>Ga0129308_1003527_pt1 | contig 11093 bp, 10 predicted proteins | sample L827metagenome_FD_94440 | JGI IMG/M metagenome (GOLD analysis project Ga0129308, IMG submission 94440) | Ring-tailed lemur group fecal microbial communities from Wisconsin, USA - L827 metagenome | ecosystem: Host-associated > Mammals > Digestive system > Large intestine > Fecal | place: USA... | reverse complement strand
GAAAGCGGCGGGGCAGATCTGCAGGACGCCGGGCCCGGCGCGCGGGAGGACGGATTATCATGAAATCACCGCTTACGACGTTGTGCTATATCGAGCAGGACGGCAAATATCTGATGCTGCACCGCGTCAGCAAGAAAAATGATGTCAACCGCGACAAATGGATCGGGATCGGCGGCCATTTTGAGGCCGGAGAGAGCCCCGAGGAATGTCTGCTTCGCGAAGCGAAGGAGGAGACAGGGCTGACGCTCACGTCATGGCGGTTCCGCGGGCTTGTGACGTTTGAGTCGGAGGGCGTTGATCAGGAGTATATGTGCCTGTATACGGCGGACGGCTTTACGGGAGAGCTTGCACAGTGCAATGAGGGCGTGCTTGAATGGGTTCCGAAGCGCGAATTGATGCGTCTGAATCTCTGGGAGGGAGACAAGCTCTTCCTGCGTCTTCTTGACGAGGATGCGCCGTTCTTTTCGCTGAAGTTGGTTTACCGTGGCGATGTTCTGAAGTATGCGGCGCTTGACGGGCGTGAGCTTGAATTGTTTGATATCTGTGATGAAACGGGAGAGCCGACCGGCCGCGTGACGGAGCGCTCTGTCGCGCATACGCTCGGCCTGATGCACAGGACGGCGCACATCTGGATCGTGCGCCGCAGCGCGGATGGTTTTGAGGTGCTGCTGCAAAAGCGCAGCAGTGAGAAGGAGTCATATCCGCTGTGCTATGACACGTCGGCCGCAGGGCATGTGACCGCGGGGGACGGCTATGAGGAGACGGCACGGCGCGAGCTTTCCGAGGAGCTGGGCCTTGCGGCGGGGCCGGACGAGCTCACTTATGTGGGACGCTTTGACAGCGGGGATATTATACAGGAATTCGGCGGGAAACCATTTCACGACAGAGAGATCGCGGCGGTCTACGTTTACAATGGAGAAAAGGTGCGGGCGGAGGAGCTTGTGCTGCAGGCGGATGAGGTCGATTCCGTGCGCTGGATGGACTACCGCGAGTGTCTTGCGCATGTGGAGCAGGGCGATCCGGCGTTCTGTGTCAATCCGGATGGTCTGAGACTGGTGGGGAAGTATTTCGCCAGGGTTTGGCCGGATATAGTCTGTGAGAATGCGTAACATAAGCTGGCCCCTGCTGCCGGATGTATCAGGCTTGGCTGGATATGGTTTGTGAGAATGCGTAACTTTGATCCGCTGCTGTTTGCAGTGCGGATTTTGAGGTATCGGAGGAGAATTGTTATGAAAAATACATCGTGGAGGAGCCCTCTGCTGCTGTTTCTGACGGCGTTGATCTGGGGCGTTGCTTTTGTTGCGCAGAGTGTCGGCATGGATTATGTAGGGGCGTTTACGTTCAACTGTACGCGCTGCCTGATCGGCGGGATTGTACTGATCCCGTGCATTTTTTTGCTGGACCGGATCAGGGACGGCGGGAAGAGTGCGGATGCAACAAGAGCAGGAATCTCAGGGGATGCGTCCGGACGCCGTACACTCGTGACAGGCGGAATCTGCTGCGGAATCGCACTCTTTGTCGCAAGCAATCTGCAGCAGTTCGGGATTAAGTATACGTCGGTCGGCAAGGCAGGCTTCATCACGGCACTGTATATCGTGATTGTTCCGCTGTTCGGGATTTTTCTGAAAAAGCGCGTCGGCACCAAAATCTGGTTCAGCGTGGTTCTTGCGGTCGTCGGCCTGTATCTGCTGTGCATTAAGGAAGGGTTTTCGATTGGCTTCGGAGATTTGCTTGTGCTTGCGTGCGCAGCGGTTTTTGCCGTGCATATTCTGGTGATCGACCACTTCTCACCGATGGTGGACGGCGTGCGGATGTCCTGTATCCAGTTCTTTGTCTGCGGCCTGCTCTCCGGCGTGGGAATGCTGCTCTTTGAGGAGCCGCAGCTTAAGGGGATTCTCACAGCGTGGATGCCGATTCTGTATGCGGGCGTCATGTCGTGCGGCGTCGCGTACACACTCCAGATTGTGGGACAGAAGGATATGGATCCGACGGTTGCGTCGCTGATCCTGAGCCTCGAGTCAGTGGTTTCCGTTCTTGCAGGCTGGGTGCTGCTCGGCCAGAAGCTGAGCGCACGGGAACTGTCGGGGTGCGTGCTGATGTTCGGCGCGATTATACTGGCGCAGTTGCCGGAGCGGAGGAAGAGATAGGATAGCTATGGAAATAATGACGTCATGTGTATTGTGCCCGCGCGCCTGCGGTGTCAACCGTGCGGCGGGGCAGCGGGGGCGGTGTCATGTAACGGCCACGCTCAAGCTGGCGCGGGCCGCGCTCCACATGTGGGAGGAACCATGTATTTCAGGCAGCCGCGGCTCCGGGGCTGTCTTTTTCTCAGGCTGCTCCCTTGGCTGTGTGTACTGCCAGAACCGGGAGATCTCGCGCGGGGAGAGCGGCATTGAGATTACGCAGGAGCGGCTTGCGGAGATTTTCCTTGAGCTGCAGGACGAGGGCGCTGCGAACATCAACCTCGTGACGGCCGGACATTACGTGCCGCAGGTCTGCAATGCGCTGCGCGCCGCCCGTGCACAGGGGCTTTCGGTTCCGGTTGTCTATAACAGCAGCGGTTATGAGAAGGCGGAGACGCTGCGCCTGTTGGAAGGACTGGTGGATATTTACCTGCCGGATTTCAAATATATGGATCCGGAGCTGGCGGCGCGTTATTCCTATGCGGCGGATTACCCGGAGACGGCGAAGGCGGCAATCCGGGAGATGGTACGGCAGCAGCCGCAGCCGCACTTTAATAAGGAAGGAATGATGACAGCGGGTGTGATCGTGCGCCATCTGCTGCTGCCGGGGCATGTCCGCGAAGCGAAGCGCGTGGTGCAGTATCTGCACGAGACGTACGGAAACCAGATCTACATCAGCATGATGAACCAGTATACGCCGGTCGGAGAGTACGCGGATGATTCCGTACAGCAGATGCGTGAGGGTACAGACACGTTTGCGCAGCAGATGCCGGAGAACACGGATGACTTCGGGCGGCGGATGCGGGAGGGTACAGACACGTTTGCGCAACAGATCTCAGAGAACGCGGATGCCTCCGGGCAGCAGATCTCGAAGAATACGAATCCATGCGGGCGAACCGCGCGCGATCCGCTCCTGTGCCGCCGCGTCACGAAGCGGGAGTATGCGCGTCTCCTGAGCTTTGCGGAGGAGATCGGTGTGGAGCAGGGATTTTATCAGGAGGGCGGGACGGCAGAGGAAAGCTTCATTCCGCCATTTAACTGCGAAGGCGTATTGCCCGCAGGAAAGGAGCAGCATTTATCATGAAGGAAAATGAGAGCAGATATGCGCTTTTAATTGACGCGGACAATGTGTCCGCAAAATACATTAAGCCCGTTCTGGATGAGCTTTCCAAGTACGGAAATGTGACGTACAAGCGAATCTACGGAGACTGGACGAGTACGCAGAATGCGAGCTGGAAAGAGGTTCTGCTCGAGAATTCGATCAGTCCGATCCAGCAGTACAGCTACACGCAGGGGAAGAACGCGACCGATTCGGCTATGATAATCGACGCGATGGACATTCTGTACACGGGCAAGGTCGACGGCTTTTGCCTCGTCTCGAGCGACAGTGATTTCACACGCCTTGCGAGCAGACTGCGTGAGAGCGGCCAGAACGTGATCGGGATGGGCGAGGAGAAGACGCCGACCGCGTTCCGTCAGGCCTGCAATATTTTTACGATCCTTGAGCTGCTGCTCGAGGAGGAAGGCTCGGAGGTAAAGGCCGCGCCGGGCAGACAGCAGCAGCCCGTTCAGGTTGATTCCAAGACGCAGCCGGGCGTAACCCGCACGCAGATCGAGGAGGCCGTGATCAAGATTATTACGGAAAATGAGAACAACGGCAGGGAGACGGAGCTCGGGGAGGTTGGCAGCCGTCTCGTCAAGCTGTATCCGGACTTTGACGTGCGCGGATATGGCTACAGTATGCTGTACAAATTTCTGGAAACGTTCCAGAAGCTGCAGGTGATCCGCAAGGGAACACGCATGGTTGTGACATTTTACGACGATCCGAACCAGCGGGAGAGCATTGAGAATTATATTGTTGAGGAAGTAAAAAAGGGCGGAGCGCAGGGCGTTTCGCTCGGTATGCTTGGTCAGAAGCTGCATACGCATTTTCAGGATTTCCGTGTACGCGATTATGGATATTCGCAGTTGAAAAACTATATCAGCAGCATTCCGCAGATTCATATCGGCGGCGAGGGCAATCAGCTCCTCGCAGTCTATGAACAGGAAGCGCCGGAGCCGGAGGAGCCAGCAAGAAATGAGAAAGACAGGACAGAAAAAGACAGAACAGAGAAAACCAGAACAGAGAAAGCCAGAAAATCGTCCAGAAAGAAGAGATCCAGGGCACGGTCGCGCAGGAATAAGTAAAACAGAAGAAACAAATAAGCTGATCAAAGCAAAAAGGCCGTCAGGAGAGCGGCAGAGCACCAGATTGTCCGCCGCAGGGCATCAGGTATCAGGCGTAAGGACGTCCACAGAAAACGTTGCATCATCTGGAAATGCTGTAAATCTCTGCCCCGCGCAGAAGCGTTGCGGAGGCTGCCAGCTTCTCGATCACACGAACGAACAGCAGCTATCATACAAGCAGAAGACCGCAGAAAAGCTGCTCTCCCAATACTGCCGCGTGCATGAGATTACCGGCATGGAGCAGCCGTTCCATTACCGCAACAAGGTACATGCCGCGTTCGACCACCGGCGCGACGGCTCGGTCTATTCAGGCATCTACGAGGAAGGAACGCACCGCATCGTCCCGGTAGAGCGCTGCCTGCTCGAAAATGAGAAGGCTGATGCAATCATCGCGACGATCCGTGAGCTCCTCCGTTCGTTTAAAATCAAGACGTACAACGAGGATACCGGTTATGGAATTTTCCGCCATGCGCTGATCCGTACCGCGCATGCGACTGGGGAAATTATGGTTGTGCTGGTGCTCGGCTCGCCGATCCTGCCCTCGCGCAATCATTTTGTGCGTGCGCTGCGCGAAGCGCACCCCGAGATTACGACGATCATACAGAATATCAATGACAGAAGGACAAGCATGGTGCTCGGCGACCGTGAGATTGTCCTGTACGGCAAAGGCTACATCGAGGATGTGCTGTGCGGCCGCCGCTTCCGCATTTCCGCCAAATCCTTTTACCAGATCAATTCCGTCCAGACGGAGAAACTCTATGCGAAGGCGATGGAGCTTGCGGGCCTGACCGGGAAAGAGCGCGTGATTGACGCGTACTGCGGCATCGGCACGATTGGCCTTGTCGCGGCGAAGCGGGCCGGGGAGGTCATCGGCGTTGAACTGAACCGCGATGCGGTGCGCGACGCGATCCGCAATGCGAAGACGAACGATGCAAAGAATATCCGCTTTTATCAGGACGACGCAGGACAATTTATGACACAGATGGCCCAGGCAGGTGAGAAGGCTGACGTCGTCTTCATGGATCCGCCCCGTTCCGGCAGCGATGAAGCATTCCTCTCATCCGTATGCCGCCTCGCCCCGAACCGCATTGTCTATATTTCCTGCAACGCCGAGACGCAGGCACGCGACCTCACGTATCTGACGAAGCACGGGTACCGCGCGGAGGGGGCGTGGCCGTTTGATATGTTTCCGTTTACGGATGATATCGAGAGTATCGTGGAATTAGTGAGGAAATAAGCGGTTTTTCAATATTTCCGGGGCATAGTTCAGTCTGTTTGCCACCGTAATTTAAAGAAAGCACTGAATAAAGACAGGACAGGTGAAAACTGTGATTGATATATCCAAACTAAGCAGCCGTTATGATGTTCGGATTCTGGAATCCGCCGATATAGATGAGATCCTTGAGATTTGCAGACAGAATACCACATTTTATAAATACACGGAGGCGCGTCCAACCAAAGAAGCTATACAGGATGATATGAACGCGACGCCTCCGGGAATAGATCTGTCAGACAAGTATTATTTTGGCTTTTTCGATAACCGAAAGCTGATTGCTATTATGGATCTGGTTGATGGCTATCCGGAACCGGAGATCGCGTATATTGGCTTCTTTATGATGAATCTGCAGTATCAGGGAAAGCAGATAGGAACCGCTATCATTAGTGAAGTGATTGCGTATTTGCAAAGTGCAGGGAAGACGGCGGTCCGCCTGGCAATCGATAAAGGAAATCCGCAGTCGGCATACTTCTGGAAAAAGAATGGTTTTGAAGTGATTTCAGAGGCCGATGTGAATGGCTGGACGAAGCTTGTTGCAGAGAAAAAACTGAAGCGGCGGATCCCGGCAGGATTGCGGAAGCTGAGTAAAGCTGCAGAGGGACAGATATGATAATAAGTGCAAGCCGGCGTACGGATATACCATCCTTTTATTCTGAATGGCTGTATAATCGGTTAAAAGAAAAATATGTACTGGTCAGAAATCCGATGAATGCACATCAGGTCAGCAGGATTGATCTGTCGCCTGATGTGGTGGATGCGATTGTGTTCTGGACGAAAAATCCCGTACCGATGCTGAAGCGTCTGGAGGAACTGGCGGATTACAATTATTATTTTCAATTTACACTGAGTGCGTACGGCCCGGAGGTTGAGACTAATTTACCGTCAAAAAATAAGGTTATCATACCGGGGTTTCAAAGGCTGTCACAGGAGATCGGCAAAGAAAGGGTTGTCTGGCGGTACGATCCGATTTTTTTCAGCGAACAATATACAATGGAGTATCATTGCAGATATTTTAAGGTGCTTGCCGCAAAGCTCGGCGGATATACGGAAAAATGCACGGTCAGTTTTCTGGATTTGTATCGGAATACGGAACGCAATATGAAGCCCCTAAACCTTATCAGGGACACGTATCAGATGCAGATGGAGCTTCTGGAGCGCTTCGTGGAGATTGCACACGAATACGGCCTGTCCATAGATACGTGCGCGGAGGCGAATGATTTCACGCAGGCTGGGGTGGGACGCGCAAGCTGCATTGACCGGGAGCGTATCGAACGAATCGGGGGATTCAGACTGAACGTGGATAAGGACACGAATCAGAGGGCAGCGTGCGGGTGCGTTTCGAGCATTGATATCGGGGCGTATAATACCTGTCAAAATGGCTGCTTATATTGCTACGCAAATTATATCAGAGGGATTGTTTCGGAAAATTACGGACGGCATAATCCCAGGTCGCCGCTTCTCTTTGGGGAGATTGGCGGGCGGGATGTGATTAAGGAGAGAAAGGTAAAATCCTTAGCCGAAAGCCAGATGAGCTTATTCGAATTATCCTAATCATAAATCCCCAAAAATGAAGTTATTTTTCCGTGTGGATAGTCCGATGCTTGTCGGTCCGTCTGTTTTCATGCCCTTTATAACTTCTACGAAATCTATTAAAATATCGAATATCCGGCGGCTGCGTTTGATCATATTTTACTTTATCACCCGCCTGTGTTATGATAGGTGGGTGCAGTAACCAGGAAACAGATGATAAGATCAGGAGGAAACAGGATGCTGAAAATAGGCTGTCACCTGTCCTCGTCGAAGGGCTTCCTGCATATGGGGAAGGAAGCCGTCTCGATTGGGGCGAATACATTTCAGTTTTTTACGAGGAACCCGCGCGGGAGCAGGGCAAAGGAGATTGATCCGAAGGATGTTGAGGCGTATCTTGCGTTTGCGAAAGAGCATGGGATCACGACGATTGTTGCACATGCGCCGTATACGCTGAATGCCTGCTCGGCGGATGAGAAGGTGCGGGAGTTCGCGCATCTGACGATGGAGGATGATCTGAAGCGGATGGAGTATGTTCCGGGAAATCTCTATAATTTCCACCCGGGCAGCCACGTCGGACAGGGGACGGAGCGGGGGATTGAGCTGATTGCCGGACTTTTGAATAAGCTTTTGTACCCTGAGATGCATACGACGGTCCTGCTCGAGACGATGGCCGGGAAGGGAACGGAGGTCGGCGGCCGTTTTGAGGAGATCGCCGCGATCATAGAGCGCGTGGACTGCAAGGAGAAGCTTGGCGTGTGCCTCGATACGTGTCATGTGTATGACGGAGGCTATGATATTGTGAAGGATCTGGACGGCGTGCTGCGGGAATTTGACCGCGTGATCGGGCTGAATCGCCTGAAGGCCATTCATGTGAACGACAGCAAGAATCCGTTTGCGAGCCACAAGGACCGCCATGAAAAGATTGGTCAGGGTTCGCTTGGTTTCGAGGCGCTGTATGCGGTCGTCCATCACCCGCTGCTGCGGGAGCTGCCGTTCTGCCTTGAGACTCCGAATGAGCTGCCGGGGTATGCAGAGGAGATCAGGATGCTGCGGGGAGAATAAAAAACGCCGGGATACCTCCCGGCGCGTTATTTTTACTCCTGCCTCTCAGCCTTTTTCTTCGCGAGAAACTTATTGATGCGTCCCATCGGGTTGAGCAGCTCGCTTACCGATCCGTCATGGTTCAGCGTATCGATCAGCAGCGCGATATATTTGCTCAGGTCGCAGCCCGTGTAATACGGCCGCTTCAGCAGCTCTTCCGGCTGGTAGACGAGGTTCGTCGTCAGAAGCGAGTGGAAAAGGCCCTGCTCGTATGCGCGGTCGAACTTTTCCATGCCGTTCGTGAACAGTCCGAACGTTGAGCAGAGGAAGATGCGTGCTGCGCCGCGCTTCTTGAGCTCGGTCGCGACATCGATCATGCTGTCGCCGGATGAGATCATATCGTCAAGGATCACGACGTCCTTGCCCCGGATGTCGGAGCCGAGGAATTCGTGGGCGACGATCGGGTTGCGTCCGTTCACGATGCGGGCGTAGTCGCGTCTCTTGTAAAACATACCCATGTCGACGCCGAGGATATTCGCCATGTAAATCGCACGGCCTGCCGCACCTTCGTCCGGGCTGATGATCATCAGATGCTCCGGGTCAACTCTGAAATCAGGCGCCGCGCGGAACAGCCCCTTGATGAGCTGGTAGACCGGCTGGATCGTCTCGAAGCCGTGCAGCGGGATCGCGTTCTGTACACGCGGATCGTGCGCGTCAAAAGTAAGGATGTTCTCGACGCCCATCTTCACAAGCTCCTGCAGGGCGAGCGCGCAGTCGAGAGATTCGCGCCCGGTGCGCTTGTGCTGGCGGCTCTCATACAGGAACGGCATGATGACGTTGATGCGCCGCGCCTTGCCGCCGACCGCCGCGATGATACGCTTCAGATCCTGAAAATGGTCGTCGGGGGACATGTGGTTCGTATGTCCGAATAATTTGTAGGTCAGGCTGTAATTGCAGACGTCGACCAGAATGTACAGGTCGTCGCCGCGGACGGAATCGTTGATCACACCCTTTGCCTCGCCAGAGCCGAAGCGCGGGACACTCGCGTTAATCAGATAGGAAGGCTTGGAGTACGTCTCGAGCAGTGGGCTGCCGCTGTGCTCGTGTTCCCGTTCCTGTCTCCATTCTACAATGTGCCTGTCGATCTTCTGTCCGAGCGTCTCGCAGCTCTTCAGAGCGATGATGCCGAGCTCTCCGACAGGAATCGTTTCAAGATTACGTTCATATCCGGTCTGGAATTCCATGCTTTGATCCTCCGTAAAATGTACTTTTGTACGCCGCTATTTTATCACAAAAATCGGGCAGGTCAAGTCTTTTGATGAGATAATTTTTTCTGGAGACGGATATCGTCGCCGATCAGCCGCAGCATAATGTAATTGCTGGAAATACGCGAAAATACACGCTCCGAATACATGTCGGCAAACGTGGAGAGCGCAAGGTTCGTCGAGATCAGCGTGCTCTTTCGGCGCAGAATCCGCTCGTTCAGTACGAGGAAAAGCTGCGACGAGACGAACGAGTTGACGAGCTCCGTTCCGAGATCATCGATGATCAGGAAATCGCATTCAAAAATATGCTGCGTAAATTCATTCTGCGCCGAGAGGTCGGCTCGTCCGAACGCGGTGTCGGCGAACAGCTCGAACAGGCGGAACGCCGAAAAATAGATCACGGAATGCGTCGTGTCAAGCAGGCTTCGCGCTACGCAGTGCGAGAGGAACGTTTTGCCGAGTCCCGTGTCCCCATAGAGAAAAATGTTTTCGAATTTGCTGTCGAAATCCTTGACGAACCGGCGGCACTCTGTCGCCGCGCGCTTTGCAGTCTGCTTCGCAGTCATGCCGGTCACCGGATCTATGATCTGATCCGAGTAGTATTTCAGGGAGAATGTGGAAAAATTCTCATCCTGCAGAGCCTCGCGCAGATTCGACTGCATGTAGAGCAGATCGATAATAGCCTGCCGGAAGCAGTGGCATTTCTCCGTGCCGATGTAGCCGGTATCCTGACAGTCGGGGCAGCGGTAGACCGGACTCAGATAATCCTCCGGGTAGCCAAAAGCGCGCAGCAGCCCGCCGCGGCGTGAGGAGAGAAGATCAATCTTTTTCTGAAGGTCTGAGAGGGCCTGTCTGTCGGAGGAGATGCGCCGTCCGCGCGCTGCCGTGTGCTGTCCGTGCATACCGTGCATAACGTCGCTTGCTGTCGTGTGCTGCGTGTCTGTCCTGCTGACATCCGCCGTCGTGTGCTGTCCGTACAGACTGTCTCCTGCAGTCGCATGCTGTGCGCCGGTTGCACCGTCCTCACCGAGCAGCATCGCCCGCGCACAGGCTGTCCCTGCGGCGGCGATCTCGGCGTCGATCTCGGCAAATTCCGGGATGCGCGCGTAAATTTCCTGCCTGCGCCTCGAGAGCTCCTGCTGGTTGCTGGCCTGCTGCCGTTCATAGTCCCGCATGATCGTATTGTATTGCGTGTTCGTCAGTCCCATGATAACTCCTTTTCGATCAGTCCGCCGTTCCGCACAGAGAGGCCGCCGGGCTGCATTTCCCCTATGCCGGCCGCGGGCGGTAAGCCTTTACTGGTTCAGAAGCTGCCGTTCAAGCTGGCTGTAGTCGTAGTCGCGCTGCTTGAAATTGTTGAAGCGGTTCCCTGCCGCCTTCTGCGGCTTCGCGGCCGTCTTTTTCTGTTCCTGAATCCGCTTGCGGTCGAGCTCTTCAATGTCGGCCATTGATTTGACGCCGCTCTTGTGCCATTGAGAGAGAATCTTGTCGGCATACTGGAAATTCGGCTGGTGCGTCTGAACGACAGTCCTGCGGCACGCCTCGAGAATGATGTCGATCGGGAACGCGAGT
>Ga0129308_1003524_pt1 | contig 11101 bp, 12 predicted proteins | sample L827metagenome_FD_94440 | JGI IMG/M metagenome (GOLD analysis project Ga0129308, IMG submission 94440) | Ring-tailed lemur group fecal microbial communities from Wisconsin, USA - L827 metagenome | ecosystem: Host-associated > Mammals > Digestive system > Large intestine > Fecal | place: USA... | reverse complement strand
TATAAAGAAATCTTTGTTTTCTTTACATAAACAAAATTGAGATACAGCATAATCTTTTATATTTTCATCAGAAAAAGGATTGATTTTTAACTGTGTAGCATCAAACAATTGGTTCATATAATCCAGTAATATATCTTCTTTGCTATCATAATGTCGATAGAAACTAGAACGACTAACACCTGCTTTTTTGACAATTTCTTGAATTGTGATTTTATTAATGTTTTTTTGTTTTAAAAGTTGAATAAAAGCTATAACAATTGCTTCTTTAATAGAATCAGGATAACTGATTTGATGATTCATGACACAAATAACCTCCATTTGTTTCAGTAAGAATAAGACATATTTACATCTTAAATAAAGATAAATATAATAAAGGCAGATGAAACAAATGTTTCATATACATTTATTATAAACGGAGGAAATGAAAAATGAAAGATTATTTAGGTTATCAAAATAAAGTGTGTGTTGTAACTGGGGCTGCAAGTGGTATGGGTAAAGCAGCAACAGAGATACTTGTTGATTTAGGAGCAAAGGTTTATGCATTAGATTGGGCAGAGGTTAAAGTTGAAGGTATTGAAAAGTATATTCATACTGATTTAAGTCAAAAAGAATCTATTGATCAAGCTTTTGAAAACATTCCTTTACATATTGATTCTTATTTTGGAATAGCTGGTGTTTCAGGATCAAAAAATGATTTTATCACAACAACAAAAATTGATTTGCTTGCGAATAAGTATATTTGTGAGGAATTCCTTATTCATCGAATGAGTGAAGGTGGATCTATTGCTTTTATGACTTCAACTGGTGGAAATGGTTGGGAAAAAGAAAGAAATAAAAAAGTTTATTTACCAGTCTTACAAACAAAAACTTGGGATGAAGCTGTTCAGGTTATCGAACAATCTGTTCTTGCACATCTTCCGGGTACTATGGCATATCCATTCTCTAAATTAGCTATGAACTATTATACAGTACAATTACAATCAGTATTTGCTCCAAAAGGCATAAGGGTTAATTCAGTATTACCAGGATCTACAGATACAGGCATGACAGATGAGTTTACAAAAATGGCTGGTGGAAAAGAAGCGTTGCTTAGTCACACTGGATATGCTCATAGATTAGCCGAGTCAAAAGAAATGGCAGAACCAATTGTTTTTATCAACAGTCAGATGGCAACTTATGTATCAGGTGAACGATTTATTGTTGATTATGGTTGCACAGCGGAAGAAGTTGCAGGGATCAAAACAAATCCTATGCCAATGGATTTATCTTCTATTTTAGAACAAATTCAAAAACAAATGTAATAATATTTGAAAGCAACTTGATGGTTGCTTTTTATATTGTGAGAGAAAAGAAAATATAGTAAAATAAGATAAAGTACTTAAATAAGAGATCAAATCATGATTATAAAATCGTTTTAATTGGAGTTTGTTAGGGAGTGGATAGATATGAAAATTTGTTTTGAAAAAAATAAGAATACTGATTATCATATTCAATGTGTTGATTATGATTCACCATTATGGGCAGAGTATCAAGGAGCATATGGAAATGTTGTTGATAATATTCGTATGTTAATGGGCGATCAAGATATTGTTCCTCAACAAAGAATCAATAGATTAGCTCATGATTTAAAAAGTGATAGAGATGTTATTTTAGAAAATCTTTTTGAAAATTTATGGCATCAAATGAGTTTTTATGATGCTACATATTTGGCTATGCCTTATTTAGTACAATTGTTAGAACAAAGAGAAAAAGCTAATGATTTTATAGGACAATTTCATCTTATTGTTGGAATAGGAGCATGTCTTATGACAGATATTGCCGTTAATCATCATCAATCTATTGCTCATCAAGAGATACTTCAAAGTTATAATCAAAGCATACTTGTTATTCAAGAAAAAACAAAAGTCTTTTTTGAAAGATATCATGAACAATTACAAAAACAAAGTGAAGATGATAAACAACAATTTTGCCTTGCTTTGCTAGCTATATTAGGAGATAGAGAAATCGCTTATTTACTAATAAGTGTGATGTTTGATGAGTGTTATGTTCTTTGTCAAGAATGTGGATATTGTGATGAGGAAATAGAATCATTATCAGAAGAAATACCTGATAACATCGTTCCTGCTCCATCAGTAATAGGACAATGGGATGGAAGTTCATTGGATGATGTTTATGTATGGTTTAGCAATGTTTTGGCTTTGTTTAATCAAGACAAAGCCGTTAAGAATTTTTCATATTATTATGGTACATATACTTGTCCTGAATGTGGAACAAAGGGTGTAGTTATTGATTTGATGAAAAATTATTTCTTTGAATTATAAAGAAAGATTTTTGAAAAATTGAAAGTAGATATTCAATATGTTTAAAAATGATGTTGTATTGATAGATGAAGATTTTTAGATTGTTATATATGAAAACAATGATGAAAAAGATTTATAAAACATTTTGGGTATTACTCATCAATCTTTTTAATGAATATAAAATAGGGAGGAGGATTCTATGCTGGATATATTATCACAAACATTTCTTTTTTTTATCTATATAGGTATAGGCTATTTATTTAAAAAAATAAAATTATTAAAAAAAGAAGATTCACAAATATTTGCAACTGTTATTATGAATTTAACATTACCTTGTGTTTTCTTTTCTAGTGCTAGTGGTATTGAAATGAATTCAACTCTTTTTATATTTATGTTAATAGGGTTATTTGTCAATATTTTTATGATAATAATCAGTTTTGTCTTTTCTCATAAAGATGATATGCTTTTAAGAGGAACATATATGATTGCTTGTTCGGGTTATGATGTTGGTAACTTTATTCTTCCTTTTGTTACAGTGTTCTTTTCTGGATTAGGAGTAATTTATTTATGTTCATTTAATATTACAAATACAATTATGTCAATGGGAATGACTTATGCTATAGCGAGTACTTTGGTTCATAGTCAATATCATTTTAATATGAAACAATTTTTAAAAGAACTGTTTTCATCAGTATCTTTTGATGTTTATATTTTGATTATTATGATTGCATGTTTTCATATTGTTATTCCTGAATCATTATTAAAAGTCACTTCCTCTATTGCATCTGTTAATAGCTTTTTGGTTATGATGATGATAGGATTAAAATTAGAATTCCATATACAACATTCAGAATATAAAAAATTACTATATATAATTATAGTTCGTTTTATTGGCGCTGTGATATTATCTATATTTATTTTCTTTTTACCTATTCCAATATTAGCAAAACAGATTTTAACAATAACCTTTTTTGGACCACTTGTCTCTGTATCTTCTGTTTTTACAAAGAAGTTGGGATATGAAGGAGATGTTGTTGCAGGAGCAAATACCATAAGCATTATAATTTCTATGCTTATAACTACATTATTTATAATATTATTTCAAATATAAATGATTTAAAAAAAAGTAATGAAAGAAATGGAAATGATTGAATGAGATTTAGACAAAGATGAAATCGTTATGCGAGAAAATTGATATTGACTTTGATTTTGTTGAAAATCATCGTGAAGCAGATATTTCCAATCAATAAGATCATGATTTAAAATTGAAGTAAAGGAATGAGAACAATGAAAAAATGGATGATTGTCATTATTAGTTTGTTATTATGTATAATACCAGTTCATGCTGATAGCGGTCCTAAACCATCAATATCTATAGATATCAAAGGTTTAAGTCAACAAAAATACTATGTCACACTTTTATCACAAGAAAAATCATCAGGTCCTTTTTCTGTTTATGATGAAGGTGATGAAATACCCTATGAACAAGGAACAGAAGAATCGACTGTATGGGAGAAAATGATTCAATATCAAGATTCAGATCATTTTTATTTTTTACAATATTTTGATAACTGTACCGATACTGATTATTTTGTATGGAACTATTATCCACCAGAAAACTTTAAGATTCTTATTTATTTTCCTGATACAGAACAATTTCTTGTCAGTTCAATATATTCAAGATATGCTTTTGATTCTTATTATGTTGTGACTGTATCATCTTCAACAATTCAAGTTTCCGTTGAATATTCAGTTTATTTTCAATCTTTTTTAGAAAGAATATTATTAACATTGATTATTGAATTAGTAGTAGCTTTTCTCTTTGGTATAAGACAAAAGAAACAAATATTTGTTATTATATGTATCAATATGATAACGCAAATTTTATTAAATTTCTGTTTAATGATTTTCAAAGGCACATCATCTTTCTTTTTACCATTTGTATATATTCCTTTAGAAGTCATTGTGATTATCATTGAAAATAAAGTTTATCAAAAATATTTAGAAATTGATGAAAAAAAGAAAATAAAAGCATATACCATTATTGCCAATATTCTTTCTTTTCTATTAGGATTATTAATTATATAAGATATTTGACTAATATTTGAAAAACGCATAAATTGAAAAAGGGTACATATAATGACATAGGTGAGAAATATGTTAAAATGGCTCTTTTCTTTTTGTATGTTTTTATTATGTTTAACGCCTGTTAAGGCTGTTGAGTTTCAAGGAAAATCTTATATTGTAATGGATTCGGTTAATCAAAATATTCTTGCTAGTCAAAATGAACATCATGTTCAAAGTGTGGCATCTATTTCTAAAATTATGACTGCCATTATAGCAATTGAAAATGGACAATTAGATGATGTTTATACAATTGGTGAAGAAGTGAATGAAGCATGGGGAAGTGGCGTCTATATACATATAGGCGATAAGATTAACTTAAGAGATTTATTACATGGTTTATTGTTGAGGAGTGGCAATGATGCAGCTAATTGTATAGCCAAAAATATTGCTGGGGATATTCCTACGTTTGTTGAAATGATGAATCAAAAAGCTCAAGAACTTGGTTTAACTGAAACAAAGTTTTCTAATCCAACTGGGTTAGATGAGGAAGATGATGGCAATCAATCAAGTGCTTATGATATGGCAAGATTAATGTGTTATTGTAGTCAAAATCCTATTTTTAATGATATTGTTTCTAAAGTCAGTTATAAGCGAGAAGATGGTGGCGGAACATGGAAAAATAAGAATCGCTTATTGAGTGAGTATGAATATTGTGTAGGGGGCAAGACTGGTTTTACAAAGAAAGCAAAAAGAACACTTGTAACACGTGCTATCAAAAATGATGTATCTTTAGTTATTGTGACATTTAATTGTGGTAATGATTTTGAGTTTCATGAAAAGATGTATGAAGAATGTTTTGAAAAATATCAAAAGATGTTAGTTTTACCAAAAGGTATTTATCAATATAATGGTCATTCTTTTTTGATTGATCAAGATTTATATTATGCTGGTGAAGAAGTAAGTCAAGCAACTTTTCAAGAGTCTGGAAATTCAGTTGAAGTTTATGTTTCACAAGAGGCTATTTATGAAGTGAAGAAAGAAAATGGCATGAGGATAATATTAAGGTATTGGTTGATTTTATTGGGAGAGTTCTTCAATGGCTAAAATATGGCGTTATGGCATGGTTATATTCATGATTTGTGGCTTACTGTTGCATAGAGAAGAAGATATGGTTAATGCTATGATGGATACACCATATATGGTATTAGATTTGGTTATGACTTTAATTTTATCTTCTTGTTTATGGGGTGGTTTTTTAAATGTGATTGAGAAAACTGGTTTTATGAATTATTTTTCTTTTGTCTTAAGACCTTTATTACATTTGATTTATGGGGATATTTTGAATCAGGAACATGTTTATGGTTATATTTCATCAAATGTTGTGGCGAATCTTCTGGGTTTAGGAACACTAGCCACACTTTCTGGCATTAAAGCATTTCAAAGATTAAATGAGTTAAATCCTCATTCTTCATATCCCAGTCGACCAATGTTAACTCTTGTGCTTATGAATACTGCTGGACTTTGTTTATTCCCTTCATCAATGATTATGTTGAGAAGACAATTTGATTCAACATCTTTATATGCCTTTTACCCTTATATGCTCGTCATATCATTGATTATTATTATAGTTGGCTTGTTTATTCAAAGGATGATCGACCATGAATAGAGTGATTATTGTTTTTTTAATTATTGTATTTATGAATGGTTTGATGAAGAAATGTAATATGTTTGATATGTTTATTGAGGGTGTTAAAGATGCATTAAAGTTAATAAAACCTATTTTTACAACATTGATTGCTTTTATGTTGTTTGTGAGTTTGTTAAGGAGTAGTGGTTTTATTGATGTTTTAAGTACATTGATGCAACCTATTATTCAATGGATTGGAATACCAATAGATATCTTTATTTTAGGATTATTAAGACCAATCAGTGCTAATGCATCATTGTCTTTTCTTTATTCTATTTATGAAATATTTGGTGTTGATCATCCATTAAGTTTACTTGGCACATTGATTCAATGTGGGAGTGATACAACTTTGTATGTTGTAACATTATATTTTTCTACAGTGCATATAAAAAATACAAGATATGCTATATGGTTAGGATTATTGATGGATTGTTTGGCAGTCATGCTTGCAATCATCTTTTATTTAAAAATATTTGTATAATTGAAAAATATATGTATAATGGAGTAGGGAAAGGACGTGATACTATGGAAAGACTTCAAAAAGCAATTGCTGCTAGTGGATATACTTCACGTAGAAAAGCAGAAGATCTTATTCGTGCTGGAAGAGTCAAAGTCAATGGTGAGGTCGTAAGTGAATTAGGTTTTAAAGTGAAACAAGGTGATCTTATTACGGTAGATGATAAGATGATTGAAGGAGAGAATAAGGTTTATTATGTATTTTATAAACCTAAAGGATGTATTTGTTCATTGAGTGATGAATTAGGCAGAAAGACAGTTGTTGATTATTTTGATAGTGTGAAAGAACGTATATACCCAGTTGGAAGATTGGATTATGATACGACTGGTATATTATTTATGAGCAATGATGGTGAGTTTGCAAATTTAATGATGCATCCAAGTTCTCATTTAGAGAAGGTTTATGAGGTAACAGTTACAGGATTGGTCAATGGTGAAACATTGCATAAACTTGAAAAAGGTATTTATCTTGAGGGAACAAAAACTTTACCTTGTAAGATTAAGGTTGTTGGTAAGGATATGAACCATCAAACAACAATGCTTATCATTAAGTTGATTGAGGGTAAAAATCGTCAGGTAAAGAAAATGTTTGAATCTATAGGACATAATGTGAAAAGATTACATCGTAGTCAAATTGGATTGGTTAATCTTAAAGGATTAAGACCAGGAGAGTATCGAAGACTAAAACCTCAAGAAATCAAAGATTTAAAGAAAATGGCAAATGAAAAGAAAACAAAAGTCAAAAATAAGTAAGATTTTATAAGAGATAATCGATTAATAAGGAATAAGTATTTATCATGTCGATATTTGGTTGATGAAGTTTATTGATGTGTTTTCATTTATGGTTATAATGGAAAACAAGGAGGTAAAAAGATGCGTAGTGTTGTATTAGATGATAAGAAAACGAATGTTTGTGGTATTTGTGGCGCAAAAGAACCGTTTATTGAATATAAGGAATTAGAAGGTGTTCACTTTATTTGGTGTAATAAATGTAATACGATTACATTTTTTAAAGAACCTCAAAGTGAGGAAAAGAAAAAGATGATTGAAAATGAAATGAATTTTTATCATCAAAAATAAAGGAAATCGATTGAAAGTAATGAATTGGGGACTGTCTATGATAGTCTCTTTTTCATGAATAGTGAAAGATGATATGTACTAATTCTTTTTCGACAAAATACAATTAATTTTAAAGATTATTTTCATAATCAATAGAGTTATGTTATAATAGTGTCGGTGATGAAAAATGGAAAAACAAACAAGAGTCAATAAATATAAAGAACTAAGAGAAGGAATGAAGGAAGAAGTTGCGATTAATCAACAAGTTAGTGATACACCGATTGAAGATGATGATTTTTTAGCTTTTCTTCCAAAAGAAGAAAAAAAGAAAGTAGAAGATACATTGATGGAACCATTATCATATGAAACTTTAGATCATGATAATGAAGATGTTTTAAATGCTTTAAATGAAGCTAAAGTCAATGTTGGTAAGGAAAAATATAATACAAGATTGGATATATTAAATAAAATCAAACAAGATAGCAGTGATTATGTTCCTGCTCATGGACAGTATCAAGAAAATCAGGAAACTGTTGAAGCCAAACCTCAAAAAAAGATGTCATTATTAGAAAAATTAGCTGCAATGTCTCCTGAAGAAGATGCTGAGGAATTAAAAAAATATGAAGAAGAATTGACTGTTGAGAAATTGATGAAAGAAGAGAAAAAGAAAAAAACACGTCAAGAAAAGAAAAAGGTAGTTGAAGTTGAGGAAACTGTTGTAAATGTTCCAGAAACTGAAGAAATATCTGTGATGGATGATGAAGAAGAAGTTGAAGAAGAAAGTAAACTTGTGAAGGTTTTAAATTATGTGATTATTGTTTTTATTATCATTTTTATTGTATTGGTATGTTTAATTATTAAGCAGAGTTTTTTTCACTAAGGGCAACCTTAGTTTTTTAAGGAAGGAAGAGGGATGGATATGAAAAAAATTTCGATTGCAATTGATGGACCTGCTGCGGCTGGAAAGTCAACTATAGCAAAGTTGGTTGCGAAGAATTTGAATTATACATATATTGATACAGGAGCAATGTATCGTTGTGTGGCTTTTTATGCTTTAAAAAATAAAGTTGCATATAATGATGAAACAGCAGTTTGTGCATTATTGAAAGATATTGATATTCAAATGTGTCCTGATGGAACTATTCACCTTAATCGTGAAGATGTTACATCTTTAATTAGAGAAAATGAGGTTTCTATGGGTGCAAGTATTGTTTCTCAATATAGTGCAGTTAGAGAGTTTTTGGTAGAAAAGCAAAGAGAAATGGCACAAGGTGGAGGTGTCATTTTAGATGGTAGAGATATTGGAACTGTTGTTTTAAAAGATGCTGAATTGAAGATATATCAAATTGCTAGTATTGAGTGTCGTGCCTTAAGACGACATAAAGAAAATATTGAAAGAGGTCTAAAGTCAGATTTAGAAGCAATTAAAGAAGAAATCGCAAAACGTGATGAACAAGATATGACACGTGAGATTTCTCCTTTAAAGAAAGCAGATGATGCTGTGGAAATTGATACTTCTGATATGACTTTGGATGAAGTTGTTGCTCATGTTATGAATCTTGTATCACAAAAGATACAATAATGGATATATATACGAAAGGAAGTGAGAGAGATGATTCAAGGTGTTGTTGCGATAGTGGGACGTGCGAATGTTGGTAAATCAACAATTTTTAATCGTATTGTAGGTGAGAGAATTTCTATTGTAGAAGATATACCCGGAGTAACGAGAGATCGTATTTATGCAAATGCTTCTTGGTTAACAAGAGATTTTCGTTTAATCGATACAGGTGGTATTGAATTAGAAAATGCCACTTTTACTGAACAAATTAAAATGCAAGCAGAGATTGCTATTGAAGAGGCAGATGTGATTGTTTTTGTTGTCAATGGACGTGAAGGTGTCACAAAGGAAGATACTTTTGTTGCTAGAATGCTACAAAAATCAAAGAAACCAATTATTTTAGCTGTTAATAAAATAGATGATCAAGCTTTTCGTAATGAAATATATGATTTTTATAGTTTGGGCGTAGGCGATCCAATCCCAGTATCTGGAAGTCATGGTATAGGTATTGGTGATATTTTAGATGAAATTATTCAATTATTACCTGCAACGAAAGAGCATAAAGATGAAGATGAAATTCGTTTTTCAATTATTGGTAGACCTAACGTTGGAAAATCTTCTCTTACAAATGCTTTATTAGGAGAAGAAAGAGTTATTGTTTCTGATATAGAAGGAACGACAAGAGATGCAATTGATACGGCTTTTGTGAAAGATGATCAAAAATATCGTGTCATTGATACAGCTGGTATGCGTAAAAGAGGAAAAATTTATGAAAATGTAGAAAAATATTCTATTTTAAGGGCTTTATCAGCTGTTGAAAAAAGTGATGTTGTTTTGGTTGTGATTGATGCTGATAGAGGTATTATTGAACAAGATAAACATGTTGCTGGAAATGCTCATGAAGCTGGAAAAGCAGTTATTATCGTTGTTAATAAATGGGATTTAGTGGATAAAAATGAAAAGACAATGGCAAAAATGGAAAAAGAACTACGTGAACAGTTGAAGTATCTTGATTATGCTCCAATTGTGTTTGTATCTGCTAAAAATAATAAACGTGTTCATTTATTATTTCCATTAATTCAAGAAGTCTATGCTAATAGTCATAAACGTGTTTCAACAAGTGTATTAAATGATGTTCTTGTTGATGCACAAGCTATGAACCCTACAACAACTTTTAATGGTGGACGTTTAAAAATTTATTATGCAAATCAAGTCAGTATTTGTCCACCAACATTTGTTTTATTTACAAATGATCCAAACTATTTACATTTTAGTTATAAGCGTTATTTGGAAAATAAATTACGTGAAGCGTTTGGTTTTGAAGGTACACCAATTCATATTATATGTAGAAAGAGGGATTAGAAAATGTCCAAAATTGCTATTTTAGGAACAGGAAGTTGGGCGACAGGACTTGCAAGAGTCCTCAATGATAATGGGCATACAGTGATGTTATATGGTATAGATCAAGGTGAAATTGATGATATTAATATAAGACATTGTAATTATAAATATTTTAGAGATGTTATATTAGAAGATGAAATTCTTGCAACATCATCTTTAGAAGATACACTTCAAGATGCTTCTTATATATTAATTACGATTCCAACACAATATGTAAGAGAAACATTAAAAAAAGTAAAACCATTATTAAAGCATAAAGTCACTATCATTAATGCTTCAAAGGGTTTTGATATGAATACCAATATGCGTATTTCTGATACAATTAGAAATATCTTGTCTGAAAGTGAAATCAATCCCGTTGTTTCACTTATTGGACCTTCCCATGCTGAAGAAGTTGTTGAAAGGATTTTAACAGCAGTATGTTCTGTTTCTTTAGATGAAGAATATGCAAAAGATGTTCAAAAACTTTTTTCTAATCATTATTTTAGAGTTTATACTTCAACAGATGAAATT
>Ga0129308_1003523_pt1 | contig 11105 bp, 10 predicted proteins | sample L827metagenome_FD_94440 | JGI IMG/M metagenome (GOLD analysis project Ga0129308, IMG submission 94440) | Ring-tailed lemur group fecal microbial communities from Wisconsin, USA - L827 metagenome | ecosystem: Host-associated > Mammals > Digestive system > Large intestine > Fecal | place: USA... | reverse complement strand
GCAGTTTAAAAAAGTTTCACTACCTTTGCAACCGCAAACAAGAAATAATGGTGCCATAGCTCAGTTGGTAGAGCAAAGGACTGAAAATCCTTGTGTCCCCGGTTCGATTCCTGGTGGCACCACCAAACAAAGTGCATAGAACTTCTTACAAAACGTTGTAACTGAATAAGTTACAGCGTTTTTTGTTTTTTTGGGGTAAAACATAGGTAAAACTTTTAATAAAAACATATTTAATTATCTGATTTTCAATTGGTTATATTGCAAAGATAAGTTTTTTTCGTATTTTAGCACCATTATTTTAAAATAATATGGTATGAAAGTTGATATCAAGATGAAATACATAAGTTATCATCACTTCAAAAATAGATTTTATATACTTAATGTATTACCATATATAAAATGCATAACTCAATAAATATATAATGGAAAATACGGAAAATAAAATAAGGCATATTTATTGCATAGAGGGAAACTGGAATAAACATCCTCACAGCAATCAAAGCATAAAACCTATACTGGATTTATTGTTCACTTTCTCTAAAATCAAATACATATATAAAAAATGCATTACCAAAAGAGATTTTATAAAGGGGCTTCAAAGCTTCACACAAAAACGATATTCAAATTATACCGTTTTATATATTGCGTATCATGGACGTAAAAACCGCATTTGTATCGGTAACGAGTATATAACATTAAAAGAGATTGCAGATGTATTAGAAGGCAAATTAAACGGTATTATCGTACATTTTGGAAGTTGTTCTACACTTAATACTACTGAAAAAAATATCACAGATTTTATTAACCGTACAGGATGCGCTCTCATTTCAGGCTATAAGAAAGATGTGCCATATATTGACAGTAGTGCTTTTGAATTACTTTACTTTAATGTACTGAATACATACAAAACTTATACCTCTATCAAAAAGAACATTGTCAGCAAGTATCCTACATTAGTAGATATTCTTAGATTTACCTTTTTATATTAATGCGAATTTGATATAAAATTAGAAGAAAATAAGCCATCTGTCAAAGAACTCTATCTCTCTTTTAATAACTTAGATTTTTATCTCAAATTCACGCTATTTGAACTTCTGATGTTCCAACTTATGACACTTAGAGCAAAGAGTGATTAAATCAGCATCGTCCACATCCCATGGATTTTTACTTCTTGGATATCTTTTATGATGAACTTCCAGTGTATTAAATGATTTTATTTCATAAAGCGGAAATATTGTGGAATACCCATCAATAAATATACTGGCTCTACCTTGATAAGCAAATCTATTATCCCGTTCAATATTTTGACATAAAAAAACTTATGCGATGTTTTAATTCTATTATCATGTTCTATCAAAATAAAGTCTATGAAGCCTGGAGTTTTTCCCTTTCGTTTATATCGTAAAGAGCTTTTTAATGATTTTAAATAATACTCATATGTATCTTTGGTAGAACACTTGACATCTGATAGTATTTGCATTTTTCTAGCAGGAAGCATAGATTGGTATAAAATTGGCAACCGGCTTAAATCTTCGTAAAAATAGTTCATCCACAAATTATATTTGGGGATATAGTAACTTTCTTGATTAAATCTCAAATCTTTATCAACTTCAAATTTTATTTCGTTCCTCTGAATTTGTTTGTAAACCCAGAAATATCACTATTTTCCATAGCAACATACCATACTGTTCCCGAAAAGTTCTTGAAAGGATAATTGTTGTTACTCTTCAATACTTTCGGATTCATAACCAAGGGAGCTATCAGTCTGTAAAGCTCCGGTTCGTCATCTCTTATTCGCATACTTTGAACATGACAATGTTATTAAAAATAAGGATCAAACAGAAACAATCCTTGAATAAAAAAAATCACCAATCCACTAAAAGCAGACTGATGGAATGTTTAGAGAATCATCCGCTACACTTCACAGCTTAACGGAAATATTATAATAAAAATATAAAAACGATTTTTACCATATCACAAAAATAATATGTTTCCACGAATTAAAGAAATAATGGAAAAATAAATTCAGCCTAATTTAAAGCTGTCAGATGGTTTTGAAATGAGGAATTACAGATATCTTTTTCCATACTTTTTATTAATAAATAAAATCCCCGACTTTCACAAGCTGGGGATTCCCATTTATAAATTTAAAGTTTTTATTATATAAGGTTCTCCCACCGGAAAACACTTATTCTTTGATTTATTCGTTATCTTACCTTTGAGTAGAAGTCGCTTCTCACAAGAAGAAGCGAACTTTTTACTTTCCAGTTTTGATTATTTACCTGTATTCAAAGTTGTCTTGATATCAACAGAGCTATTCAATGTGTAATTCCAGATATCTGTAATAGCAACTTTCAACTTAGCAGTGTTTTCAGAAACACCTTCTACTTCTATGTAAGAATCAGTTGTTACCTTACCACCGGTAATTACCTGATTAGTCGGAGTATCAACAACCATTTGGAATACATTTACATTTCCTGTGGCAAATTTCACAGTAGCAATATCAGCTCTAGACCAACTACTATTATTCTTGAAGATATCATACTTCACATCGTTGTTGTAAGTTTTAGCCCAAATATCTTCTCTGTAAATCTTAGTTTTACCAGTAGCAGAAACTTCAACTACATTGTTAGCAGCCATAGCTTCACCTTCAAGAATCGGAGACATTACGCGGAATTGATAAGTTTCGCCATATTTATAAGAATCATCCTGTACGGCTAAATAATGACCTGTGAACTTGACATTCAAATCTCTCTTATAGCCATCCTTGATACCATCTCCGTTATCATCCACATTCTTCAACTCAACATAGCTTCTTACTGCATAGTCTGGTTGAACTGTAGCAGTTTTTACAACTGTATTAGTTACAGCGTAATAGCTGCTTGGTTTAGAAGGATCATCATTAGTTACGATATCGAAGCTATAGTCACCAACTTTCTTCAAGTTTTCATACATATTGGTAAACGCTCTATCAATGTAGTAACGAGAAGTTGATGAAATTATGCCTGTAGCCCATTTAGCATCCACTGCATTCATATAAGCATGAGCCAAATTATTACCATCAACAAATACACCACTTTCCTTAACCAAAATAGAATTCAATTCAGGTTTGCTCAATTCAAACGGAACTGTAATAGTATTCAGAACCACACTGCTTGCTTCCTTGCTCTTGAATGTCAGTCTAATATAATATTCTTTACCAATCTTAACAGGAGCGTTTACTGTAGCTGTTGGAATATTGAAGCTGAAGCGAATATTAGCCAAGGTAGCAGGAGTTGCAATCTTATTATCTGAAGTCAAGAAAGCAACATGACCATTAGCTTGACCATTAGGAGCAACAGTATTGGCTACATCCAGAATACCATAGAAACTTGAATTACCTTCTGTTGCAGCAACCAAATCACCAGCAGAATTCTTTTGCAGTAACTCAAATTTAGTTTTGCTCAAATCTACAGATTCTTTCCAGTCATTAGCTTTACCTGCTAAAGAAGTAAATAATGGTTCAGCTGGAACTGCAAATGTATCGGTCAACTTAGTCAAAGGCTTTTCTTGTTTGTCGTATGCAGATTCACCCATCGTTCTATTTACTGTTACTGTAACTACCTTTGAATATTGCTGTCCAGCATTGTCCATAACTTTCACAGTCAAATCAAATGTTGCGTCAGTCAAGTCATCAGGGCTCTTTGTTGCAATAATTGTTCTCTTTTCATTGTCAATAAGCAAACCGAATTTATCTTTTGCCGCATCAGTTACCGTCATATACAAGTCATACAAATTGTACGGCTCTTTTGCAGTTACAGGAGCTTCCACACCTACTTTGATAGTTGCTGATTCACCTGATGTAGACAGACTTGAAGACCAATCATAAGAATTGGCATTATTATCCACACCAGTAATGATGATATGGGTTAGTGTTGCAGAAGGATTCTTTGTTGTGTTTACTTTAATTTGGTAGGGAGATCTTACGTTTGCTCCATCAACATTTGGAGTCAAAGCAAAAATAACATTTCCAGATGTTTTTAGCAACTGGCTAGTAAAATCACTTTCGTCATTGCTATATGTGAAAATTTTAGAACCTTCTCCTATTCCTGTAGTAAAAATACCGTTATTATAAGTTGCAGAACGTCTTGTTATCAATTCCTTATAATCTGCCGGTGAAACCAGTTCAAGAGGAGCGACTCCATCTTGAGAATTTATTAGGGCAAAACTCATTTCAGTCGCATCCACATTGGATGGATCCAAATTGAAACAGATATCAGCATCACCTGCTTTAGCAGAATACAAAATACTTTTCGCAGCAATCTTGCCTCTAGGACCAGCCCAATCAGCAGAAGCGTTTGAATGTACCCAATATTTAATGCTTAGTGCCTGATCTTGAGTTGTCGGTTTTGTACTTCCATCCAAAATATTGATACCAGAAATAAGGGATGCGGCAGTAGGCAATTTGATAGTCTGCATCACACCATTTGCATCTGGCATATACAGTGTAAACACACCACCGGCATTTACAGCATAAGCAGCTCCAATTGCTTTGTAAGGAGATTTTTCAGCCTCACCTTTATCATTGTAGAAATACCAGTAACCATCTTCTTCGCTAATGTAAGGTACTTTCACCTCTTTCAGGTCTTCGGAAGTAACAGCCAAGTAATCGGTTTTTTCACCGTCAATGTACCAATAACCGTCTTTTACTGCCACTTCGGTACCTTTTCCGTCTTCACCTTTGTCACCTTTCTCACCATCCTTACCATTTACAATGGTATAAGTTTTGCCATCTTTGAAAACTACGGTAAAACCACCTTCAGTAGGTGTCACGCTAGTAACCCAGTTACCGTTGGCTACTTCTGTTTGTAAAGCCGCAATCTGAGACTTCAGATCGTTCAACGTATTGTCGATACGATCAATGTCATCATCGTAGTCTTTACAAGACACAAATGTTCCTGTTGACGAAACCATTAAGGCTCCGAACAGAACTGCACTTAAAAACTTTTTGTTCATAATGAATTTAAATTTATAAATTTAAAAAAAATAAAAATTGGTTGTACATATTATTCAAAAGGACTTAATCGCTTTGTCTGAATTTTATCATATATTTTAAAGGTGTCATCCCAACCATTTTCTTAAAAGTCGCATAAAAAGGACTTCTGGATGCAAAGCCACATCGTTTCGGAATTTCGTCCAAAGAATATATCCCTACGTTTAACAGTTCCTTCGCATATTCTATCCTGTAGTTGTTTACCAGTTCTTTCAAATTACAATCAAAATACCTGTTCACCACATTGGAAAGATAGGTCTGGTTCGTATCAATCATAGCACACAGCTTTTTCAAAGACAATTCCGGATCCAAAAACACTTTCTTTATTTCCAACTGGTAAAGCAGATTCTTGTAGATCAGACAATCTATTTTCCTCTTGCATCTACCTTTCATGACAAATTCCTCCTCCCAGTGCTTTTCAGCAGCTTTGAAGAGCAAATTCTTCTGTCTTTGAGAAGTGGATCTGGTCTCCCTACGTCTTAGAAATAGATATTCCATACTGTCCTTTATCCCTTTAAATTTCCTCCGCCATACACCATTGTTAAATGTTGTCTACGGATTCGTTTTTTCCTGTTTTTTAATAGGCTGAAACATTATTTCGGTGCAAATATACATGTTTTATCGAAACTTTGTGCATTTTTCCTATAAAAAAATATAGAATCCCGTAAAATAATCGTTTTTCAGGTTGTTTTCAGGCTGTTATGTGAAACAGGATAAATACGACATATTAAGAATCCATACTTTATAAGCTGGTGCATCTTTCATAAAAATAAGGTAGATTTTTTCCTCATTTATTATATAAAAATTGTATTTGTCTATATTTATATAGCTATTTCTATTTGATTATTTTCCTCAGAGTATATATCAACAGTTGTTAGTTCATTCTCATATTTAAGGGTGCAACTTTCAATTCTCTCTTTGTTGTTTAAGAAGTAGGGCTTTTAAAATATCACAATTTTTTTTATTTTCCTTCTTATCTAAATCCTTTATCCCCATCCACAAAATTATTATAGATACTATTAAAAATATAGGTGCAATGTAAAGAAGAGCTATTAGTCCTATGAATATTAAAATTAAATATAATATCAGTCTTAATTTATCTAGCATACAGCTTCAATTATTATTTTAATTATATTGCTAATATTATAAATACTATTCCTGCATATTGGAGCATGGAAAATTTACGTTTCCCATTATATTTTAGACATTGCTATTTCAAATTTTGATTTTATTTCAGCTGTTAATTCTCCTTTGGGGAGTGAATCCATTCTTTTAAGCAGTTCATTTGTTCTGCGCTTTTCCTTGCGATATTCAGCAACACCGAAATAATTTTTTAGACATTGCAGATAATAATCATACCTGTCAGACTTGGCAAATATATATCTTTTTATATCATTTTCCAAATAGCCTGTATAATCCACTTCAATATCATCAAAAACAATTTTATCAAATATCTTTTTCATTAAACGTTTGAAACGTATATAATGCAAAGGACTTAATAGGTTACTGCCTGTCACATTGGTGAATCCCTTGTTCTTTAATTGCTTACGTGATAATTTAATTTCATACCGCAATAAATTCACAGGAACTTTATCACGCTCTGCTATAGGGATACGGGAGCTCTTGATAGCTTCAAAAGTCTTATCATAGAACTTTATGGAATATTCCGAGAAGCTACACCTGCATCCTCTCAATTGACTCGTTCCTTTTAATGGTGTCATAGGAATAAACCTATTTGATTTATAGCTATGTATTGTATTAAGATAACGTGATACATCTTTATCCATTTGAAAATTGACACCTAATTCTATACTGGTAACGATAAAGTATTCCAAAGGTATATTCGTTATATCAGACAATTTCAACAATACAGCTTTAGCTTCTTCATAAGTAAACAAAGAATAATTATTTCCTTTCGCATATTTGTGCAAAGAACCTGTTATGGTTAAACGGTTGCCTTTATAAGTAAACCTTAAGTTGCTTATAAGTGAAGAATATATAAAGCTTTCATCCTCAGCAACCTTTGATGGCGTTAAACCAAGTCGTTTTTCTACATCTTCAAACTTTACATTATCTATATAGATTGTTATTCTATCTATCATTACTACGATTATCTATATTTATAGAATAACAAAAATACAGAGAATAGTTTTTCCGTCCAACAAAACAACTGTTTTTTGGATATTCAAATCCTTTAGATTTTTAAATGCTCAATAAAAGGTTTCAGAACATATTCTTTGTAATCATTGGAGCATTGGAGTAGTTTTTCTTCCTCAAAAGAATTATCCACTTCAAATCCCATATAAATATCACAGTTCTCATCTTTACCCTTCTGCCATCGGGCAGGAATCTGTTTTAATAGATTATCTTTGACAATATCATCCCAAAGTATGCAATTATATGAAATGTCAGATAGATAGAAACGAATAACATTATAATCTTCATTAACCACGTATTCTAACCCTGCATCAAAAGCGTATTCTTTCTTTCTACATAAATAAGTAAAAGGAAGCTTATAAGAAATACTAAGCCAAGGACGTACGATATCCCCTTCGTTTTCCTCCAAACAAATCATCTTACCCCGTTCTACATATTTATTGTCAAATAAAAAATGTGACTTCATATCAGATTCTAATAATCTTTGAATATAAATTTTAATATTATCATAAACGGAATCAAAGCTTTTTTTTAAGTTGTTGGTAGTTATCGCTATTATGTCCAACATCATGGGCATATTAGTTAAACACTTCTTATTAAGTAAAGAGAGTTCTTGCATATCAATTAAGTTTTAAGATTACACGATTTATAAAAAGCCAACAGCAATATAAAGAGGTTTGTATATTAGAAATTTGAATATTTGGAAACAGCAAAGAATATAATGTTTTCAAATAGTCTTTTACAATAGCATCCTCATCGACATATTTAAGTAATAGCTTGAAAATAGTATGATAGTCTATATATTTCCATTTGTAATTCTGAGCATCCTCACAATTATTTCTATAACTAAGAAGAACATACCACTTACTATAATGGGAAAACTCACGCTCACAAAATTCACGATATACGTCTAATTGATTTCCTTTCTCTGTACGGACTTTAGAATCTATTTTGTTTTCGATAACTATAAGGCATTTATTTGCATCATCCCTAATCAACAAATCAAACCTTCTCAAAGATAAGGATGATTTTTTTTGCCATTTAGTTGAATATTCATTTTCTATTATATAAGACTTTTGTTCTATGGATTTTAGCCATTCAGTTTGACACCCTATTATATTGCAAAAATCAGAAAGAACAGCTCCTCCTATTTTACATTGATTATTTAATATGTATTTTAAAAAAAGCGAATGGTAAGTTTCTTTTCTATCTTTATTTACGACTTGTAAAAAAGAAGGAGTTCCTAAAAATGGATATTGTTTTAAGAAAGGGCTAATATAGGTCTTTGATAATGATTTTATTGTCGTATAATATATCTGGTTCAACTCTTCGCATAAGACAAAAAAATTATCTTCATGTTGCTTCTTCTCATTAAAATAAAGTTCAGCAACTTCATCTATGAACAATATGTATTTATATATTTTAAACATGAAAAACGTGAGCTATACTACATTCACGCCTAAGGTATCGCCAAACACCCTGTAGATAAATGAGTAAAGCCCACGCTGTAAGCATGGGCACCAACTCTTTATTCTTATCTACTCAAAAAATTGGCGATTTTTAGACGTAAGAATAAAAGCTAATGCTTTTAATCAAATATGTATGTTATTTATTATTGTCTGTTTCTTATTATTTATTAGGGATTTTTGCAAAGGTATAAAAAGTAAATTAGTTACCAGCATAAAAATAAAAAATATCTCAATTTTCATTTTCATGCCCGAATTTAAACAAACCACCCTTGTCTATTCTCTTATCTGTTGTCATTTAAGGGGGGGGCTAATAGCTTGGCTTACGTCCAAATGCTTTCCTCTTACTTATGCCGCTAGGCTAGCCATGTGGTTGAGGCTTTTCATTTTTACACAACCGTATTTTTACCACATTTTCTATCGGTTAGATATACTAACCTGATTCCTTCATTTTCTTTATATGACTATGATACAGCATTTTACGTATTATAGTAAAAGGCTTTTATAGTTTACTCGTTATTTTTATTTTTTGCGTATTCTGAAAATTCAAAAATGAGGTTGAATAATGTTTCCATTTTAATTATCTAAAAAAATAATGGAAATGGCAATTTTGTCATCTCCATTATTTATTACTTTAATTTGAATTATAATTTTACCGTGTATTTCTCTATGAGCGCGTTAACTCTATCTTTCTGATAGGAACAGCAATTGCTTTGTTTTAAAAAATCAACCACATCTTCCACACGATATCGAATCGTCTTAGGACTAATTTTATAAAATACTAATTTACCTTCGGAGCGGTAATTTTGTAATGTGCGTTTGCTTACCATTAAAATGGCAGCAACAGCTTTGGAGTCTAAAAATAAATTTGAATTATCCATGATATACTTTATTTAAACATTCTACAACTTCATTTCGTTTGCTGTCCACAACCTTTGCGTAAATCTGAGTAACTTTTATATCACTATGTCCAAGCATTTCTTTTATTACTGGTAATGGTATATTATTGGTTAGTAACGCAGTCGCATATGAATGCCTGGCACAGTGAGTGGACAAGTTCTTATCAATATTAGCTTGTTCTGCAATCTTCTTTAATTGTTTATTGATAACCGCCGTAGCTGAACTGATAGCGTTCAAAGCATCTTGTGCTGACACTTCATCCACATCCACTTTTAATATATTAAAGACATATTTTTCAGATGTTATTTTTCCTCCATTATTCTCTACCGCACAACGTCTTCTATCCAAGACAGACCTAACATAATCATTTATTGGAATAGTCAACAACTTTTCAGTCTTACGCATACGGATTGATATTTTTTCATCAGTGATATGCTTCCACTTCAAAGTTAATATGTCCGAGATTCTAATTCCCGTATAGCATTCAAACAAGAAAACTTCTCTTGCATCATATAACGGATTTCTAACTCTCAATCTAAGATGTTGGATTTTATGTATTTCCTCTATTTCTAAAAACGTCCTGTTTGTTTGTTCACGTTTAAATCTCATTTTACGGAATGGATTTCCCGTTTCATCCATATCATAATTTCGATAAATATCCCCTACCAATTTTGCAAGTGCTTTCAGATTAACAGTAGTGGTATTTCTATTATTACCTATGTGATTCATCAGATAATTTTCATACCCTTTAATAAAATCCAATGATATAGATTTTATAGGTAAAGAACCATTCCCCACATAAAAACGTAGTTTCTTAACTACAGATTTATACTTTTTATATGTAGCGTGCTTCCCATCCTTGTATAATTGTTCAATATACTTGTTGGCATACTCAAATAAATCAAACGAAGTTCTATTATTAATTTTGTTTCTGATTGTTTCCATACTAATGGAACTGTCCGCTAATGTTAGAAGCAAAGTTTCTTTTTCTAATTCAGCTTTCTTTTGGTTTATAGTAGTATTTAATATCTCTGCATTCGGATGCTGTTTCTTTATACATCTATTTTTATCATCCCAAAACTCCGGACTAACATGAAATAATGTCTTGTACATAACTCTCCTGTCTTTGGTAATCCGTAAACATACAGGGGCTTCATTCGTGGACTTTGATAATTTCTCACGTCTAATTACTGCTACGATTCGTGCTACGTTCATTTCTACAATTATTTAATCGGATTCAACATTCATTTTATGCTTGCAATTTACAGGGGTAAAACATTGGTAAAACATTTGCTCCCCATTTTTACGAATAATAGAAATAAAAATGAAAAATCCAAATCACCAATGGTCTGATAAGAAGTTGGAAATCAGCAACCAAATTATTTTAGTTAAAAAATAAAAGAAAATGAGAGCAATCTGTTTTAGAACTGGTGGCACCACCTTGAAGAAAAAAAGACAGTAAAATCCTGATTTCGGAAATCAGGATTTTTTATTTTCTCACAAAACACAAAATACGGCAATATAGACTGGATGACGAGGTATACGAGCTT
>Ga0129308_1003522_pt1 | contig 11106 bp, 14 predicted proteins | sample L827metagenome_FD_94440 | JGI IMG/M metagenome (GOLD analysis project Ga0129308, IMG submission 94440) | Ring-tailed lemur group fecal microbial communities from Wisconsin, USA - L827 metagenome | ecosystem: Host-associated > Mammals > Digestive system > Large intestine > Fecal | place: USA... | reverse complement strand
CTGCGGGATTCCGCCGTGGCCGCCGTGGCCGTGGATGGTCAGATTGATGCGGTCGACGCCGGCCATAATTGGCCCTCTCTTAACGGCCACCGTGCCAAGCGGAATTTCCGGTGAATTGTGAAGGCCGAAGACCGCATCCACGTGGGGATTTTCCAGACAGCCCAGACTGACCATCTTTTTGGCGCCCAGATTGATCTCCTCCGCCGGCTGGAACAGGAACTTCACGCTGCCGCGCAGCTCGCTGCGCATGGCGGCAAGGAGTTTGGCGGCGCAGAGCAGGGAGCCATAGTGGATGTCGTGGCCGCAGGCGTGCATGACGCCGGGGCGCAGGGACGGATGGGGCGATGTGGACGCCTCACGAACAGGCAGGCCGTCGATGTCGGCCCGAAGGCCGATGCAGGGACCGTCGCTGCCGCCGCGCAGCAGGCCGACCACGCCGGTCTCCAGCCCCTCAATCTCCAGAACCTCGATGCCCAGACCGGTGAGCGTCTCCTTGATATAGGCAGTTGTGTCGTATTCCTGGAAGCTCAGCTCCGGATTCTCGTGGCAGTGCCGGAAAATATCAAAAAATTCCGGCTCCATTTCCTTCATGAGCGCCCGCACGCGCTTGGAATAAAGCTCCAATGAAAAACCCTCCTCACGGTTTGTATTTTGTGTTCATGGGCAGCAAATTTTTTATCAGTTTATCATACATTGGCCTGATATGGAATCCCCGGCTTGATAACTTTTTTTAAATAGAATCCATGCGCAGAAAAATTTTCCGGCCCATTGCAGCGGCGGCGCAGATAAGATATAATAAATAAAATATCAGAAAAGGAGTTTTACCTATGAAGATTGCAATCCCCTATGATCACGGCGAGGTATTCCAGCACTTCGGTCATACGGAGCAATTCCGAATCTACACGGTTGAGAACGACAAGGTCACCGAGGCGAAGATGCTGCTGGCCGACGGCATCGGACACGAGGACCTGGCGGAGCTGCTGCGGGAGCAGGGCGTTTCGCTGGTCATCTGCGGCGGAATCGGCGCCGGCGCGGAGCAGGCGCTGACGGATGCCGGACTTGTGCTGTGCAGCGGCGTCAGCGGCATGGCCGACGAGGTGGCCGACGCCTATGTCGCGGGCACGCTGGAATACGGCCAGGGCGCAAACTGCGACCACCATCACGACCATGAGGAGGGCGGCTCCTGCGGCGGTGGCTGCGGCGGTTGTCACGGCGGCTGCCACGGCTGCGCCGACGACTATGTCGAGACGCGCACCTTCACGGAAATTGTCCACCTGACCCATGAGAACTTCGAGGCGGAGGTCCTGCAGGACCCCGGCCTGATCTGCATCGACTTCTGGGCGACCTGGTGCGGCCCCTGCAAGATGATGGCCCCGGTTTTTGAGGAGGTCAACGGCGAGCAGCCAAAGGTCAAGTTCTGCAAGGTCGATGTGGACGAGCAGCCGGAGCTGGCCCAGCTCTTTGGCATCGAGAGCATCCCGACCATCGTGCTGGTGCAGAACCGCCGGACGCTGACCGGCTTTGTCGGCGCGCAGGGTAAGGACACGCTGACCACGATGATCGAGGGGTATCTGAGATGAAAATTCGACTGAACGAGGACGCCGAGGTTGTCCGCACAGTGAAGGAGGGGCTGAAGGCCAAGGACGGCTATTGCCCCTGCCGCCTGGCCAAAACAGAGGAGAACAAGTGCATGTGCAAGGAGTTCCGGGACCAGATCGCGGATCCCAACTTCGAGGGCTATTGCCACTGCATGCTCTACTACAAGGAGAAATAACCGAAATTTCCCGCCAATCCGGCGAATGTTCGTAAAACAGGAAATCCTCCGTATGATCGAAACGATACGGAGGATTTCCTTATGCCGGATTTTCAAACCTGCTGAGACAAACCGTTTTCTGATAAGCGTTATCCCAAACTCATAATATAAATTTGGCAGGGATTCCAGTCATCCCACAGGGTTGGGAATACCTCAAATTCCTGAAAGCCAAGAGAAAGATAGAACTTGTTTGTCCTGTCATATTCCTCATATTTTCCCATCTGCACGGTTTTTACCTGCATAAAGGAATAGCCGGCTTCGCGTGCAGCTTTCTTTGCGCGGCAGAATAGCTCCCGGCCAATGCCCTGCCGGTGAAATTCCTTCAAAATGCCCATAACATACAACTCAATCGTGGCATTTCCCGTTTCTTTCAGATATAAAAAACCTACAGGTCTATCCCGATCCCAGGCACAGAAAAATAGCTTATCGGCGCTTTCTTTTATATATGCTTCTCTTGACTCTGGAATTCCGAACCATTCCGGAAGCGCTTCAAGGACAATCCGTGCCACGTTCTGCTTTTCTTCCGCATTTGTCAGTTGCCGTATCTCCATTCTATTCTCCTCAAGTAAAGTACAATTTATTATTTTTTATTTCAAGGTCTCGCCGTTGAGGACGGCTTGGACCAGAGCGTCGCCGCGGTAGACCAACTTCAGGGAGAAAAACGGCGCATCTTCTTCGAGAAGGCGGAGAAAGAGCTTGTCGCCCTCCCAGAGCGTCAGCTCGCGCAGCCGCTTCTTTTCAATCCAGGCCAGCTCGCCCTCGTCGCAGGGGTGCTGCTCGCCCTCGAATCCCGTGGCCGTAAAGAGGTGCATATACTCGGTGCCCCAATCGTCGGAGACGAAGGTGACGAGGCCCCGGAAGCGGTAGTCCGTGAGACGCAGGCCCGTCTCCTCGAAGCATTCCCGCACGACGCACTCCTCCGGGCTTTCGCCCTCCTCAAACTTGCCGCCGACACCGATCCACTTGTCGTGATTTTCGTCGTGTTCCTTGGCGGTGCGGTGGAGCATCAGATATTCGCTGCCGCGCTCCAGATAGCAAAGTGTGGTCATTTTCATAGGTCTTCTCCCTGTTGTACGTCCCGCAGCGCCCGGTTCATGGCGGCGAGGACGGCTTTTTTATCGGCGCTCCAGAGCGGCGCCAGCAGTGTACGCTTGTCGCCGTCGCCGGTCAGCCGGTGGATGACAATCTCCGGCGGCAAAACCCGGAGGCACGCCGCCACGGTCTCGATGTACTCATCCATCGTCAGCACCGGGACGCGCCCTGCTTCGTATTCGGCGGCCAGGTCGGTGCCCCGCAGAATGTGGAGCAGGTGGATTTTAATGCCGTTTGCCCCGGACTGTCCAATGTAACGGGCGGTCTCCACGGTCATGTCCCTGGTCTCGCCGGGCAGACCGGCAATCATATGCGCCACGACCTCGAGGTCCCGCTCCCGGAGCGCCCGGACGGCTTCGTCGTAGACCGGCAGTTCATAGCCGCGGCGGATATAGCGGGCGCTCTCCGGATGGATGGTTTGCAGGCCCAGCTCCACAAAGACCGGCTTCTCCCGGTTGAGCCGCTCCAGCAGGTCGAGAACCTCCGGCGGCAGGCAGTCCGGCCGTGTGGCGATGGAGAGGGCGGCGACATCATCCGGCTCTATCGCCGCCCGAAACAGCGGCTCCAGCCGGGAGACCGGTGCATAGGTGTTCGTGTAGCTCTGAAAATAGGCGATATATTTGCAGTCCGGCGGGACCTTGGCGGCCACCCGGAGCCTGGCGCGCCGAAGCTGCTCCGCGATTTCGCCGCCGCCCTCGGCAAACTCGCCGGAGCCGGAGCAGAAGATGCAGCCCCGGCGGCCCAGGGCGCCGTCCCGGTTGGGGCAGGTCATGCCGCCGTCCAGGGCGAGCTTGTAGACCTTGCAGCCGAAGCGCTGCCGGAGATAGGCGTTGAGTGTTTTGTACATGTCGTCCTCTGTCCGTCACAGCGCAAACAGGCAGCGCTCGTAGTCTTTCACCACATAGCGGATGTTGGTTCTGCCCTTTTGCAGAATGGTGTGGCCCTCCGCTTCGAGCCGCTGCCGCTGGGCTTCGATGCCGCCGGGATATTTCGGGTTCAGCTCGCCGCCGGCCTTCAGCGTCCGCCAGTAGGGCGTCTCGTCCTCGCCGCGCTGGGCGCTGGCCCAGGCCGCGATGGAGACGAACACGCCGGCGGTGATCGGTTCGGTGAAGTCCGCGCCGCTTTGCGCTGCGAAATATTCGCGGATCAGGCCCACGGTGAGGAGCTTTCCCGGCGGCACCAGCCGCATCACCCGGTCGTAGTCTGCCGGCGGCGCGAAGTACATCCGGTCGCCGCCGTATTTTTCGATGCTCCGCCGGTCGGTGATGACCTGAATCTTCGGCATGTCCCGGCTGTCGTGCAGCATCGCGTTGAAATCCTTTTGCGCTTCATTTGCCATTTGAACCACCTCTCTCCAAGCATAGCCGATTTCCGGACATTCTGCAATGAGACGGTTTGAAAAAAATCCCGTTTCTTGGTTGATCTTTCGCAAAATTTGTGTTACAGTAAGGCTGCTCCTGTGAGCGGACAGTTCGGAACCATCCTGTCCTAAAACAAAACTAGGGAAAGGATGGGCGCATCGCGCCCAATTTTTATGCCATGAGTACGAAAAAAATTACCTACGGCGGCATTCTGGCCGCCCTCTATGTGGTGCTGACCTACGCGCAGAATTTCCTCTGGCCCGGGTCCACCTCAATGGCCATCCAGCTTCGGATCTCCGAGGCCCTGTGCGTCTTCGCCTTCTTCACGCCGGCGGCCATTCCCGGCCTGACGCTGGGCTGCCTGCTCTACAATGTGAGCTGGGCCCAGTCTCTGCCGCTCGACTGGCTGGTCGGCTCTTTGGCGACGCTGCTGGCCACATGCTCCATGTGGAAGCTGCGGAAGGTGGGGCGGTGGCCGGTCCTCGGCCTGCTGATGCCGGCGATCTGGAATGCGCCCCTGGTCGGCTGGGAGCTGACGCTCTATTTCGGAGAGAATGGCTTCACCTGGGCGGTCTTTGGACTGAATGCCCTCTACGTCTTCCTCGGAGAGGCGATCGTTCTGCTGGTCGTCGGCACGGCGCTGTACTATGCCCTGCTTGCCCGCGGCCTCGACCGCCGTCTGGCCTGATTCCCTTTTATCACAGCCCTTACAGGGCACGAAAAAGCGACGGGATTGTCTCCCGTCGCTTTTTTGCGGTTTTTTACAGAGCCTTCTTGGCGGTCTCGACCAGGGCGGCGAAGGCTGCCGGATCGGAGATGGCCATTTCGGACAGAGCCTTGCGGTTCAGCTCGATGCCGGCTTTCTTCAGGCCGTTCATGAAGCGGGAATAGTTGATGCCATAGGGGGCCACAGCCGCGGAGATGCGGGTGATCCACAGGCGGCGGAAGTCTCTCTTCTTCAGCTTGCGGCCGACAAACGCATAGTTGCCGGATTTATAGACGGCCTGCTTGGCCATCTTGAAATGCTTGGACTTGGAGCCCCAGTAACCGGAGGCCAGCTTCAGCATCTTGTTTCTTCTCTTGCGCGTCATCATTGCGCCTTTAACTCTAGCCATTTCTTAAATCCTCCTAATCTATGGTCTTCCCTTATTTGTAAGGGATCATCTCTTTGATGGCAGACTGGTTGGTGACGTCGGCGTAGGTGCCGGTTCTCAGACGGCGGGTACGCTTGGTCGTCTTCTTGGTGAGGATATGGCTCTTGAAGGCGTGGGCTCTCTTGACCTTGCCGGTCTTGGTGAGATTGAATCTCTTCTTTGCACCGCTGTGGGTTTTCATCTTAGGCATGGTGGGTCTCCTTCCATATTATGGGTGTTATTTTTTGTTGGCTTTCGGGGAAAGAAACATGGACATGTGCCGGCCGTCCAGCTTTGGCGGCTTGTCGACGTTGGCGACCTCGGAGCAGTCGCCGCCGAACTTGACCAGAAGATCATGGCCGATGGAGGTATGGGCCATTTCGCGGCCGCGGAAGCGAACCGTCACCTTCACCCGGTCTCCGTCCTTCAGAAATTTCAGGGCACTCTTTACTTTGGTGTTGAAATCGTTGGTGTCGATGTTCGGGGACATTCTGACCTCTTTGATTTCGACCACATGCTGGTTCTTCTTGGCTTCCTTCTCCTTCTTCAACTGCTCGAAGCGGAATTTGCCGTAGTCCATGATCTTGCAAACCGGCGGCGTGGAGTTAGGCGAGATCTTGACCAGGTCCAGCTCCTGCTCGGCCGCCATGTGCAGCGCAGTCTCAGCGGACATGATGCCAAGCTGTGTGCCGTCAGCACCAATCACTCGGATTTCTTTGTCCCGGATTTCCTCGTTAAGCTCATGATCTAATTTGCCGATGGTAAGCACCTCCAATAAAATAACATGACAAAAAATGCGGATGCACACACAGCACCCGCACAAGCATGGACCCGTCACCGGGCCAAAAATCCGTGTTGAACCTCTTCGCGTCTGCTGGAGGTGGGGGCGCTGGCGCTCCTTCTTCTTTTTGCTCATCTATGTTATCACGGGTTTTCCCGCCTGTCAACTACTTTTTTGCGATTCCCCGATATTTTGGCGAAAAAACAGGCGGCATTTCGGGGCGGACAGCGCTGTCCGCCCCGGATTTTGGAAGATTCAGGATAAAAACAGATAGTGGAGAATGCGGGCGGCCTCGGTGGCCTCGCTCTCCGGGACATAGGCGGAGATACAGCGCTCCTTCTGGGCGATCTGATGCAGGTGCAGGCCGCTGAGGGCGCGCAGAACCTGGACCGTCGTCTCCTGCTCGCCGCAGGCCGCGCCGATGACGCTGACCTTGGCGATGCTGCCGTCGGCGACCGGGAGCCGCAGGCCGCGGCGGATGGCAATGCCGCAGAATTTGCGGGCCTCCTCGGGGCCGACGCAGGTGCCGGGGCCGTCCGCAAAGGAGGAGCGCACCTCGAAGGTGAGACCGTGGTCGCGGGCCAGCTCGACGGAGCGGCTGTGCAGGACCTTTGCGCCCTGGCGGGCCATCTCCAGCATGTCGTCGTAGGAGATGGCGTCCAGCCTGCGGGCCTCGGGCAGCTCCCGGGGGTCGGCGGTGTAGACGCCGTCCACGTCAGTGTAGATGTAGCAGGCGTCGGCCCGCAGAAAGGCCGCCAGAGCCACCGCCGTGGTGTCGGAGCCGCCGCGGCCCAGGGTGGTGATGTCGCCGGATTCGGAGATGCCCTGAAAGCCCGTGACCAGAACAATCTTCTTTTCGGCCAGGGCCTGCCGGATGCGTCCGCCGGTGACATGGTGGACGAGAGCGTCGCCGAAGCTGCGGTCGGTCCGGATCCCGGCCTGCCAGCCCGTCAGCGCCGTGGCGGGATAGCCCATCTCGTGGAGCTGCATCGCCATGTGCGCCACGGAGATCTGCTCGCCCACGGAGAGGAGCAGATCGGTTTCCCGTTTCGGCGGGTCGCGGCTGATGGCGTGGGCTTCGTGCAGCAGACGGTCCGTGGTGTCGCCTCTGGCCGACAGCACGGCGATCAAATCATTGCCTGCCTGGTAAGTATCTGCAATGCGCCTTGCGGCGTGTGCAAAACGTTCGGTGCCGGCCAGAGAACTCCCGCCGAACTTCTGAACGATAAATGCCATGAAAGTTCCCTCCTATCGTGACTGCTGCATTCTATGCGAAGGAGAGAAAAAAGGTGAAGCGTGGGATTTCTTCCACGCTTCACCGGAACGAATATATGGGCGCTTATCCCGCGCTGATCTCGGCCCGCACAACGCCGGCGGTCCGCTCCACCAATTGCAGCAGCTCCTCGACGGTGCAGTGCAGCTCTGTGGTCTCGGCGGTAATCATCACCATGGCGCAGCCATTTTGCGGGATGGATTGATTGATTGTCAGTATATTTGCTCCGGAATCGGCAAAAATGGAGAGTATAGACGAGAGAACGCCGGCCCGGTCCTGGAGCAGCATCTGGAATGTCAGGATGCGTCCGGCCATAAGATTTTGCAGGGGCGCAATGGAATCCTTGTATTTGTAAAAGGCGCTGCGGCTGATGCCCATACGCCGGGTGGCCTCGCCCACGGTCTGGCACTCTCCGGAGGAGAGCAACTGCTTGGTCTCTGCTACCTTCAGGAAGATCTCCGGCAGCGCCGTAGCCTCAACAATATAATACTTCGAATTGACTGCCATGTGATTTCCTCCTGCATCCGGCGCTCTGCCGGCCACGTTTGTATTTCCTCTGCGTACATAGTACCCGGTTTTTGTCTTCCCGTCAATTACTTTTTTGAAAGGCGGCCCGCCATGACTGAACGTCGTTTCCTCCGTCTCGCGCTGTACATCGCGCTGTTCTGCGCCCTTGTTTTTTTGCTCTTCCGGTTCCTGCTGCCGGTGCTGCTGCCGTTTCTCATCGGGTTTCTGCTGTCGCAGCTGGCGGAGCCGGCGGTGCGGCTGCTGCGAAAGCGGACGAGGCTGCCGAAGGCGGCGGTCTCCGGGATTGTCATGACCGCGCTTTTCGTGCTGCTGACGCTGGTGCTCTATCTGCTGTTTCAGACCTGCGCGGCGGAGATCTCCCGCCTCGCAACGCAGCTTCCGGCGCTGCTGGAGGGAATGCGCCAGCCGATGGCGTCGCTGCAAAATTGGCTGCTGGGTCTGGCGGACAAGGTGCCGGACGGACTGGGACTGGCTCTGCGGGCCTGGGTGGAGCAGCTCTTTTCGGACACCTCGTCGCTGATCGAGCAGGGGTCCGACTTTGTGCTGACGCTGGCCTCCGGGCTGGTCTCCCGGGTGCCGGGCATCTTCCTCTTCCTGGTGACGACGGTGGTCGCCAGCTTTATGATCTCCGCCGAACGGCAGGAAATTCTGAGTTGGTTCAAAACCCATCTGCCGGAGAGCTGGCAGAAGCAGCTGGAAAATCTCGGCGGACATCTGAAAAAGGCGCTGAACGGCTGGATCAAGGCGGAGCTGCGCCTGATGCTCATCACCTTTGGCATCGTCAGCGCCGGCCTGTTTGTCCTCGGCATCGAGTTTCCGCTGATGCTCGGGGCAATCATCGCGGTGGTGGACGCCCTGCCGGTCTTCGGTACCGGCACCGTTCTGATCCCCTGGGGCCTCTGGAGCCTGATACAGGGGGATACGATCCTCGGCGCGGGCCTGCTGATCCTCTACGGCCTCGCGGCCGCCACCAGGACGACCCTGGAGCCGCGGCTGGTTGGGCGGCAGATCGGTCTCAATCCGCTACTGGCGCTGCTGTCCATGTATGCGGGCTTCAAGCTCTTTGGCATTGCCGGAATGATTCTCCTGCCCATCGCCGCGATTCTGGCCCGGCAGCTCTGGGCCTACGGCGGCTTCCAGCGGGGATAACGCCCCGTCAGTCGTCGGTCTGGCCGCCGTCCTGCTTTGTGTCTTTGGCGCGGCCTTTGCCGAACGTGACCCGCTTTCCGTTGAAATAGATACCGTTTCCGCCAATGTCGAGGGAAAAGCCGCCGTCCTGGTCATATACCTTCGGCGCTTTTGGCGCTTTCGGCGGCTTCGGTGCTTTTGGCGCATCCGGTGCTTCGGGATCTTCCCAGACGGAGTCCGCCGCTGCCGATTTTGCACGTTCGGTTGCTTCCCGCGCAATATCCGCGGCCTGCCGGGCGATATCTGCCGCCGCTGCCCGCATATCGGCTGCGGTCTCTCTGACGCTCTCCGCAGCCGCCTTGGCGGCATGCTGGATATGGACGCCGTCCGGAGCGACGGCATTTCCATAGACAGCGGTGCAGCGAACGCTGTCCCCGGCGTGGACGTCGCCGCCCACATCGCCGCAGGTTACGCTGTCTCCCGCCTGGACGTTGCCGCCCACGTCGCCGCAGCGGACGCCGTCGCCGGCCCGGACGCTGCCGGCCACGACCTCGCAGTCCACGGAGTCGCTGGCGTTGACGCTTCCGCCGACCGCTCCGCAGTGGATATGGTCTCCGGCGGTCGCATTCCCGCAGATCTGGCCGCAGGTCACGCTGTCGCCGGCGGTCACATTGCCCTGAATCACGGTTTCCTCTCCGCAGGTGACGGAGAAATCACTTTGAATATTGAGCGCCGGGCCCTCCCAGCAGAATTCCACCTGCTGCTTCTCCCGCTGATAGCGCTGGAAGATGCTGTTTCCGATCAGCTTGTGCCCCGCGAACAGCACGACATGGAGCTGGGTCCTGTCGTCCTCCCAGGGCAGCTCGTGGTAGACGACCTGCTGCGTCTGCTGCGTTTCCAGGACCTCTTCGGCGTGGACGAGCGGCGCGCGCCCAAACAGCTCGTCGATGGAGACGCCCAGCAGGTCCGCCAGCTCCGGCAGTATGATGACGTCCGGGCAGGACAGGCCTGTCTCCCATTTGCTGACGGCCTGGAAGGTGATGCCGAGCTGGTTTGCCAGGGTCTCCTGGGTCATGCCCTTCGCTTTGCGCAGGGCCGCAATGTTTTTACCAAGAATGTTTTGTTCCATCGGAATGCCTCCTTTATGTTGTTGCCCGCATTATCCCATAGATTTCGGGGAAATAGCAATCGCGCAGACGTTGAATCGGCGCAAATTCGCTCAACTGTTTGTTGAACTTTTCAATTTTTTGAAATTCAACCTGCCGTTGAGCTGATTTTTTGGAAAAACCGCCGGTCAATCCGGCGGTAAGAGGACGGTTTGCCGGGAGAGCAGATGGATGCGCGTCCCGGTCAGCGGGTGGGGAAAGGTCAGTTCCCTGGCGCAGAGCTGTTGTCCGGTCAGACCGTGCGCCAGCGACCACGTCTGGGACGCCTCCGTGCCGTATTGCGGGTCGCCCAGAATCGGGCAGCCGAGGTGGGCCAGATGGACCCGGAGCTGGTGGGTCCGGCCGGTCCGCGGATGAAGCTCCAAAAGCGCGCCATGGGCCGTGCGCTGCAAAATCCGGTAGTCCGTCCGGGCGGGCTGCCCATCCTCCCGCACGCCCCGCAGCATTCCCATGGGGTCCAGCCGCGCAATCGGCAGGTCGATGGTCCCGGCCTCCGCCGGCGGCGCGCCCCAGACCGCCGCGAGATACGTCTTTTCGATTTCCCCGGCCTGGTGGGCGGCGCAGAGACGGGCGTGGGTATGGGCATTTTTGGCCAGCAGCACGACGCCGAAGGTGTCCCGGTCCAGGCGGCTGACCGGATGGACCGCGCAGTGCTGTCCGGTCGCCTGATAGTACCAGGCCAGCCGGTTGGCCAGCGTGCCGGTGTTCCGGCTGCGGGACGGATGGACGATCATGCCGGTGGGCTTGTCGACGGCGATCACCGCCTCGTCCTCATAGAGAATATCCAGCGCTCCCTCCTCGGCGGGGTAGACGGGGTCCGGCTCCTCGATG
>Ga0129308_1003520_pt1 | contig 11110 bp, 8 predicted proteins | sample L827metagenome_FD_94440 | JGI IMG/M metagenome (GOLD analysis project Ga0129308, IMG submission 94440) | Ring-tailed lemur group fecal microbial communities from Wisconsin, USA - L827 metagenome | ecosystem: Host-associated > Mammals > Digestive system > Large intestine > Fecal | place: USA... | reverse complement strand
GCGGACAGGGTCGAGGCGGCATAGTATAGGCGACGTGGTTTCAGGCTGCGGCGAGGCCGCCTCCTTCGGAGCCGAGCCTTACACCAACTTTCACGACACTACCCCTCGATTGGGCGGCCGATTTCACGGGAAGCATCCTATGGGGCAAGCTCTACCAGACGATGCAGTGGTCGGCGTGTTTCCTCATGGGCTGCCTCTTTGCGCGCTGGGACCTGCTCTCGCGCGTCAAGGCCAAACTCGTCGGGCACTATCTGGCATACCTCGCCTCGCTGCTTTGCCTGGCAGGACTTGTGTGCCTGCGCTTCAAACTCGGGGCGGGTATGCGATACGACTTCCTCTGGGCCCCCATCGTCTGCCTGTGCCTGGCGACTCTTGCCACGACCGGGCTCGGGGCCCAACTCGCCAAACCCCTTGAAGCCATCGGCAAGCACAGCACAAACATTTGGCTCACCCACAGCTTCTTCTGCTACCACTGGTGTCAGAGCTTTATCTACCTGCCAAAATGGTCGCCCTTGGTGTTCTTGCTCCTGCTGGGCGTCTCATATGCGTTCTCACTCGCCATCGACTGGGCCTGGAAGTGGATTACCGAAGGAATCCGACAGCTCGATACCAAACTATACCGTAAGCCGGTCAGGTAAGGTCGTTTATTGTAGTGCGACACCCGTACATGTCCGAGACGCCGCACTTTCTCAAGCCTTCTCAATCACCCAGTCCGTGATGGTCTGCTCGCAAGCGGAAAAGTTCACCCCGGCCCGACAGCGCACAAAGCAGACTGAAAGGGTTGTAGACGTCGGGTGACTCCGGTCAGAAACACGAACTCCAGCTGCTCGTCACAGCTTGCTCAAGCCTGCTTACCTCAAGCTCTTTGAACAGGTCCTTGTTGCCCTCGAAATATTCTTGAAGAGTCGAGACGAGAAGCGACTTCCAACCCAAAGGGGTCGACTTAAGAAGAACTTGCCATCCTCATGCGCCAACTTGTACACGAAGGCGGCCTTGCCAACGTAGACGCCGTAGTCACAGCGAACCTGAGAGAACGCCTGGACGCCAATGGGGTAGCGCACACGACGGGCCTCGCTGGCCTCACCGCATTTCTGTTCGCTGTTCATAGCACCCTCCCCCAACTCGTCCTCATTCCATCACGTCCAGCCCAGAATATAGCGGCGTCTGTCATGCACTACCGTAGCGATTAATCCAAAACATGCGTGCGCTCTCTAACCAACCTAATGGCGCAAGTTATAGATACCCGTCCTGATTTTCCTGACCGTAGGCCAAGTCAAGGCGAAAAGGTTGGGATTACCCAAAAGAACGTCGTACTTCTTGCGAGCCATTTCCGTCGTGAACGGCTCAAGCAATGCCCTGTGTTCCCGGTAAAACGGGTAGAGCTTCTCGGACAACAACTCCGCATTTTTTCTAATATCGCCAGGCGACGACTCGAGTGCTCGATTGCATAAATCTTTGAGCGACCAGGCGTAGCGCTCAATCATCATATTCGAGAACTCCGGCCACAACGGTTCAAGATACAGGAACCTATCCTGCTGCGCTCGGGTAAACTCGGCTTGGACATCAAGTGTCCAGGTACCGAGGATACTCGTCGCACGGCGATAGTAGTTGTACAGGTTCTCCTTAACATGGACGGCTTTGTTTATCTTCTGAAAGATGTGAGGCATAGCAAGCATGTCCTCAAAGACACGTCCCATGGGAAACGGGTTTTCTCCAAGAATCTCACGCCTATACAGTTTGTTCCAAGCAAAACTCTCCAAATCACGGCCTTTGATGAGTTCGAAGACGGCCTTTCTCTTGCTGTAAATTTTGTCCCGCGGAAATGTTTGAACGGTCTCGTGATCTGGATAGATTTTTCTAACACAGCAAAAAGCAACGTCTGCGTCTTCGGAAACCATGGCACGAAACATGGTCTCAATCATAGTGGGCTCAACCTGATCGTCTGAATCGATGAAACTGACGACATCCCCTCGAGCCTCCGCCAGGCCGACGTTGCGAGCATCCGACAAACCACCGTTTTGCTTGTGTATGACACGAATGCGGGAATCCCTATTCGCAAGACCATCACACAGCGCCGGACATTCATCAGGCGAGCCATCGTCCACCAAGATAATTTCCAGATTGGAATATGTCTGGGAAATCACACTTTGGACGCAATCCTCTAAATAGTCCGCCACTCTATATACTGGGATAATGACACTAACCAAGACGTCAAAATTAGTCACTGAGAATCGCCTCGAATCGTGCGAGCACATTAGCATTGCGCTGGGCATAATCGATGTTCATCACAGGGACCTCTCCACGTGTAAAAGCTAACATCGCCGAGTAAAGCCCCTCTTCTGAGTCGGGACACAAATAACCATCATATTGTTCCATGAGACTGCGCGGCCCCTCGATGTCAGTAGAGACCACGGGGATTCCAAGCGAGTCTGCCTCTTGGATTACCATTGAAATCCCCTCGTAAAGAGAAGAAAGCAGGAAAAGATTACTTTTAGCGAGGATGGGCATCGGATTCGAAATGGACTTCAAAATGTAGATTTGTTTGTAATGCCTCTGTTGCAAAACAAGCTTTATCGTCTTGTCATACAGCGCACCATGACCGCCGATAATCATCAGTTTTGCATCGGGGTACTTGTCACAGAACCGGTCAAACGCTCGTATGAGCCGCTCATGACCCTTCTCAGGCGAAAAACGGCCAATAGTTATAAATTTAAAACCTTCATTATCAACAAAGTCCGTAATACCACCTGGCGTCCACGACCGGAGAAGGGTGTCCTTCTCAATCTCAATAGGCAGAAGGGCCCTTTCCCGAATCCTCTTATAATCATGAACATTCGTAATGACTTGAATGTTATCCGACCGGCCTGAAATGGTCTGGACAGACTCGCGCAGAGGCTCAGACACAATGGCTACCGTTTCAAACGACGAATAGACCTTTCGCAAAGTCGCATAATGTTGGAGGCTTCTAAGTTTTATTTCCTGCAGCATATCGCTGTGCACAAACACGGAACGTTTCGCACGTGCCTCGAGAAACAACAGGTTAACGTTGACACCATAACCATCAAATTGAATGACATTGGAGAAATTAATACCCCAGTAGTATCTGTCCCATTCGCGTTTAAATAAACGGCGCAACGGCTCCGGATAAATTGCGTCAGGGCCAGTCTCGGCACGGAAAGTATCGTATGCCGCGCGTTCATCAGACATATAGTACTGATCAGACATCAAGGGGAGATAGTCTATGCTCTCGGGAATAGACTTAATTCGGGATGGGTCCGCATTGACCTCTTGACGCTTGAATGCAACGAAGTAGTTCCGTTTGGACAAGTCCAGGCTATTGAGCAAGTTTACGAGTGCCGTCGTAATACCGTTCTTTGCAAGGCTTCCAGCAAAAATCAGGACGTTTTCTTTACCGTTGTAAACCTCTTGTGTCACACAGCGGTTTTCCCCCAAGAACACCTGCTGACAGATATGCCGCGTCGCATCTGGATTGTCATAGGTGCAGTAAGTTGCAAGAAAATCACTATCATCATAGCACTTCCCAGCCCGCATCGCACTTAGCAGGGCCTTGACATCCTTGACAACCGGGAATGGCAGCTTAGACAGCGGGAAGTAGGTTCCTCGATCCTGGAAATACTCCTCTTCGTCATACGAAAACAGGATGATGTTGTTCCCACTATTCGCGTAATCGAACATGACGCTCGAATAGTCCGTGATGAGTCCGTCGGTCGCATTCAAGACGTCGTAAGGTTCATATCCTTGCGGAAACGGCATGATGTGGTCGAACTGGCTAAAATCAATCTGTGACTGGTTGAACACATGGAGCTTGACCAGAACCAGCTCAGACGCCGTCAGGTAGCAATCCAGTTCGGAAAGATAGTCAACGACATCAACTAGCTGAGAGGAATTTTTGCTTTTAATGCTTGTCCCACGATGCGTCGGCATATATGCATAGACGGTTTTCCCGTCAAAACCTAGCTCTTTGCGAACGACAGCACGCTGCGACTTGTCAAAAAACACCGAATTGCGCGGGTACCCCTCCATAAGAGCCTTGCCCGATGCGACCTTATCGACCATATATGAACGCAGCATCTTTTCCTTCATGTACTCACTCGGGAAGAGCATGTAATCACTTGAAAGAAAAAAATGCTGAACGGTACCAATCTTATGCTCCTCCGTGGGGATGTATTTCCCCATCACCTTGAGCGGCGTCCCATGCCAGGTGTTGAGCACCACCTGACCCGCACGCTTAACGTATGCCCAGGGCATGCCGGAGTCCGACACAACGAAGCGAGCGCGCTCCATAACCTCGACCGCCCGCCATTCCTCGTCGACGAATGAGAATCGACTCATGGCAAGACCATATCGGCCGGCCATCGAATAAATTTTATCCTTGACATCATTGCGAGTGCGAACACAAAAACGCAGGTGCGCATAACAGTCATCCCGACAAAGCTCCTGCGCAATACGGAGAATGTTGCCGGTAAAATCTAGGCCATCACGCGATTCAAAATAAATTAAATTATCATCAAGGGGCATCTCATAGTACGTTTTGTAATAAACATCACATTTATTTGACGCTTCTTTTTTGGCGCCCTGTTTTATCCCAAGCATGTAGTCCCCTGACGATAAGACTGGCTATTTCGCAAGCTCTTTCTTGATTTGTGTCGTTGAAATCTCAGGTGTACGAGGCAGGTAGACGACCTCACAGTAGTCCTTCAAGAAGTCAAACTTGCCCTTCCAATCATCACCGATGACGAAGGTGTCGACCTTGAACTCCTTGATATCACTGATTTTCTGCTCCCAGCAGGTTTCCGGGATGACCAGGTCGACGTAACGAATAGACTCGAGCAGCTGTTTGCGCTGCTCATAGGTGAAATAGCACTTCTTCTGCTTGCTGTTCCAATTAAACTCGTCCGTCGAAAGGGCGACAATGAGATAGTCTCCCAACGCCTTTGCACGCCGAAGAAGATTGATGTGCCCATAGTGCAGCAAATCAAACGTGCCGTAGGTAATAATCTTCTTCACACGTCTCTCCTTCTCAGAGCCGGGGCAGAGTACCAATCAATCTTAAAGTATACATCAACACTTCCGCAAACCGACACCACAGAGGGCGCATCCATTGCATGTACGGCATATATGTGGGAATGGCCGCCCCAATCGAATTCGTTCCCATCTACGTAGGCCCAAGCATTGACGACAAAGACAAAGAAGACAAAAATTGACAAAAGAAATCAAGCACAGTTGCTCTCGCCAAGGAGGACACGATGACAACGACCCGACCCTTGCCCAACCCCTTCACCCCCACCTTTGGCTTTGTACCGTCGTACCTGGCCGGCCGCGAGAAAGTCGTCAACAACCTCACTCGTGCACTTCAGGCGGGGCCCGGAAACCCCGACCTCTCAAGCATCCTCATGGGTGCCCGCGGCACCGGAAAAACCGTCTTGCTTTCCCTTCTCGCAGACGAGGCCCCGGCATACGGTTGGGTTGCAGTCAACGTCTCTGCGTGCGAGGGCATGCTCGAAGAGATAATTGACCTCGCCACTCAAGCCGCAGACGACTACGTCGCATCAGACAGCAACCTGCGCCTTAAAGGCATCAACGTCGCCCAGCTATTCGGCTTGGAATGGGAGTATCGCGACCCATCGCGCGGCACCTGGAGAACCCGGATGAACAAGGTTCTCGACAGCCTTGCCGCGTATGACATCGGGCTCCTGCTGACTGTCGACGAAGTCCAGGCGAATCTTGACGAGATGGTCAAGCTGGTGTCCACATACCAGCATTTTGTACGCGAGAGGCGGCGTGTCGCCCTCTTCATGGCAGGCTTACCTCAACAGGTATCCCAGCTTCTTAACGAGGACTCGGTGACTTTTCTGCGACGTGCCAGCCTCTACCATCTCGATAGGATTCCCGACTATGAGATACGCGTCGCAATCGAGAAGACCGTCACCGAAGCAGGAGGCACAATCGAACCGATTGCCCTCGACAAGCTCGTTTGCGCAACGGACGGTTATCCCTACATGATGCAGCTTGCGGGCTATCGCTCTTGGGAACACGCAACCGTCGGCGCAATCACCGACATTGACGCCGAATGGGGAATCGAAGTGGCACGCGAGGAAATGGACCATCGCATCCTCGCAGTCACATACGATTCCCTATCCCCTAAAGACCAGGTGTTTCTTGAGGCCATGTCGCGCGACTCCTCGACAAGCCTGCAAGCGGATATCGCAAAACGCATGGGAGTGACCAGCGGCTACGCAAGCGAGTACAAGCGCCGTCTGATTGAACAGGGCGTTATCGAGGAACGCGCCCGAGGTGTCCTCGCCTTTGCCATACCTGGCATGCGCGATTACGTCCTGCGCATGAAACAGGAGCGGTCCGACCGCAGCTGAAACGGCTTCACCACACTCGTCAAGCTCGACACCCCTTCGCCCACACGTACAACCCGGGACAAACGCGCTGCAGCAGCAGGGCGAGCTTCTTCTTGAGAGGGATGCATGGCGAAGACAGCAGATGGCGAAGCAAGGCGTCTCGCCTGAGACTCCATGCCTTGGCATCGTCGGGACTGACGTCGGCGAGATCCTTCAGCGAGCTCCCGATGCGGTTGCACAGTACGGCCTCGGACAGACAGACAAGCTCCTCGTCACCTTTGGCGCGATAAAAAGCAATGCGTTCCTCTAACGCCTCAAAAGCGTCGAGGGTCTTGACCGTGACGCCGGAGTCCATGATGCTGCCCGAACGCTGCCGGTAAAAATAGAACGGGGCGTCGCACACCGCGACGCTCCCCGCATGCCAAAGCAGGCGGTATGTCACGAATTCGTCCTCGTGTTGCCTGCCCACAGGAAACCGAACCCCCTCGAAAAGAGACGCACGGTAAAGCTTGTTCCACGCCACCGTCGCCGCACCCGTGGAGTCAAGCTGCAGAGCGAGGGACGCCTCACGACCGGTGCACGCCTTGAACGCGGCGCAGTGGAGATCGGGCGATGCGACGAGCTCATCCGAATCGCAGGTAAACATGCATTGGGAGATATCCGCGCCGGGGGTAATCAATGCCTCGACAAAGCAGGGGGAAACGGCATCGTCACTGTCGACAAAAGCAATCCACTCCCCCCTTGCCATCTCGATACCGGCGTTGCGGGCAGCGGAAAGGCCAGCATTGGCCTGATGGACCACCTTGAAGCGGGGGTCAGTCGCGCCCGTCGCGTCGCAAATCGCCCCCGATTCATCGGTCGACCCGTCGTCGACCACGATGACCTCAATGTTTCGATATGTCTGCGTTCGGAGGCTCTCGAGGCACTCTCCCACATACTCGCCCACGTTGAAGACGGGAACGACGATGCTAACAAGGCTGCGGTCGATACCAGGAGTGCACAACGCCTGGAAGGTCTTGGCTTTGCCGACCATACCCCCGCTCGGCACCACCGCACCATACCCCCGAAGGACCTCGGTGGCAACCTCGCGCATGTCGTAGCCAGAGCGCGACACGGCCTGCCAGGCCTGCGAGCGATCGTGATGTTGGGCGAGCGCATCAGTGAGGGCCGAGGCCCAGGCGTCCGGATCGAGGGCGACGCGCTCGAAGCGCCCGCTTGTGGCAGCCTCTGGCGGCACGGCAGTCGATGCCACCACAGGCAGGCCCGCAGCCTGGGCCTCCACCGCGACGATGCCCAGCGCCTCAAAGGTCGAAGGCACGCAGAGCGCGTCCATGGCCTGGTAGAGCGGCGCTACGTCGTCGGTCCGGCCATGCAGGCACACGCGGTCTTGCGCGCCGAGCTCACAGGCACGACGACGCAGCGCGGCCTCGTAGGAACCGTCGCCATCGTCCTCGCCCACCAGAAGCAGGCGGGCGTTTTGCGGCATCGCCGCCAGCACATCGACAAGGAAGAGCTGGTTTTTCTGCTCGCACAGCCTACCCACGCAACCAAGCACGGCCTGATCGGGCGCGAATCCCAGCTCGGCCCGAAGCTCCTTGCGCACGCTGGCATCGAATGCGAACCTCTCGGGGACGATACCGTTGCGCACAAGCGTGAAAGAGCGCTTGCCGAACAGGAATTGCCCCGCTGCCTGCGAGGGGGCCCACCGCACATCGGCGTATCCCCCGAGCAGGCGCGCACACATGCGATGCAGGGCAAGCTTGAGCCAGCGTGTGGCACTGGGCCGTAAGTCGTTGTTGTGGCTGTGCACGATAACGCGCGCGACGCCGGCCCTCTTCGCCTCGCGGGCAAAGAGCAGCGCAAGCCCCTCGTACACGTTGAGGTGGACCGCGTCGTAGGCGCCCTGCTCGAGCAAGCGGCGAAACTCCTTGAGGTTGGAGGCAACGCTACGGATGCTTGTGCCAAGAGCGATGGGCTCGATGCCCATCTTGGCAAGCCGGATGTCATAGGGGCCGGGCTGCACTCTACACGCCGCCAAGTCAACGGCCAGCCCCGTGCGGTCCATGCACTCGAGCAGCGTCGTGACAAACGCCTCGACCCCGCCCGACTCCCACTTCTCGCAAAAGACAAGGACACGCAGGGGTTGCGGCGATGCCTCACGTGCGTTGTCTTGGCATTCAAGCGTCACTGCGATCTCCTGGCTAGACGGCCCTGCGATGTCGGTCGATTTCATGACTGCATTGTACGGCACGCAGGGTGCCCAAGCCTCTCTCAGGCACGCGCCAAATCGCCCAAGCGCCATCCTCCCCCCGGGGTGAGCAGGTCATAAAAGATGATGAGAGGCTCCTACGAAGCACATGATACGAGGCGGTACACCATGGCTTGTACATATATGTATGGGTGAAAAAGGACTAGTCCTATAGCCCAAAAATGGTTGAATTCTAAAAGAAATACCAGCTAGATACCTCGTCCCTAGAATCTCATCCTTTACGATGATAGAAAGACGAACGCAAGTGAGGCATTATACATGTCAGCAAAGGCGAGGGAGCACACAGAGCCCAGCGAGCCTTTCTTACTTCTGACAACTCATGAGCCTACGCAGCGTCCCCCCTTACGCTTGAGCGTCATGGCATCTCCCCTTGTAGGACGGCGGGCCCGGTCGAACTTCCCCCCTTGCGACCGGAGCACCCGCCGTCCGTCTGTTTATCTACCTTCGAGCAAGGTCCCAATCTGCGGCACATACGCGGCAAAACGCTCGTATCCCGAAGACTCGATGCACACCCCTTCGCCCGTCAGGGGATGCGTGAACGACTCCCGCCAGGCATGCAGCATGAGCGGCGCCTGCTCGGCACCACGGCGGCCGTACAGCATATCTCCCACAACAGAAAAACCCCTTGATGCCAGGTGCACGCGAATCTGATGTTTGCGCCCTGTGCCAAGCGTCACGAGAAGCAGTGAATGGCTCCCATCGGGACTCATGGCAAGGCGCTCGACATAGGTGAGGGCATCCTGGCCCTGCCCGGGAGCGCAAGTGCGCATGCGACGGGCATCATGGCGATCGCGAGCCAGTGCGGCGTTGATGTGGTCGTGAGCCTTAGGATAACCACCCTCAACCACGGCAAGATAGCGCTTCTCCATCAGAGCGTGATCGGCAACGAAGGCGTCGAAAAGACCCTGGAACTCGACGGCCTTGGAAAAAAGCACGACTCCCGTTGTCTCAACATCGAGGCGTTGCACAGCCTGTGGGGACAGCACGCCCTCCCCTGCAGCCAGATAATCCTCAACCCGACCCGTAAGCGTGTCGGCATGCGTGCCGTCGCCGTGCACAAGCAGCCCTGAGGGCTTCTCTACGGCGATAATGAAGTCATCCTCATAGAGCACCTGAAGAGGCTCGCATGAGGTCATATGCGGGCTTACAGGCTCGATAGAAGCGTCGATGCGGAGCTCTGCCGTGCCAGAGTCGATTGTGGCACGGCCTTGCGCGCGCAGGCGGCCTGAGAGAGTCTTGGACACGCCGAGCGCAGCCAGACAAGCCTGGACATCGCCTGTGCCCTCCCTGGGCATGAAATAGAAGCTGCTGCCTTCACGTCGAACGAACTGCGGCAATTGCAATGTGATTCCTCCAGGCATGGCGCAAACGTTTCGCGGGTTGAATACGAACACCCTTACGGTCACAACAGTATCGCACGAATAGCTATGGCAGACAGGAACGCCTGGCTACCGGGCACAAAAAGAGGGGCGCCCCTTTCGAGACGCCCCTCTTGCAAGGTGCAACTATGTTGCTTGCGAATTACTTCGCCTGCTCGAGGCAGTCCTCGACGGCCGTGAAGATGGCCTTGGAGGTGACGGTGGCGCCGGAGACGGCGTCGACGCCCTCGGTGCCGTTGGCCTCGACGATCTTGGCGGGGAGCTGCTCGATGGCCTTGGAGCCGATGCCCTGGGTCTCGGAGTTGTCGCCGACCTTGACGTCGGAGACCTTGCCGTCCTTGACGGTCACGGTCACGGGCACCTTGCCGCCGATGCCCTTGCCCTCGGCGGTGTAGTCGCCGTCCTTGAGTGCGCCGGCCTCGGCCTTGTCAGCCTTGGCGTCAGCGGCCTTGTCGTCCTTGGCGGCCTTGTCGTCAGCAGCGGGAGCGGCCTGCTTCAGGCAGTCCTCGACAGCGGAGAAGATGGCCTTGGAGGTGACGGTGGCGCCGGAGACGGCGTCGACGCCCTCGGTGCCGTTGGCCTTGACGATGGCCTCGGGGAGCTGCTCGATGGCCTTGGTGCCGATGCCCTGGGTCTCGGAGTTGTCGCCGACCTTGACCTCGGAGACCTTGCCGTCCTTGACGGTGACGGTCACGGGCACCTTGCCGCCGATGCCCTTGCCCTCGGCGGTGTAGGAGCCGTCGGTCAGGGCGCCGGCCTCAGCGGGAGCGGCCTCCTCGGCCTTCTCGTCAGCCTTGGGCTCCTCGGCCTTCTCGTCGGCCTTGGCGTCCTTGGTATCGGCAGCCTTCTCCTCGGCAGCGGGCTCGGCCTTCTCGTCGGCCTTGGCGTCCTCGGCGGGAGCGGCCTGCTCGGCAGCGCCGCCCTTGGCCTGCTCGAGGCAGTCCTCGACGGCCGTGAAGATGGCCTTTGAGGTGACGGTGGCGCCGGAGACGGCGTCGACGCCCTCGGTGCCGTTGGCGGCCACGATGGCGTCGGGCAGCTGCTCGATGGCCTTGGAGCCGATGCCCTGGGTCTCGGAGTTGTCGCCGACG
>Ga0129308_1003519_pt1 | contig 11113 bp, 13 predicted proteins | sample L827metagenome_FD_94440 | JGI IMG/M metagenome (GOLD analysis project Ga0129308, IMG submission 94440) | Ring-tailed lemur group fecal microbial communities from Wisconsin, USA - L827 metagenome | ecosystem: Host-associated > Mammals > Digestive system > Large intestine > Fecal | place: USA... | reverse complement strand
CCTGGCCTATAAGTTTGCCTCCACCTCCAAAATCAGCTTCCCCGGCTCCGGCATCTCCGCCATGGCCGCTTCCGAAAACAATCTGGTGGAAATCCGGGACCAGATGAAGGTGCAGACCATCGGCCACGACAAGGTCAATCAGCTGCGTCATGTGCGCTTCTTCGGGGACATTCACGGGATGGTGGAGCATATGCGCCGCCACGCCGACATTCTGCGCCCCAAGTTTGAAATCGTCCGCAATACCCTGGAAGCCGAGCTGGGCGGCCTGGGCATCGGCACCTGGACCAATCCCAAAGGCGGCTATTTCGTCTCCTTTGATTCCCTGGACGGCTGCGCCAAGGAGATCGTCTCCAAGTGCAAAAAGGTGGGCCTGATCCTCACCGGCGCCGGCGCCACCTTCCCCTATGGCAAAGACCCCCACGACAGCAACATCCGCATCGCCCCCTCCTTCCCCGCCAATTCCGACCTGGAGCTGGCCATGAAGGTCTTCACCTGCGTGGTAAAGCTGGTCAGCGTGAAGAAATACCTGGCCCAGCTGGACGCGCAAGCCGCCAACGCCTGCTGAAAAAAGCGGCTGCTGAAGAGAGTCTTTGAAAAAACCAGCCTAATATTTGAGCGGGAGAAACCATGAGCATTCGTGATTTCTCCCGCCATTTTTAACTTTTGAAGAGGGCGGATTCTGCAAACCCTCAGCTGTGTTCCGTCTCCTCAATGTGTTTTTGAATTGCCTCGACTGTTTTGGATACATTCAAGCAGTTACTGTCCAATTCTGCCAGCTTTGAAAATGTTTCCAGCGCCTTTTTATCCTCACCCATATGCAGATAGCAAATCCCCAAATTATTCAGCGCCATCAACCGAAAGGGAATTGCATTGCTGTAAAACATTGTAATAAACCGATATTGGTCGATCCAGGAATATTTCGTAAAGAAGTCATAGCTTGCCTGAAAGGCGGCGGACGCTTGCTCATATTGATTATGCCGCATCAGTGCCATGCCCCTTCTGTGGTGGCGCTGCAAGCTCAGCCGCAATATCCACGCCAGCGCAAAATATGTTAAAATGCCGCCGGTTATGGCATCCCGCAAAGAATCGGTGAATAAACACCAGATTCCAATCAGCAGGAGCCCCTCCAATATCACCAAAAATTCATAGAGCCAATTGCGTGGCCGAGCTATTTTTTTCTTTTCCATGCGGAAAGCGCCTCCTTTTGGCAACAGTATAACACGTAAAGCCGCCAGGAGCAAGTCCCAAAACAGCCAGCCAGAATAATACAGAGGGAGCGGAAATCCGCTCCCTCAAATTATTTTGTCAGACCTTTGGCCGGATGGCCTTATGGTAGTGGGCGTAGGTGCAGGAAGCTCCCTTGCCCAGCACCTTGGACTCGGTGACCTCGCCGATGAACAGCATGTGGCTGCCCAAATCCAGCTTTTCCTTCACCTCGCAGGAGAACATGGCGTTGACATGCTCCGTCAGGTAGTAAAGGCCGTTGTGGCTCCGCTCCACGCTCTTAAAATCGGCGAACTTGTTAAGGTCCCGGCCGGACTGCATGCCGAAATGCCGGATGGTTTCAAAGGGCGTATCCTCCGTCAGCACGCTGACGTTGAATTTGCCGGTTCTCTCGATGAGCTCCCGGTTCAGGTTGCCCATCTGGACGGAGATGGCGATTCTAGTCGGATTGGCCCCCACCTGCACGGCGGTATTTGCAATGCAGCCGTTATCTTTGTCGGACTCCCTGGCGGTAATCACAAACAGCCCGTAGGTCAGGCTGCGCAGGGCCAAGGGGTCTTCCGCAGGTTTCTCCTGCTCAGCGAAAGTAGCGCTCCAGCAGGCCCAGCAGAGCCTTGCCATGACGGGCCTCGTCCTTGGCCATCTCGTGGACGGTGTCGTGGATGGCGTCCAGGCCCAGCTGCTTGGCCTTCAGGGCCAGGTCGAACTTGCCCTGGGTTGCGCCGAACTCGCAGTCCACACGCCAGGCCAGGTTCTTCTTGGTGGAGCCGGTCATGTTGGGCTCCAGGGTGGTGCCCAGCAGCTCGGCAAACTTGGCAGCGTGCTCTGCCTCTTCGTAAGCGGCCTTCTCCCAGTACAGGCCGATTTCGGGATAGCCCTCCCGATGGGCAATCCGTGCCATGCACAGATACATACCCACCTCGCCGCACTCACCGTTGAAGTTGGCCTTCAGCTGCTCCAGGATCCACTCCTTGTCCTCTGCGGAGATGTCAGGGTTGTTGGCCACAGTCTTCTTGTAGATGCCCAGCTCATGCTCGGCAGCCAGCTTGGAGGTATCCATCACCTTGAACTTGGAGCCATCCACCTTGCAGACGGGGCACTTGAAGCCTTCGGGCATCTCCTCACCCTCGTAGACATAGCCGCAGACGGGGCAGACAAACTTTTTCATAACATTTTCCTCCTAAAATTACTTTTTTGATTTCAGATTTGGGGTTGCATACAGTTTTTGCAGATGCCGGTCAACACCAGCCGCGTACTCTCCACACGGCACCCGAGAGAACGGGCCGCTGTGCAGGATACGCTTTCGGGAACCTCCACATCGGGCACATCCATCACAGCGCCGCAGCAGGTGCAGGCAAAGTGCACATGGGGTTCGAGCTTGCCGTCCAGCCGCTCCACACCATTCACGGAGCCAAGGCTGACAATCAGCCCCTCATCCTTAAACAGCTTCAGATTGCGGTAGACCGAGGCAAGAGAAATATCCGAATGCTCCTTTTTCAGGCTGTGATAAATATCCTCTGCGGAAGGATGGGCCTCTGACTGGCGAAGACAGGCAAGGATCGCATTACGCTTGCGAAATTGCTTACCGGTTTTGTCCATCTGGGTCCTCCTAAATAAGAATAACTCTTATTTACATCAAGAGTATATCATATCTTTTCTCATTCGTCAAGTATCATTTTCTCATTACATTGTGAAATTTTTGTGACAGAGTAGCCTGGAATGGATTTGCCTCTCCACAATAAAAAGGCATCCCCACGTGAAAGTGATATGATGCCCATTCTATTCATTTCTTATATCTGCGAAGCCCCTTTTGCGTTCAAATCCTGCCACAGCAGCAAAAACTGCCAGAAATGAAATATCTCCGGCAGTTTCAGGGGCTGTCTCACAAAAGTGAGACAGCCCCCACATTTTTCTTTCGAGTCGTTTAACAGCCGTTTTTGCCGCCATTTTATTCTGCCATTCTCTCCCGGATTCGATTCAGCACCAGGGGGAGGGCGTAGTACATGGTCTCGTATTTCAGGTACATCAGGGCGTTTTCATCCCAGAGAAACCGCAGCTGGGCGTTAAACTCCTCATCGCCAAACCAGAGCTGCACCAGGAGCCTCAAATCCTCAAATATGGGAATGGAATAGGCCACGTCCCCCAGGGGATACCGCTCCCCGCCCAGGCCCTGGCAGGCCCGGGCAAAGGCCTGGGGGTGGGCCTGAAATTCCTCCGCCAAGGGGTCTCGCCCCTCCAAAAGGTTCTGGTGAAATCCGTGGCCGAAATCCCGCATATTCTTCCAGGCTCCGGAGGCATGCCGATTCTCCCGGCTGTCACAAATCAGGTCCAGCAGCGTCAGCACCTCGTTAAAGGAATTGGCATCCAACCAGCTTTCTCCCGATCGACGGGACATGTCCCCCGTTCGGCGATGAATCCGCCAGGACTCCGAGAGAAAGGTGGTATAAAAATAGTCCTCATCCATCTTTGCCCCCAGCTTCCGGGCAAGAAGCGACTGGTCATATTCCAGGAAGAGCTTCTTGGCCTGCTGGACGGTAATGGCATAGTTATCACGACGCTCCATAGTCTTATCTCCCGCCCAAAAGCGCCTTCAAATCACGGCAGAGATCATCCACGTTTTCCTCTTTGGTTGCCCAGCTGGTGCAGAAGCGGACAGCCCGGTGGTTTTCATTCACCCGCTCCTGCTCACAGAATACATATTTTTCGGCCAGGTTCCCCAGTACTCCATCTGGCAGAATGGGGAAAAGCTGGTTTGTGGTGCTCTCCACCAGGAATGGGACGCCCAGCTCCTTCATGCAGCCGCGCAGCTTGTCCGCCAGCCGGTCCGCCCGGGCGGCGATTTTGAAATAGAGGTCATCCTCCATCAGCGCCTGGAATTGGACGCCCAACAGCCGCCCCTTGGCCAACATCCCGCCATGCTGCTTAATCAGATAGCGGAAATCCTCATTGATGGCAGGATTGGCAATCACCACCGCCTCACCGAAGAGGGCTCCGACCTTGGTGCCGCCGATGTAAAACACGTCACAGAGCCTTGCAATATCCGGCAGGGTCACATCGTTCCCCCTGGCCTCCAGACCGTAGCCCAGTCTGGCCCCGTCCAGGAACAGAAACAATCCCAGCTCCCGGCAGGTTTTGGACAGCGCCTCCAGCTCCGCCAGGGTGTACAGAGTGCCCAGCTCCGTGGGCTGGGAGATGTACACCAGCTTGGGCTGGACGGTGTGCTCGGTGGCTCCGTTGGTTCGATGGGCATGGACCGTCTGGGCCACCTGGGCAGCGGTGATTTTTCCGTCCTGATGGGGCACAGAAAGCACCTTGTGGCCTGTGGCCTCCACCGCTCCGGTCTCATGGCCGTTGATATGGGCAGTGTCCGCTCCCAAGGCCCCCTGGTGGGGCCGGAGGGCGGCATCAATTACCGTCAGGTTAGCCTGGGTGCCGCCCACCAGAAAATGGACGGCAATGTCCGCCCGGCCGCATTTTTCCCGGATTTTATCCGCGGCAGCGGCGCAGTATTCGTCCTCCCCGTAGCCCAGGGTCTGAATCAGATTGGTTTTGGCCAGACACTCCAGCACTTTTTCATGGCAACCCTCGCTGTAGTCATTGTTAAAATAGATCATTTCGGCTCACACTCCTTTGTTTCCCCTATTTTATCCCCTCTTCCGGAAAGAGTCAAGGGAATATCCGTCCCGATTCCGGCATAATGTGTTCCAGCACACAGCATCGGAGGTAGCGATATGACAGAACCAATGGAGAAGCGAGCCTGTGAACTGGCTGTGTACATCATTGAAACCGGTGCCACCGTCCGGGCTGCTGCCCGGCATTTCGGCATTTCCAAATCCACAGTACACAAGGACATTACCTGCCGGCTGGGGCGGAATCACCCCCAGCTGTACGCCCAGGCCAGAGCGGTATTGGATCGGAACAAGCAGGAGCGGCACATCCGGGGTGGCCAGGCCACCAGGGAAAAATACCGGCACCAGGCAGCCATTCGGGGCGCTCAGAAGCCAGAATAGCAAAGCCGCAGCAGACAGCAGATGCCCGGCCAAATCGGCCGGGCATCGGAATCATTCTTCAATTTTGATAACTGCCTTGACAATGTCAGCCTTGTTGCGGACGCTCTCGTCCATGGCGTGCTGAATGTCGGACAGGGGGAAGATGTCAGAAACAATGCCCTTCAAATTAATCTTTCCGGAGGCCACTGCCTCGATGGCAGTGGGGTAGATGTGGCGGTAGCGGAAAATGGATTTCAGAGTCAGCTCCTTGTTCAAAATGGAATCCGTGGGCAGGGTCATCTCGCCGGTTCTGCTGTAGCCCACCAGGACGATGGTGCTGCCCTTACCGGCCATCTCAATGGCCTGGCGGCAGGTGAACTCGCTGCCAGCGGTCTCGATCACCAGATCGGTGCCCTCGCCGCCGGTGAGCTCCATCACCCTGGCAACCACGTCTTCCTTCCGGCCATTGATCACGCCGGTGGCGCCCAGCTCCAGAGCCTTGTCCAGCCGCTTGTCCATAATGTCCACCACATAGACCTGCTGCACGCCCCGGGCCTTCAAGGCCATCATGGACACCAGGCCGATGCAGCCCGCACCCATGACCACGGCCTTCTGCCCCAGGTGGGCATCGCCCTGGATGGCGGCGTGGAAGCCCACAGCCAGAGGCTCGATGAGCGCCCCCTCCAACGTGGACACATTCTCCGGCAGCTTGAAGCACAAATCCGCCTCGTGGGCCACATACTCCTGGAACACGCCGTCCACTGGGGGCGTGGCGAAGAATACCACATCCGGGCACAGATTGTACTTGCCCTGGCGGCAGTATTTGCAGTGGCCGCAGGTCTTGCCGGGCTCCAGGGCCACCCGGTCGCCCACCTTCAGATGAGTCACCTTGCTGCCCACTTCCACCACCGTGCCGCCGGGCTCATGGCCCAGGACGAAGGGAGGCTCCACCACAAAATCGCCGATGGCGCCCTTTTCATAGTAGTGCAGGTCGGAGCCGCAGATGCCCACATATTCCAGCTTTACCAGAACCTCATCCTCCTTGGGCGTGGGGATGGGCCGCCGGGTGAAGCCCATTTTGCCGATTCCTTCCATAATTGCAACACGCATGGTGCCGTCCATATCAATCACCTCATTGGGATAAATTTCCCTTCCATTATGATGAAATTTCGTGAAAATGTCAAGGGTCATTTTCTGCCTTTGCAGGCATAGTAATAGGCGGACCGGTAATCCCCCAGAGCGGAGAAGCATTTTTCCAGCAGCGGCACCGCCTGATCCGGATCGCTGGGCTCCACCTCCTGCAGCAGCTTCGCCGCGGCGGCGTACTCCGCCTGCTCCAAATACACCCGGGCCCGGAGCAGCTGCCAACGAGGATTATCCTGAGCCTGGCAAGCATCCAGCAGCGCACCCGCCGGTTGTGCGGCACCGGAATTCAGCGCCGCCTGAGCATAGAGCATCAGCTCTTCATCCAGGCTGGGCAGCTCCTCCAGGGTAACCGGCTCTCCCAGCCGGGCTTGAAGTTGACGCCGTCTTTTCGATACATCTGCAAGCCATGGAATCCTCTGTTCCAGCTCCTGCACCTGACTCAGCAGCTTCCGGGCATAGATCAGTCTCCCCTCATTCAGATTGGCTTCCGTCTCATGAAGCAGCGCCATAGCCTTCACGATCGCATACTCCCGGTCATAAACGGGATCCGGGCCCCGGTACTGCTCCAAAGATCGGAGGGCTTCCGGGGCATCCCCAGCCTCAAAGGCGGCCCAGGCCGCCTCCATACAGCTCCCATTGGAGGAAGCTACAGTCGCTTCCTCCAAAAAATAGCTTACCGGGAGATTCAATTGCCGGGCTAAAAAGCATAGGGTGGACATGGAAGGGTTGCAGACCCCGTGCTCAATCTGGGAGAGCATATTTCGGGTGATCTCTTCTCCGCACAGCTGCCGCTGGCTGAGCCCTGCATGGAGTCTGGCCTGGCGAAGCTTCTCCCCCAATTCCATTTTGTTGTCCTCCTGTCTTGACCTTTGACTACAGTTTATCACGGAATGCAGAAAAATTCCAGAGTTACAAAAAATTCATTTGCTATTTTGGCAAAAATGCTATATAACTGTATTGATAAAGATAAAGGAGCATATCCATGAACATTCCTTCTGCCAAATATCTAAAAGTCAAAGCGACCAACCGACTGGAATCCGGAAAGGATCCCAGGAAAGTGGTTCTGGTCTATTCCGCCGTTGTGGCTGTGTCATCACTGGTGGTTAACCTCTTGCAGTTTTTCCTTGACAATCAGATTTCCCAAACCGGAGGTCTGCAAAACATTGGCACCCGTTCCTTCCTCTCCACATTGAATTCGGTGTTCCCTCTGGTGCAGACGGTGGTCATCGCCTGTCTGACCCTGGGTTATACCGCCGCCATGCTGCGCATTGCCCGCCGTCAATTTGTCTCGGAAAAGACAATGAAGGCAGGCTTTGAGCGGTTTTGGGTTCTGCTGCGAACCCGGCTGCTCCAGGCACTGATCTATTTTGGACTTGCTTTCGCCCTGTGCTATCTGGCCTTCGGCATCTATATGGTGACACCCCTGTCCTCCGGGTTGATGGATGTGGCACAATCCATCATGGACATGGGAATCCTGTCCTCGGAAGCACTGATAAATGCACTGGAAAATGACCCGGCGCTGCTCTACGCCGCCTATGATGCTCTGATGCCCGCAATGGTGATCTACTGCGTGCTGCTCCTTGCGGCGGTGTGGTTCGTCTCCTACCGGTATCGGCTAACAGACTACCTGCTCATCGACCAGCCCCAGCTGGGGGCCTTTGGGGCCCTGCGCACCAGCCGCCAGAAAATGAAAGGCAATATTAGGAGTCTTTTCAAGCTGGATCTGAGCTTCTGGTGGTATTATCTGCTCCGGGGACTGATCTCTACGGTGCTTCTCTATGGAAACGTGCTGCTAGCCATGTTTGGGATTCAGGTTCCCCTGTCCCCCACGGCGCTGTTCTTTGCCACGGTCATCGTCTACCTGGCCGCCGATTTCGCCCTGAACTATTTTCTCATGAACCGGGTGGAGACCACCTACGCCCTGTTCTATGACACATTGAATCCCCAGCAGCCGCCCCAGGAGGGGGCCGTGCTGGGAAATATCTTCCAGATGTAATTATACTGGGGACGCCTCACCAATGGGCGGTGCTTATAAGACAGTTGACATCCACAGTAGGTTCCTCTGCTGTGGATGTTCTTATACTATGGAAATGAACAGGACAACAAGCCAAAATTGGGGGAGATACAAATGTTTATCAGAGAATATCAGACGTCCGACTGCATCGAAATTACAGAGCTGTTTTATAATACAGTCCACACAGTCAATGCGAAGGACTACACCAAAGAACAATTGGATGTATGGGCCACGGGACAGGTGGATTTAAAAGCATGGAACCAATTGCTTCAAGAACATTTCAGCATTGTTGCGGTTGATAATGACATTATCGTGGGGTTTGGAGATATTGACGAAACGGGCTACCTTGACCATCTGTTTGTCCATGCTGATTATCAGGGGAAAGGTATTGCAACTGCTATTTGTGATCAACTGGAGCATGCTGTTCAAGGGGATATTACCACTCACGCCTCTATTACGGCAAAGCCTTTCTTTGAAAAAAGAGGTTACATGGCTGTAAAACAACAGCAGGTAGAACGGCAAGGGGTCTTCCTTACGAATTATGTTATGAAAAAAGGAAAATGACTTCCAGCCTAGGTGGTCCCTGCCAGGGGGCCATGATCCCATTCATTTGCGTGAATCATGACATTTCCCTCATACAGCTTCATATCGTCCATAATCAATCCCTTCTTTCTTATTGTCTTCATCTGTATACACGAAGATTAACCGGAAAGGTTTCAAAAATCCCATCCAGGAAAAACCTGAATGGGATTTTGAGTTTTTATGAAATGATTATGAGAGAATCAGCTTGTCGTCGGCCTCGTTGGAGCCGGAGGCCTGGGCGAAGAGGTCCAGGAGCTGCTCCACCGTGAGATTCTTTTTCCGTTCCCCGGAGACATCCACCACAATGTGGCCGTCGTACATCATAATCAGTCGGTTGCCGTATGCAATGGCGTCACGCATGTTGTGGGTAATCATCAGGGTGGTCAGATGGTCCTGATCCACAATCCGCTGGGTGGCTTCCAGCACCTTGGCGGCGGTTTTGGGATCCAGAGCGGCGGTATGCTCGTCCAGAAGCAGAAGCTTGGGTTTTTGCAGGGTGGCCATCAAAAGGGTCAGCGCCTGCCGCTGGCCGCCGGAGAGCAGGCCGACCTTGGCCGTGAGCCGGTCTTCCAGCCCTAAGTCCAGGGTTTTCAGCATTTCCCGGTACTTTTCCGTATCCGCCTTGGGGACGCCCCAGCGGAACATACTCCGCCTCTGCCCCCGCAGGGAGGCCAGAGCTAGGTTCTCAACGATCTGCATATCCGCAGCGGTGCCGGTCATGGGGTCCTGGAACACCCGCCCCAGGAAGGGCGCCCGCTTGAATTCGCACAGACCGGAGATGTCCTCTCCGTCAATGAGGATGGAGCCGGAGTCCACAGGCCACACGCCGGAGACGGCGTTGAGCATGGTGGACTTGCCCGCACCGTTGCCGCCGATGACGGTGCAGAAATCCCCGTCCTGCAAGGTCAGGTTCAGATTTTGCAATGCCTTCTTTTCGTTGATGGTGCCTGCATTGAAGGTTTTATAAACGTTTCTGATTTCCAGCATCGTTAGCCCTCCTTCCCCTGCTTCAGCGCCTTGGCGTTCTGCTTGGCCAGTCGGCTGAAGGAATTCTTCTTTGCCGAACGGAGATTGGGCACCGCCAGGAAGATGGCTACCACCACGGCGGTGAGCAGCTTCATGTCGTCCGGCGGGAATTTCAGCCAGAGGACGAACACATAGACCACATAGTAGATTACGCTGCCCAGCACCACGAAGGACAGGCGGATGAAGAAATTCATATGCTTGCCCAGCAGCGCCTCCCCCAGCACCTCGCCGATAATGACGGCGGCCAGGCCGATGACGATGGCGCCGGTGCCCATTTTCACATCGGCAAAGCCCTGATACTGGGACATGACGCCGCCGGACAGGGCCACCAGGCCATTGCTCAGGGCCAGGCCGATGACCTTCATCCGATTGGTGTTGATGCCCTGGGCACGGGCCATGTTCCCATTGATGCCCGTGGCCCGAAGAGCAGAGCCATGCTCCGTGCCCAGATACATATACAGCGCCACGATCAGCGCCAGGCACACCCCGAACACAATCCAGATGGTGCGGGTCAGAAGTCTTGCGTTGGAGGTGAAGAGGAAGGAGACCTTATTCACATTCACCGCCTGGTTGGCCTTGCCCATGATGTTCAAATTGATGGAATACAGAGAAATCTGGGTGAGAATACCGGCCAGAATGTCCGGAATGCCCAGCCGGGTATGGAGAAAACCAGTAACCACACCGGCAACCATTCCGGCCATAAAGGACGCCAGCAGCGCAAGCTGGGGATTGACCCCGGAGAGCACCAGCATGATGCACACGGCGCCGCCGGTGGCCATACTGCCGTCCACCGTCAGGTCGGATACTCCCAGCATCCGGAAAGTCATAAACACGCCCAGCGCCAAAATGCCCCAGACCAGCCCCTGGGCCAGACCGCCGGGCAGAGCCCGCAGCAATGCGGAGACTTTCAAAGAAGAAAAATAGCTGGCAACCGTAGAAAGAAGAGAATCCAGCATGAAAAAAACCTCCTAATCTGTCAAATCCCCCGAAAACCGGAGGGCAGAAAGAATCCCGGCAAAGGGTTGGATTGCCGGGACCCTGTTCTATTCAAGAATCACCGTCTTACTCGGTCACAATTGCCACATAGTCCTCGGGCATCTCAAAGGCGATGGCCTCGGCATAGTCGGCGTTG
>Ga0129308_1003518_pt1 | contig 11120 bp, 10 predicted proteins | sample L827metagenome_FD_94440 | JGI IMG/M metagenome (GOLD analysis project Ga0129308, IMG submission 94440) | Ring-tailed lemur group fecal microbial communities from Wisconsin, USA - L827 metagenome | ecosystem: Host-associated > Mammals > Digestive system > Large intestine > Fecal | place: USA... | reverse complement strand
TGGAACATAGCGCATTTCCCGGCAGATTTCCATACGTATGATGTGAATTGGTGTTTTTGCAACGTGAATTTTTATTATTTTATAATCGTGTCAACCAGCCTGACCTGATTGTGACACGATTGTGATACGATTGTGGCACGATTTGACCTGATTTTTTCAGGCAGCATTCAATACCCGAGCGCCCTGTTGATGACCGTCCCGTCGACCGCATTGACCGTCAGATAGCTTTCTCCCGGCATATGGTATGTGTACTTCTCCCCGGCATCTGTGGAATTTGTCACCAGCTCCCTGCTTCCGAAAAAGTCCCACACGGGCACGAGCACGCCAGACCTGCTGTCAGACGCGGGTTCGTAAACGCGCATATATCCGAGAGCAATGCGGTCAATCTGCCATGTGACCGAGCTGGCGTAGGTGTTCAGGCTGTCCGCGTTCTGAAGCAGCAGCATCTGCTCAAAAATCTGCATCACCTCATCAAACGGCAGAAGCTTCGAATCCTCCTCAATCTGATCACCCATATCGTATTCATTGCAGAAATATACCGTATCAATGCCATCCTTCGTTATAGCAAAATCGAGCTTCTCATAGCCCCAGGTCTCCAGAGTACTGTCCATATCCTCCAGTCCGCCGCCGTCAGACGTCGTGTACGTGACCGGCACACCGCCGACATTTCTGGTATAATGCAGCAGATAACCCGTCGCGCGGCAGGCTTCCTGCGTATACTCCGGCTGCTCCATCCAGTCCCAGTTGATCCCGTATTCCCATTCGCGCAGCTCCATCCCGTCCAATCCAAGCGCCGCCACCTTCTCATCCGCCAGCCTTTTCGCATCCTCCAGTGTGATGCCCGCTGATTCCGCCAGCGCTTCATCGTCCGGCACATTGCTGATGCCGCTTCTTGCTTCCTCACTGCCACGCCAGCCGTTTTCCGGCAGCTCCTGTCCGCCGTGCACTTTTTCAACCGAAATCTGCATCGGCCAGGCTGCATATGTTTTTATCTTATAATTCCAGACATTTCCATTCTCATCACAGGCCACACCAAGAAACTGCCCGACGCCTGTATGCCCGGCGTTCATCCCGCCCTCCGTTTCCGGTTCGATCTGCGGCCACACTTCCTGAAGCTGCCTTGTCTCGGGCGCTTCGGCACACTCCGCCTCAAGCTCGCGGATCATCTGTTCAATATCATAATAATAATCCCCATTCTCGTCGGTCCCCCAACCGTACGGATCTGGATTGCCCGCGGCGACGTACGCTTTCAGTTCTTCGAGCTCCTTTTCACAGTCGGCCTTCGTCCGCTGATTGTAATTGTCCGCCATATAGAATTTCATCCCCGGCAACAGAATGTTCGTGATCTCATCTGCCCGCTCCTGCGTGAAAGCACGCTGGCTGACAGCGACCGTCGGAATCCCGTCAACATCCGGCAGCTCCACCCGGGCGTCAGTCAGCACACGCAAATGCCCCGTGTCATCCGCCGCCTCTGACTGATAATGCTCTGGCGCGCCGAGCGAGGCACGCAAAGCGCTGTGGGTGTCTGCAACCTGAGCCCCACTGCCGCTATCCTGCTCCACCAGCGTCTTTGCCGTCATAGCATCCGTTGTGATCTGAGCCCTGTCCGAATCTGCCTCGGAACCGTTCAAGTCCGGCTCATTTTCCGCCGCGATATAGTCTCCCGTCTCATCCGCTCTGGCCTTTGGCCACATCAGACTGCTCTGCTCCACGCTCGCACAACCTGACAGCAGACATATCCCGGATACTACCGTCGCCGTGAGTAAAATCATTCGTTTTTTCTTCATTTGCTCCGCCTCCAATTTTAAATTCTGTATTCACACTACACCGTGGTCACTAAGCTCGGAAATACCTCGCTAAGTGTCCAGGTATGTGTTCTCACTAAACTCATGCTGCGCTATTAGCTTGCATTCGTTAAGTGTTCACACTATATCATGGTGCGGTGCACCGAATCTTCCGCGCTATGTAACCATGTTGTGACTGATTACCGCCCGTCCTCTCCAAATTTCATACGCACACACGTCCCAACTCCCTCCTCGCTCTCAATCACGAGGCTTGCCCCATGCAGCTTCGCGATCCGGCTGCACAACGCCAGTCCGAGTCCGATGCCACCCGCGCGGCGCGTACGCGATTTATCTACCATATAAAAGGCCTCTGTAACGCGTGAAATCTCGCTGGCCGGAATCCCCCGTCCGTGGTCTCGGACGGCAAATCCGTCCCGGTCCGCCGTCACGGTTATTACACCTCCCTCATCCGATGCCTTACACGCATTGTCAACAAGGTTGACCAGCAGGCTCATCACCAGATCTCCATCCAGATCAAACACGAGCTCCGGTGGCGTGCAGACTGTCTCCAGGCGAAGCTGCCTCCTCGACAACTGATGGGCAGTCAGGTCGCGCAGCCGCTCCAGCAATTCCGCCGCCCGGATCTTTTGAAGCTTCACGGCCTCCCCGTCCTCTCCGTACAATTCCACAAGCTCCATCATCTTGGTCTGGAGACGCGACAGGCGGCGCCCCTCGTCGCGGATGCAAAGAAGCGCCTCGTTCCTGGTCTCCTCCGAAAGCCGCACCGTAAGCAGCGTTTCCGCGTAACCGATAATCGCGGTCAGCGGCGTCTTCAGCTCATGCGCCAGGCTGCCGATCAGCTCAAGCTGCGACTGATTTGCTCTGGAAAGCCTGCCGACATGCTCCTCGATCCTGTCAGCCATGCGGTTAAAGCTTTCCGCCAGCTCGCCAATCTCATCCCTCCCGCACACCGGCGCACGGCTCCTGTACTCCTCCTTTGCGATCCGTGCTGTCGCATCCTGCAGCCTGCGAAGCGGCCAAAGGCTGCGGCGGATGCCGCAAAACAGCACAAGCCCGGTCAGCGCCAGCATCGCCGCCGCGAAGAGAAGTCCTTTCACAAGCAGACTTCCGGTACGGTCAAAGAGCTCCGTCACATCCTTATAATAGAACACCTCCACCTGCCCTGCCGCCGTATTCATCTGATTCGCAAACAGCATAAGCCGCTTCTCCCCGACTGCCTGCACGCCAGTCAGATCGTCCGCCGGACTCCCCGTCAGCCCGGACACCGCCTGCGCGGAAAATTCATACGGAGTCAGGTTAAACACGGCCTTCCCGCCGCGGTACAGCGCCGCCGAATCACTTCGGAAATATCTACGGAATGCATTCACAAGCGCCGCATCCTGATACGCCTCCGTTTTCACATGATAAATCCCCGCCGTTTCACGATACAGACCTGCCGCCGACGAAAATTCAAGCTGCATCCGTTCAAACCGCTCGCCCTCATACCTCTGCATATCCAGAAGACTCTGCTGCTGCGACTCATGCAGCAAATAAAAAAGGGGAACCAGCGTCAGCGCCAGGCACCCCACAAACACCTGCAAAAATATTTTAGTAAAAAGCTTCATTCGTCCACCTCCAGACGGTATCCGACCTTCGGAATCGTCCTGATCACATCCCCAAAGCCAAGCTTTTTGCGGATTCTCCCCACATGAGCATCCACAGTCCGCGTTTCACCCTCAAATTCCACGCCCCACAGCGCCGCAAGCAGCTCCTCTCTCGTGAGCGCCTTGTTGCGGTGCTTCACAAACATCAGGAGGCACTCATACTCCATCGGCTTGAGGCTGACCTCCACACCGCCTTTCGTCACCAGGTGACGCTCCGGATCAATCTCAACATCGAGAATCCGCACCGGCTTCACCTCTGTCTTCTTGTGGCGCTCCAGCACCTTCTCCAGCCGGACCAGCAGCTCCAGCATCTCAAACGGCTTGACGATATAATCCTCCGCGCCGCCCCGCAGCCCCGTCACCCGGCTTTGCAGGTCGGACTTCGCGGTCAGGAAAATAACCGGCACGCTGCGCTCCTCAAACTCCGGCAGCAGCGAAAAGCCATCCCGCCCCGGCAGCATCACATCGACAACCGCACAGTCAAACGCACTGTCCCGCGCAAGAAGCTCCGCCGCCTCCAGGCCGTCCATGCAGGATACCACCTCATACCCGGCCACCTCCAGATTGATCCGGAGCAGATTGTTGATGGACTGCTCGTCCTCGATAATAAGAATCCGCGGCTTCATAAACGCCTCCCTTTCCGCCAATCCATTCCTGTTCTCTATTCGGTCAGGTCCGGATCGGCGCAGACAAAATGCCCTACACTATTTTATCATAGATATCATCTGGCTGCTGTAACCATTTTGTAAAAAATATGTGCTGTACATATTCTCGCACCGGCACGCATCCACGCGGGAGTTTTCGTGTCACAAAAGAAGAAGTTGCCTATGACACGAAAAAGGGACAGCAAACACACATTTGCCATCCCTCATAAATCGCTTATCTGCCGCAGCAGAACTTGTACTTCTTGCCGCTTCCGCACGGACACGGATCGTTGCGTCCGATCTTCTTCGGCTTGACGATCGTGTTCATCTTCTTGGCCTCCTGATAAAGCGCCTTCTTCTTCGCCGCGTCAAAGATCTGATCCCACGCCGGAAGATTGTACAGCCAGTCAGCCTTCGCGTCAACCATGTTCTTGTAGAGCATCTCATTATCAAAATCAAGGCTGACAACCGTGTCCTCCTCCATCTCCTCGATCGGATTCGGCGTCTTCAGGCTGTCATTGATGCCGTCAAGGAAGCCGACCATCTTCATGACCGGGATCTGGTACTTATCGGCAAGCTCCTTCACTGTGCCGGACACTGCCTCCTCCGGGTTCGCGAGAAGCTGCTCATAAATCCCCTTCTCCGTAAGGAAATAGTCCGACCAGAACTGCTGAAGCTGCTTTTTATCAGTCTCCTGAGAGTACGCTGTCTCTCTCCATGTCTGTAATAATCCCATCTCATCTACCATCCTTTGTTTCATGTAATAATCATTTCCGCAAAAATGCTTTATTCATTATAATACACTTTATCCGCGGTGGCAAGAACGACCTGTCCAAAATTTTAAAGGTTCTCGCAAATGAAAAAGGTAATGCAATTTATCGGATTATCTGTTACAATAAAATTGAAAAGTCCGAAAGAAAGAAGGGATATTATGATTACAGCGGAACTTACCCAAAAAATAGATGTTTTGACAAATGACGAATACCAAATGGTTGAGGCTTATGTAAATAATGTATTAGAGTACTCCAGAAGAAGAAAAAAAGTTGCGGCATGGGAAAAAGTTAAATCTGATTTGATGGAATCGGAAAAGCGCTTGGAACTGGAAGGCGGAATTAGTTCTATACAGCTCAGAAAGAATTTAGGGGTATAACATGTTTGATTTTATGTATTCGCCGGTGGTTCAGAAAAAGTTATCGGAATTAAAAATCAGATTGACAGAATTATACGGAGAAAAGACAGCAAAAAAACGTCTATCAGAGGTCATAAATGGTTTCGAGGTCAGACTTACTTTTTCAAATACTGGAATACCAATAAAAACAATCTATGATGTGGGAGAAAAATTCGAAAAATATTTTGTCATTTATTCGCACAAAAACTATTTTCTCTACTATATTGAAAAAAATACCGTATATGTTATGGAGACATACGATGAGCGGGAAGATTACGCAAGAACCTTGTTCGGTATTGTTTCAACCACTCAGGAAACCCTGGACTATTGGAAGGAATGAGGGGCAATGGAAGGCCCAAAAACTGCACATTATAAAAAATTCAGGCACTTATACAAGTCCGTAAAAGCCTGCACAAATGCCTGAAATTTAAAGGGGAGGATAAGTATTAATTTTATCTTTCGTAGTCTATCATCGGAGGGGGTTCCAATGATAAGAGCATATACAATCTCATAAGAAAAGGTTCCGATCGCTTCCTGTGAAGCTGTTTTCCTGTGAGATTGATGTTAGTATGGCCCGTTTTCCGGATAATATTCAGGCTGTGCAATTTTTTTATGTTTTATCTGTATCAATCCCAAAAGTACATATAATATATTAAACTTAAATTGCCGAGTTTTCAAAAAACTTTTATGTATCTTGACTAAAACCATTCCTGTGTTATAATAATTTTAGAGGATAGCGGCATCGATCAGCTATCGTTGGCGATGAAGCAATTGACTGTGTCGGTATGCAGCCAGTTGTGGAGCCAGCCCGTGGGTTATGCGGAAACCACAAACCGAATAGATTCTTCGGAATCGAACGAAAACGCATGATAGGGGCCTTGCATCTGCAAGGTCCTTTGTTATCTCTGAAAGGAGGTACAGATATGAGCACTGGACCAATCGATATCTTTTATCAAGCAGCTTCCGTGTGGAATGAATTGACAGAATATCGCTACGAATTTATATATGGCTATAAAAATAAACTCTGTCCCATTAACCTGACTTTCTCAATGGAAGATTTCCCTCATCTTGCAGGCTTTCAATATCTAAAAGATATTTCGCTTCCAAGATATAATCCCGCAAAAATCGTACCTCGTATTCTTGATGGCACCATAAAGTTAGAGCAAATTCAAAAGGGTACACAATACAAAGATATGGTACTACCAAGACTTGAAGCTCTGGTTCGAATAAAAGATACTCTGGATAACGAATTTAATCTTTTTTCATATATGCCCCGCGTGTATCCATTTTATACCCGAATTAAAGCGGATTACCTTATTTCCAGACATTCTGACATAACCAGCTTTGTTTTCATCATACAAATCAATGCCGACGGGACTGCCAAATGTGACTACCTCTGCTGCTCTGCTTTTAAACAGACAGATCGGGATTATACTGCAAATCAACGCCCTCGTACTCTTTTAAAAAAAGAACGAATACATATTAACAGCAATAGTTCCACCATTCTTTTGGACAAGCTTACTCCAAAAACGTAATCCAATGAAACCTATACTTTTGTCGTCTGCCAATCCTCTCCGTATTGACTGCACCTGTTTTTGATGTTACATTATCCTGAACAATATGCTAATGGGGGATTTATGCAATTAATACAAAAGAAACGTACGAAACCGAAACGCCGCCGACGCCTGATCGTACTGATGGCTGTGGCCCTGCTCGCCGCATATATCTGTGCAGCCTGCCTGCCATACCGCGCTCAGCCGGAACCGTCCGAGAAGACCGTGCGCGCCTTCTCCGTAGAGGATTTCTACGGGCAAGCGTCCGATGACTTACCCAAAACCGACGCACTCATCTCTGCCGACCATGAAGAATCCACGCCTGACCGTGCGCGCATTCTCGCGGACAACGGGGAGGCTTTGGCGGAGCGTGTCCGTCTGATCTCTCATGCCAGAGAGCGCATCGTCCTCTCCACGTTTGATTTCCGCACCGACAACAGCGGCAAAATTATGCTCGCTGCGCTGATGGAGGCGGCGGGCAGGGGCGTCGAGGTCTGCGTTCTGATCGACGGTTTTTCTTTTTTCGCACACGGACTGGGCGATCCGTATTTTGCCGCGTTCGCTCAGACGGACAATGTGACGCTTAAAATATACAATCCCGTCAACCTGCTGAAGCCGCACAAGCTGATGGGACGCCTGCACGACAAATATCTGATTGCCGACGACACCGCCTACATTCTCGGCGGCCGCAATACCTTTGACTATTTTCTTGGAGATGACACGGACTATATCAATTATGACTGGGATGTGCTCGTGACCTCCGGCGGTGAAGCTTCCTCTCTGCAGCAGGTTGCTGCTTATTTTGAAACCATCTGGGCGCTGCCCGACTGCAGGGAGGGCGGAGCATCTGTCCCATTCTGGAAAAAGAATCAGGTAAGCCGCAGCCTTGACGAGCTTGGCGCGCTCGCGCAGGAGCTTCATACGACTCACGCTGACTGGTTTGAGGAGGTGGATTACGAGGCGCAGACTGTCCCGGCAGACAAAATCACCCTGATCTCCAATCCGATTCATACCGGCGTCAAGGAGCCCGTTGTCTTCTACCAGATCACGGAGCTGATGCGTCAGGCCGGGGGCGAGGTCTTTTTCCACACGCCGTATATTCTGTGCAGCGATTGGATGCAGGAACGGCTCGGTGAGGTCTGCACCAAAAATGAGCCCGTCCACATGATGACAAACTCCGTCGCAAACAACGGCAATCCTTTCGGAGCCACCGACTACTACCTGCACAGAGATGAACTCCTGAGCACGGGCGTGCAGATTCTCGAATATGACAGCGGCGTCTCCTACCACGGCAAATGCTTCACCATCGGCGACCGCATAAGCGGTGTCGGCTCCTTCAACTGGGACATGCGCAGCGCGTACCTCGACACAGAGCTGATGCTCGTGATCGACAGCGCTGAGTTAAATGCGCAGCTTCGCTCCCATATGGAGCGCTACGAAAGAGAGGCGCTGCGCATCGTCACTCTGACAGAAGATCCCGACACGGCAGACAACCGCGCCATTTCCCAAACTGTCACAGACAACCGTACGGATTCTCAGGATGTCTCGGACACCCACACTCCCATGAGCAATCGAACTGACGGTACAGGACATCAGGCTGCAGCTTCCACATGGACCTACGAATATCCCGCCGGACATACCCCGCGCGAGCTCACAACCGCCCGCCGCATCAGCATCCGCCTTCTCGGAATTTTCAATAAAGCGTTCCGCTTCCTGCTGTAGCAGCCTGTTGCCTGTCTGATAAGTCAGCCGCGAAATTCCATCCAAAAAGATAGCCGCGCCGATACTCCCTCCCGGGATGTCGGCGCGGCTGATAAAATTCAGGCCGCCGCCCCTGATTTCTTAAAGATTCTCCCGAGCATCCACACCGCCGTGACTGCGAGCACCAGCTTAGCAACAGGCTGCGCATACGCCAGTCCGTACAGTGGGAAAAGGAAATTCAGCAGAAACAGTGCCGGAATCTCCAGCACAATCTTGCGCATGACGGCAAAGACAAGTGAATATTTCCCCATGCCGAGCGCCTGGAACACGCCCACCGCCAGAAAATCCAGAAACAGCAGCGGCTGCGCCAGACAGAAGCCCCGCAGGAACCTTGTCCCGTACGCGATTACCTCCTGGTTGTCCATGAATGCATGGATGATCGGGCCTGCACCGGCTGAATATACGACACAGACCAGAACCGTGACCGGCAGCATTACCTTGACTGCGAACAGAATTGCCTCCTTCATCCGCTTCCGGTTGCCGTTGGTATAAGTATAGCCCACGAGCGGCATAATTCCCTGCGTGAACCCAAGCGCAACCTGCATCGGGATCATGTTGATCTTCTGCGCAATCCCCATCGCGGCCACCGCGTCCGCCCCATACGCGGACGTGAAGTTGTTCAGGATCGTCATCCCGGTCACATTCAGCAGGTTCTGAATCGAGGCCGGAATACCGACGCCGCATACCCCCATCACGATCTCCCTCTGGAAACCGAATTTCTTCGGGTTGATGCAGACGAACGTCCTGCCCCGTTTCACACGCAGCAGCACGAAAAAGTACAGACATGCCACACAGTTTGAGAGGAAGGTCGCAAGTCCCGCGCCGGCCGCGCCCATATTCAGTCCCCACGGCAGAATGAACACCGGATCAAGTACAATATTCAGCAGGCAGCCGCTCATCGTACCGATGCTTGCGTGAAGCGACGAGCCCTCCGAGCGCACGAGATACGCCATCACGACATTGAGGATCGCCGGAGCTGCGCCGCAGAACACTGTCCACAGCAAATACTGTCTCGTCGCCTCCAGCGTCACCTCATCCGCACCCAGCAACTGCAAAAGCGGGCCCTGAAAGGCAATGCACAGCGCTGAGAACAGCAGCCCGCAGAACAGCGAACAGTAAAAGCCGAAAGCTGAGCTCCTGTAGACCGTCTCATAATCCTTCCTGCCAAGCGCCCGGCTCATCATGCTCGACGTCCCGACGCCAAACAGATTGTTCACCGCATTGAACGCCAGCAGCACCGGCGCGGCCAGCGTCACAGCCGCGTTCTGTACCGGATCCGCGAGCATCCCGACGAAATACGTGTCCGCCAGATTGTACAGCACCATCACGAGCGAGCTTAGAATCGTCGGCACCGCAAGCTTCGCGACCGCCTGCGGAACCGGCATCCGTTCAAACAGCTCCGTCTTTTCATTGTCAGCCAAAATAACCACTCCTGTCCCACTTTAAATTTTTCCCGCAAAGCCAATCCGCGGCCCCGCCGGACCGCCCCACGCACAGATTGTCTCTGCCAAAATGCATGTTAAGTATTCTAGCACACCTTTTCCCGTTTGTGAATTACATTTTCTGATGCCCTTGTAGTAAATACCCGGCTTTGGTCACAGTTCGGCCAGACGGACGTACTTCTCTGATAGTGGCTCGCTGAATTGTAAAATGACTCCGAATATAAATACTCCCATTTCCTTTATTGACCTCAGAGACTGCCGTATGCTATACTGACAGACGAATTGCAGACAGGAACCCAGCTGTAGCTATATTTTATATGAATTGGGAGTAAAATCCTGCGAAGACATTATGGAGTCTTAGCAATTGCCAACGAAGCGGTTCGGAGCAGAGGATTCAGGCGGATGCTTTTCCTGCGTCCGGCTTACCAGCTAACTTATAATATTTGCACTTAATGCAGAAAGGACAACCACATGCAGAAACTGAAACGCATCCTCGCCCTTACCGGCGCGGTTCTTCTCATCGGAATGTATCTTATCACCCTCATCCTCGGTCTCACGGCAAGTCCCGCGACGCAGGATATGCTGATGGCCGCGATCGTCTGCACCGTCGTCATCCCCTGCCTGCTGTACGCATTTATGCTGGTCGCACGTGTACTTGACAACCGCGGACACTCTGATTCACAGTCAAAGGCAGACCGTCAGAAGTCCCTGGCTGGCAGCGCCAAAGACGGATCCGCAAAAGAACGATAATTACACAGCAATTCTGCTTCATCTGACTCAGAGAAAGGTCTTGTATAAATATGCTAGAGCTGATACGCTATGACCTGCGCAATCCGCAGGAGTGGGAACACTTCTGCAACCTGTTTTCCGCGTACCTTGCGGAAGTGTGCGGCGAGGAAGAATACCGGGAAAATATCGATGATCTACACAACGAAGAGCTCAGCCGTCAATTGGTGGAGCAAACGCTGCAGCAGCATAATCCTTATTTTGTCATGCAAATCGTATCCGACGGCAAATGTGCCGGTATCATCAGCTATTCTCTCAAGAAAGAACTCTCCTGTGGATTTATCAATAATTTCTACATCCGCCCGGAATACCGAAATG
>Ga0129308_1003517_pt1 | contig 11121 bp, 9 predicted proteins | sample L827metagenome_FD_94440 | JGI IMG/M metagenome (GOLD analysis project Ga0129308, IMG submission 94440) | Ring-tailed lemur group fecal microbial communities from Wisconsin, USA - L827 metagenome | ecosystem: Host-associated > Mammals > Digestive system > Large intestine > Fecal | place: USA... | reverse complement strand
TGCCGCACCACAGCAACCAACCCGCCAATTCAAAACCGTGTGCGGGTCGGTGGGGTCAGACGTAAGCCCTACGATTTCCCACCGCAAAAGCGTTACCGGGCTGAGTTCGGGGGTAAGGACTACACGCCATCCCCGTGGGAATTGGGGTGAAGCGCCCTGCGCTTCCCAAGATACATATAATAATCGCACTTAATCATGCCGTTGTAGAGCTTGCGCTTTTTATCCGCCCGGGCGCCGAAGTAGTGCTCAAATTCCGGCTCGCTGGTGATGATGTATTTCTTCCAGCCATCGGCGTATCGGAGGTGCCGCCCCAGGGCGGCATAGAGCCGCTGGGCGCTCTGCTGCTCCAGCATTCTCTGGCCGTAGGGCGGATTGCAGATGAAAATCCCCTCGCTGCTGGGCAGATTCATTTTTGTGGCGTCGCCGTCCTGAAAGGTGATGAGCCGGTCAACCCCCGCCTTCCGGGCGTTGGCCATGGATAGGGATACGCACTTAGGGTCGTTGTCCGAGCCCAGGATGTGATAATTGCCCTTGAACTCCTTGTCCCGGAATTCGGTGCGGGCCTGTCCCCAGACCTTGGGGTCCATCCAGGCGAAGGCCTCGGCGCTGAACCGGCGGTACATCCCGGGGGCCTGGTTCCGGGCGATCAGCGCCGCCTCAATGGGGATGGTGCCGCTGCCGCAGAAGCCATCCCACAGGAATTCCCGGCCCCGGTAGCGGGTCAGGATAATCATGGCGGCGGCCAGCGTCTCCCGCAGGGGGGCGTCGTTGCCGTTGGCCCGGTAGCCCCGCTTGTGCAGCCCCGGTCCGGAGGTGTCCAGGTACAGCTGGGCCCGGTCGTTCATCAGGGAGAATTGAAGCTGATATTTGACGCCCGTCTCCGGCAGCCAGCTGACGCCGTACTTCTCCCCCAGCCGGCGGCTGGCCGCCTTTTTGATGATGGCCTGGCAGTCCGGCACGCTCATTAGCTGGCTATTCAGGCAGTGGCCCTTCACGGGGAAAGCGCCGTCTCTGGGGATGTAGTCCTCCAGATTGGCCCGGCACACCCCCTGGAACAGCTCCTCGAAGGTTTTAGCCGGAAAATCCGCCAGCTGAATCAGCACCCGCTCCCCGGTACGAAGGCCGATGTTCGCCTTGGCCAGGGCCAGCTCGTCCCCGGAGAACAGCACCCGGCCATTCTCCACCCGGACGTTTTCCAGATTCATTCTTCTCAGCTCGTCCCCGGCCAGCCCCTCCAGGCCGAACAGACAGGGAACGGAAAACTCCATATTTCTCATAATTCCTCCAATTTACGGAATGATTTTGCTTTTTTTCAGGTAGCGCTCCTCCTCGGAGAAGACGCAGCCGCAGTATTTTTGAATGTAGAAGCCCAGCTCCCGGGCTTTTGTCTGGCCCGCCCGGAAATAGGGCCGGAAATCCCGGTACAGGAACGCTACGCCGTATTCCGCCGCCGCCCGCTCCGCCACCTCTTTCATCAGCTCGTGGTTCTGGTAGGGGCTGATGAACAGCGACGAGGTGAAGCTGTCGAAGCCGCCGCCCGCTGCCTGCCTTGCCGCCTCAAAGAGGCGGAATTCGTAGCATTTGACGCACCGGTGCTCGATGTCCTCCGCCACCGCCCGGACAAAGGGGCGAAGGCCGTAGTCGTTGCGCTCGATCAGGGGAAGCTCAATGGTCTGGGCGTATTCCCGCAGACAGTTCCGCCGGGCCCGGTATTCGGTAAAGGGGTGGATGTTGGGATTGTACCAGAATCCGGTTACATCATAATGGTCCGCACGCAAAACGTCAATACATTGATTGGCGCAGGGGGCGCAGCAGATGTGAAGCAGTGTGTTCATTTTCATTACCTCGCTAGAATGTCGCCCAGGACGCCGTCTTGATAGACCTCCCGAATCCGTACCTTTCGGAGCTCGTTGTGCAGATTCTCCCCCGGGGCGTAGACCTTTACATAATTGGGGGTGTGACCGGTGTAATAGTCCCCTTCCTTTTCCTCGAAGAGAACCTGCTGCGTGGTGCCCAGAAGCCCGGCCAGGTATTCCTGCTCCATGGCCGATGCAACGGCTATGGCCTCCCGGCTCCGGGCTTCCTTGACGGCGTTGCCCAGCTGGCCGGGGAAATCCGCTGCCGGGGTGCCGGGGCGGCGGGAATAGGGGAAGATGTGCATGGCGGTAAAGCCGCATTTCCGGATAAAATCCAGGCTCTGCCGGAATTCCTCCTCCGTCTCCCCGGGGAAGGCCACAATCATATCCGTGGTCAGGGCGCAGCCGGGGAAAAATTTCCGCAGCAGCTCCACGCTTTCATAATATTGAGCGGTGTTGTATTTCCGCTTCATCCGCTGCAAAACCGTGTCGCAGCCGGACTGCATACTCAGATGGAAATGGGGGCAAAGGTTGGGAAATTTTGCAATTTCCCGGCAAAATTCCTCTGTGATGACCCTGGGCTCCAGGCTTCCCAGCCGAATCCGCAGCTCCGGCACCACCTGGCAGATGGCCGAGATCAGCTGCCACACCGGGGGTTTTCCGGGCAGATCCCTCCCCCAGCCCGCAATTTCAATGCCGGTGAGGACAATTTCCCGGTATCCCCGCTGGGCCAATTCCTTGGCCTGCTCCACGGCCAGAGCCAGAGGGGCGGAACGGATAGGGCCCCGGGTGTAGGGGATGATGCAGTAGGTGCAGAAATTGACGCAGCCATCCTGCACCTTCAGCATGGCCCGGGTCCGCTCCTCCAGCCCACCGGCGGGGAGCACCTCAAATTCCCGGCGGCGGAGGGCGTCGTCCAGGGTCTGCCGGTACTGCCTCTGGGAGGCCGCCGCCAGCAGGTCTTCCAGGAACTGCCGCCGGCTGCCGCTGCCGCCGATGACATCCACCCCCAGCGCCTTCACCTCTTCAGCGGCGTGCTGGGTGTAGCAGCCGCAGACGGCGATGATGGACTCCGGGTTGGCCCGGCGGCACCGGCGGATCACCGCCCGGTTTTTCTTGTCCGCCACGGCGGTGACGGAGCAGGTGTTCACCACATAGCAGTCGCACTTTTCGTCGAAGGAGCCGATGCTGTGCCCCTCCTCCAGAAGCAGCCGCTCCATGGCCTGGGTCTCGTATTGATTGGTTTTACAGCCCAATGTATAAAAACTGATTTTCATTTGTAATAACCGCCAATTTAAATGTGGATTATTTGTAAGAATCGTCCAAAGCTACAATTGCGTTTTTGGCAAAAATTGATATAATAGAAAAAAGAGAAAGATTTGCGATTCCCCTCCATTATACACGAAACAGAAAGGTTTGTACAGCGCCAGATGGAAAATGCGAAAGAATTTATGATACATCTCGGCTCTGTCCGGGATGTGGAAGATTTTGTAAGGCTATCCACTGCCCAGCCCTACCCGATTTTTTTGGATGATGGGCAGCATCGGGTGAACGGCAAGAGCTTCATGGAGATGTTCTGCCTGATCCTCACCCGCCCGCTCCAGGTGACGGTGGAATGCAGCGACAGCCAGTATTGGGAATTTTACAACCAGACCGCCCAGTTCCATATTCCCTGATTGATTGCCTCCCGGTTATGCGGGAGGTCATCTTTTTTCAAAAAATTCCATTTTGGGTCTTTACATTTCCCGTTTTCTACTGTATATTAGGGGGCGAACAGAGTAGGAGGCCTTGCGTGAAGTGCTGCCAGAATGGGGAGTTGTATGGCAGACGAAGGACGGCGACGTCCGCGATAAGGTTTCCGCACCCGCTGCGCCATATGGGAGTTCCCTCCTTTATGTAGCAACGATACTCGGTTGGGCGAACGGACGAAGGCTTTGAGGCTGTCCCTTCCCCACGGGTCAAATGAATCATATTTCTCCCCAGGGGCACCATGCTCACTGGGGGATTTTTTGACCCATCGGGGCAGATGATCTACCCTTTTCCGAACGCTCCTACATCAAAGGAGGAATTTTTATGTCCACAAGAACCAAGTCAACCACCCTGTACCCCCATCCGTTCTCGGCGGCCTATTGGCGGGATGCCGCCGCCGAGCTGAAGGACACCAAAATGCTGGTGATCGCCGCCCTGATGACGGCCCTTCGCATCGCCCTGAAGCCCCTGGCCATTCCCCTTGGGCCCCAGCTGAGCATTCAGACCGCCATGCTGGCCACCGCCCTGGGCGCCATGATCTTCGGACCTGTGGTGGCGATCCCTGCCGCCATCATCTCGGATACCATCGGCTTCCTGATCTACCCCACCGGCGACTACTTCTTCCCCTTTGTGCTGACGGAAATTGCCAGCACCGTGATTTACGCCCTGTGCCTCTATCGGGCCAAAGCCACCCCCTCCCGGGTGGTGCTGAGCCGGTTCCTCATCTGCTCACTGGTGAATGTGGTGCTCCAGCAGCTGATCTTCGCCTGGTGGTATGTGTATATCGGCAGCCCGGAGAAGGCAAAGGATCAGATCATGGGAATCATGACGGTGGCCCGGATTTTCAAGAATCTGTGCATGTTCCCCATTGAGTCCGTGGTTCTGACCCTGTTTCTGCGGCTGATGATGCCCATCACCCGGCGGGCGGGACTCACCTATTCCTCCGACGAGGAGATGAAATTCACCAAAAAGCAGATCGTGATTCTGGCGGTGCTGTTTGTGGTGGGCGTTTCCAGTGCGGTGGGCTATATGACCTACCGCTACGATACCACCTCCCGCTCCGCCGACTATTCCAAGGAGCAGCGGGTAAGCGCCAACCACGCCATGGCAGAGGTGGTCCTGGACAACACCGACCAGTGGGACGACCAGAACGTTGTGTGCGTCGTGGACAGCGCCTACCGGGGGCTGTTTGACAAGGACACGGACTATACCGTCTCCGTCTACGTGGTGGATGCGGAGGCCTTCGCCGCCGGTCAGGCAGCGGACGAGAACTACTCCATGGACACCCTGTGGGCCTATTCCAAGAGCGGCCCCAGTAAGGACAAGTACCAGTCCCTGGTGAAGGTGGCCACCGCCGAAATCGTGAAAAACGAGAAAACCGGCGAGATTACCAAATTTGAAGTGAAATAAAAAAGCTCCTGCCCATCGGCCAAAAACCGATGGGCAGGACTTTTTATCATCGAAAAATTAGGAGTTAGGAATGAGAAATTAGGAATTGAGAGAATCGGCAAATTGATGTTTGGCGATGAGTTGAATGGAACCAAGCAATGGCTTCTGAGGAAGGCCTCCCGAAGTGTAAGGGGAGCTGTCAGCGAAGCTGACTGAGGGACTGTACAGCAGGCACTCGGGGCCTCTTAAAGTCCAATGTGGAAAGGTATTCCCTTTTCGCCCAAATCGATGCGAATTCGTAACATTTTACTGCACAGTCCCTCAGTCACGGCTTACGCCGTGCCAGCTCCCCTTACACAGGGGAGCCTTGGGCGCTTCCGCACCACAGCAGCCAACGACGTGCCACAAAAACGATACCGGGCGGATAATGGGGTGACGATTATTGACCACCTCAAAGCGAAACTGCCCTCCCGGCGCTGCCGGGTTAGCCCCAGAGGGCGGAGAGCATGGGAATGACCTGCTTTTTGCGGCTCATGATTTTGGGAAGAAATACGGAATTCTCCTTGGGGGCGGCGTTGAAGGCCTGACGGATGGTTTCGTCGTCGCCTACGTAGATGAGCTGGGTGCCTTCCAGCAGCACGTCGGTGAGCATCAGCAGCACCATGGAGAAGCCCTGCTTTTCCGCCACGGTGCGCATGTGGGTCAGGAACTCCTCCTTCCGCTGCAGCATGCTGGGGCTGTCCACGCAGGTGATCTGGGCCACAGCCAGGTCGTGGCCGGCAATGTGGAACTCCTTGTAGTCGGTGAACAGCAGCTCCTGGGCGGATTTGCTGTCCAGGCTGGCGGAGAAAATGGTCTTGCCCAGCTCGTCCAGGGAGATGTTGGCAATCCGGGCCAGACGCTCGGCCATCCGGATGTCTCGGGAGGTGCAGGTGGGGGATTTGAACATAACCGTGTCCGAAACGATGGCCGCCGCCATCAGCCCCGCCATCTTCTCCGAGGGCATCAGCCCCCGGTCCTGGAACATGCCGGCGATGATGGTGTTGGTGGAGCCCACCGGCTCGTTGCGCACGGTGATGGGATTGTTCGTCTGAATGTCCGCCAGCCGGTGATGGTCGATGATCTCCAGTATCTCTGCCTCCTCCAGCCCGGGCACGGACTGGGCAGCTTCGTTGTGGTCAACCAGCACCACCCGCTTCCTCCGGGGGCGGAGCAGATGATACCGGGTCAGAACGCCCACCACCTTGTCGTTCTCGTCCAAAATGGGGTAGCAGTGCTCCCGGTATTTGAGCACCTGCTCCCGAACCTCGTCCACCCGATCCTCCAGGTGGAAGCAGACCAAATCCTTGGTCCGGCAGATTCGGCCCACGGGGGTGGACTGGAAAATCAGCCGGGCGGCGGAGTAGGCGTCAAAGGGCGTGGAGATGATGCAAGTGGTGGTGGGCAGGGTGCGAAGCTCCTCGTCCAGCTCCGCCTGGCACAGCACCAGGCAGTTCACGCCCAGCTCCAAAGCCCTGCGGATCATCTCCGGCTGGTGGCCGCAGAGCACCACCGAATTGGGGGTGTGGAACAGCAGATTCTCCCGGCTCTTGGGCAGGGCAATGGTCACCTCGCCGCCGATGGTGTCGGTGCTCTCCCCGGCGTCGTTGAGAACCTTGCCCTCCAGTACCGACAACACGTTAAAAAGGGGCACAGGCTCCAAAAAGCCGTTGAACATCAAATCCATATTGTAGCTGGCCACATCCTCCCGGGACAGCATCCCGAACAGGGTGCCGTCCTCCCTGGCCACCGGCAGAGCGGAGCTCTTGTGGTCGTCGGACAGCAGCTTCCAGGCCCGATCCAGCGTCACCGCATCGCTGAGGATGGGAGGCGTGTCAAAATCCAGGTCGCAGACCTGGGTGTACATGTTGTAAATCCTGGTAGGCGCCTGGAAACCAAACAGATCCAGAACAATCTGGGTCTCGTCGGAGACATGGCCCAGGCAGGCGGCCTCGTACTCCCGGTCGCCGCAGGCGTTGCGCAGGGCGGCATAGGCCATGGCGGCAACGATGGAATCGGTATCCGGGTTTCGGTGTCCGGTGACGTAAATCGGGTCCATTGCATTTCCCTCCGTTTATGACAAGTCTACTTCTCCTGCCAGATTTCTGGCAAACAGGTTCTTAATTTCCTCAGGATTCAGCCCCTGACCGATGGCCCACATGAGCTTGGTCATGGCGGCCTCGCTGGTCATGTCCCGGCCCTGGATGACCCCCAGCTCCAAAAGCTGGGCCCCGACCTGGTAGACCTGGAGGTTGGCGCTGTCATACAGGCATTGGGTGGTGACCACCACACTGATGCCGTCCTCCACCGCCCGGCGGATGCCCCGCAGTCCCTTGTGGAGCACGTTTACGCCCCCCAGGCCAAAGGCCTCGATGACAATGCCCTTGTAGCCCATGGCAGCCAGTACGTCGAACACCGCCGGGTTCAGGCCCGGGGTGAGCTTCAAAAGAAAAATCTCTCGGCTGATTTGCGGCAGCAGTCGGGCCTCTCCTCTGGGATGGGGGAGCACCGCTTCATCCACCACCAGCCCGTGGTTGGTGACCTGGGCGGCGTAGCGGGCATTGACGCTTTCAAAGGCGGAGAAGCCGGAGGCCCGTACCTTCACCGCCCGGCAGCCCAGCATCACCTTCCGGTCAAAGGCCAGGAACACTCCGGGATGCCCAGAGGCGGCCATGGCAAAGGCGGTGCGCAGATTGGCAGGGCCGTCGGACAGCATGTCCGCCAGGGGCAGCTGGGAGCCGGTGAATACCACGGGCAGATCGATGTTCGGCAGCATGAAGGTGACGGCGGAGGCGGTATAGGCCATGGTGTCGGTGCCGTGGGAGACCACGATACCGTCGTACCCCGTCCGATCCTCGAAAATCCGGCGGGCGATGAGCTGCCATTCCTCCGGGGTGATGTTGGAGGAATCCAGGCACATCAAATCCTCCACGGTGATGTCATAAAACCCCCGGAGCTGGTCCAGAGCCAGCTCCATCACCTCGCTGCGCCGGGGCTCCAGGCCCTGCCCTCCGGGGAGGGAGGCGATGGTGCCCCCGGTGGTGAGAAGCAGTATTTTTTTCATATCCATTCCTCTTGATGCAATCTTTTTTAACATTATAGCCTCTTCCGCAAAAAATAGCAAGGGAACCTTTGAAGAAATCATCCGCTCAAAGGTTCCCAAGAATCGTATTAGAAATCGAAGGCCGTCAGGATGGCGCCGGACTCGGCGTAGTAGCTGCACAGGCCGCTGCTTCTGGACACGGCCACGTCGGAGCCGGGCCAGGTGGTCTTCACCAGGTCGGCAAACCGGTCGGCGAGCAACGGGTTGCGGACATGGGCGATGCGAACCTTGCCGCCGTGGAAGCCCGCCTGCTTCATGTGCTCGATGAGCTCCGGCAGGGCCTTCCGGTCGCCCCGGCATTTGGCCAGGGGAGCCAGGGTGCCTTCAACGCTGGCGGTGCCCACAATGCGGATGCCCAGCACCCCCACCGCCGCTGCCACAACCTTATTCACCCGGCCGTTCTGGGACAGGTTGTGCAGAGATTGGAGGGAGTAGAGCAGCCGGGTTTGGCACATATACTTCCGCACCGACGCCTCCACCTGCTCAAAAGGAAGCCCCTGGCTGGTGAGCTCCTTAATTTTCTCCAAAATCAGCAGAATTTCGGGGCCGGTGCTCAGGCTGTCGAACACAGCTATTTTGGCATCCTTATGCTCCTGGAGGTACAGCTCCCGGGCGGCCATGGCGGCATTGTAGGAGCCGGAAAGACCGCTGGTGATGGTGACGGCGTAAATTTCCTCCGCCCCCTGGTAGGCGCTGAGCCAGCCGTCCACACTGGGGCAGGCGGTGTAGGAGCGGCCCTTGTAGGAGGCCAGGTAGTCCAGCATTTCGTCCACATCCAGGTGCTCGTTGTCCACAAAGCTCCTCTCGTCTGTGGAGATGATCAGGGGGACATATTTTACTCCCTCCAGGTCGGGACGGTCGGAAGAAGAATCGGCAATCAATTGAATCATAAGGAAATCCTCCAAGGCGGGCAATGCCCGCAGATCATTCGCACGAGGCTGGGAAGTAGTCGCTTTTGCCCTAACCCGCCCGGTAACGTTTTTGCGGCAATGGGTTATTTTGCGCTTCTATGGTAACACGGTTTTTAATAGCTGTCAATCGGTTTTTGAAAAACCGATTGACAGGGACGGGGAAACGTATTATGATAGGGCAAAACGAGAGGGGGCTGCCCTATGAATGAAGAATATCAAAAGAAATTAACCGAGTATGTGGCCCAGTTCCGGCTTCCCCGGTATCGGGAGCTGCCGGACATCGGGCTGCACCTGGAGCAGGTCACCCGGTATGCCTCCCGCTATGTTCCCAGTGCCGTCACCGGCTCCATGGTCAGCAACTATGTCAAGCAGAAGCTGATTCCCGGCCCGGTGAAGAAGGCCTATTCCCAGGAGTCCATTGCTTATCTGATTTTCCTCTCCTACATCAAGACCGTGATGCCTCTGGAGGACATTCGCCTGATGGTGCAGGTGCAGCGCAGCAGCTATGAATTGCAGGTGGCCTACGACTATTTCTGCGACGAGATGGAAAATCTGCTGCAATACGTCTGCGGCCTCAAGGAATCCCCCGCCGTGGTGGGCACCACCAGCTCCCGGGAGAAGGAGCTGCTGCGCACCGCTCTGCTCTCCATCACCTATAAAATCTATCTGGATCAATATCTTTCCCTCATTCGCAATGAAAATACCCCGGGCGGGCAGGGCCCGCAGCCAAACTCGCACGGGGATGGTCAATAGTCGTTACCCCACTATCTGCCCGGTAACGTTTTTGCGGCGGCGAGTCGCCGCTGACAATTTCGCACGGGGCTGGTCTATAGTCGCATTTTCCCTAACCCGCCCGGTAACGCTTTTGCGGTAGTGGGTTGAATGGCGGGCACTTACGGCTATCCCGTAGGGGAGGCTATTAGCCTCCCGCAAGGTGAAATAACTGAGTGTTTCGTTGAAAGATGGAGAGGACGGCTTCTGGGAAAGGCTCCCCTTACACTTCGGGAGCCTCCCTCAGAAGCCATTCCCTTCCACCACTCAACATTCTGCCCAGAAAGCGTTACCGGGCGGGTTAGGGCACAAACGATTTTAGACCAGTCCCAGGCGAAATTGGCTGCGGGCCCTGCCCGACGCTTCAAAAAAATCCTTGACAAAAGGACAAATGTGCGCTAGTATGTCTGTAATCGTTTTTGACAAGGCAGTGAAGGGAAGAGTAAGCCCGCCGATGCCGTGCAGAGAGCCCCGGGTGGTGGAAAGGGGTACGGACAGACAGGCTGAACATGGCCCCGGAGCCGCATGGGTGAGCGTTAGCCCATGACGGGTGCGCCCGTTATTGCGCAGGAGTATGCTGGTACTCCCTGAGGCAGCTTCCTGCGAGGGGACTGTAAAACAAGGTGGTAACACGGATTTTCTTTCCGTCCTTGTGCGTTGACGCATAAGGGCGGTTTTCTTTTATCATTGAGGAGGGATGAATTTGGAACCAATTGTGGAGCTGCGGAATCTGTCCAAAACCTTTGGCTCCGGCGAGAGCCAGGTGGAGGCGCTGCGGCATGTGTCCGTGGCGGTGGAGCCCGGGGAGATTTTCGGCATCATCGGCCTGTCCGGCGCAGGCAAGAGCACTTTGGTGCGCTGCATCAATCTGCTGGAGCGGCCGGATGAGGGGCAGGTGCTCTTCCACGGCAAGGATTTGATGTCCATGAAAAGCAAGGAGCTCCGCTCCGTCCGGCGGAAAATCTCCATGATCTTCCAGAGCTTCAATCTGCTGGACCAGCGAACCGCCCTGGACAATATCTGCTTCCCCCTGGAGCTGGAAGGGGTCGGCCGGGCAGAGGCCAAGCGTCGGGCCAGGTCGCTGCTGGAAACTGTGGGCCTGCCGGATAAGGCCGGCAGCTACCCGGTGCAGCTCTCCGGCGGCCAGAAGCAGCGCATCGCCATTGCCAGAGCCCTGGCCTCCGACCCGGAGGTGCTGCTGTGCGACGAGGCTACCTCCGCCCTGGACCCCCAGACCACCGACTCCATTTTGAAGCTGCTCCAATCCATCAGCCGGGAGCGGAAGATCACCGTCATCATCATC
>Ga0129308_1003513_pt1 | contig 11128 bp, 7 predicted proteins | sample L827metagenome_FD_94440 | JGI IMG/M metagenome (GOLD analysis project Ga0129308, IMG submission 94440) | Ring-tailed lemur group fecal microbial communities from Wisconsin, USA - L827 metagenome | ecosystem: Host-associated > Mammals > Digestive system > Large intestine > Fecal | place: USA... | reverse complement strand
TGCACATTCCGCTCGCATGTGCCATAATCTTTTTGCGGTAGATGTTGTTTCACACCTTCATTTTACCACAAACAAGGAACCGAGGCGACTGTTTTCAGCCGTCTCGGTCTCTTCTTTTTTGGGGCTATTTCGCTACAGCCCCTTTTTCTTTTCTGTGGATAACTGGATAAGATCGTTATTCTGTCCGCTGGAAGTAAAGCGTAGACAGACCTAGGCTAATCCAACCCCTTTTTCGATGTTTCTTTCAAGACGAAATTTATTGAAAATTTTCTGCCGGATGGCATGAAATTTTCAATAATGGTTTGACAGTCTATTGGATTATGGGTATAATGCTATTGAAAAAAGAGTGGCAAATGACAACAAATTTTCACCAGGGGTGGTCTCATTGGAAATAAAGCGTGATTTCTATCTTCAAAAATTGATTGCAAAGAAACATAATGGTTTGATTAAGGTTATTACTGGTATGCGCCGTTGCGGCAAATCATATCTGCTGTTTACTTTATTCAAGAAGCACTTGTTGGAGTGCGGTGTGAATGAGGATCATATTATTGAGATTCCCTTTGACTCCTTCGAAAATAAAAAGTATCGCGATCCGGAAGTCCTCTATCCTTATGTGAAAGCACAATTGGCTGATGATCAGATGTACTATATTCTCCTTGATGAAGTACAACTTCTGGATGAATTCGAATCCGTACTGAACGGCTTTATTCGTATTCCGAATGTGGATGTGTATGTCACCGGCAGCAATGCAAAATTCTTGTCCAAAGATATCATTACTGAGTTCCGGGGACGGGGAGATGAGCTGCGCATTAATCCCCTGTCCTTTGCGGAATTTATGACCGTTTATGAGGGCAACAAGTACGATGGTTGGAATGAGTATGTGCTCTATGGCGGCCTGCCACCTGTGGTGCTGCTCCCCACCCCAGAGCTAAAAATCGAATTGCTGAAGCGGCTGTTTGATGAAACCTATATTAATGACATTGTTGGCCGTCACAGAATCCGCAATAAAGATGAATTCGAAGAATTGATTAACATTCTTTCTTCTGGTATTGGCTCGCTGACCAACCCCAAAAAGCTGGCAGATACTTTCAAAACCAAAAAGCGAATTAAGATCAGTGTCAACACCATCAAGAACTACCTGGATTATCTGTGTGATGCTTTTATTGTCAGTCGTGCAACCCGTTATGACATCAAAGGAAGAAAGTACATTGATACTCCCCAGAAGTATTATTTCAGCGATGTGGGGCTACGGAATGCCCGGATCAACTTCCGTCAAATTGAAGAAAATCACACAATGGAAAACATTCTGTTCAACGAACTGATGGCCAGAGGTTTCAATGTAGATGTCGGTTTAGTAGTCACTCGCGATTGTGACGAATCCGGCAACCGCCAGCAGAAACAGTTAGAAGTGGATTTTGTGTGCAACAAGGGAGCAAAGCGCTACTATGTTCAGTCCGCTTTTTCCATTCCTGATGATGAAAAAATGCAGCAGGAATCCAACTCGCTTCTTCGCATTGATGATACCTTCAAAAAAATCATCGTTGTCAAGGACACTCCAGCTCCCTGGTATACCGATGACGGCATTCTGGTTATCAGTGTGTATGACTTCCTGCTGAATGCGGATAGTCTGGATATGTAACTGTTTCACTAAATTAGAGATAAGTGTGGTAAAAAGATATGGCCATAAAAAAGAATGAACTGTATAGTTCTCTCTGGGCAAGCTGCGACAAGCTGAGAGGCGGTATGGATGCTTCTCAGTATAAGGACTACATTCTGACCCTGTTGTTTGTGAAGTATGTTACGGACAAATTCAAGGGCGTAAAATATGCGGATATTACCGTCCCCGAAGGCGGCAGCTTCGATGATCTCGTTGCTTTGAAAGGCGATAAAAACATCGGCGAAAAGATGGACAAGGTGATCGCCAAGCTTGCAGAAGCCGGCAACAACAATCTACGTGGTGTTATTGACAATGCACATTTTAATGATGAGGCCAAATTGGGCACCGGTAAGGAAATGGTGGATAAGCTTACCGGACTGATTGCTATTTTCCAGCGCCCGGAGTTTAACTTCGCTAACAACAAAGCCGGCGGCGATGATATTTTGGGCGATGCCTATGAGTATTTGATGCGTAACTTTGCAACCGAAAGCGGTAAGAGCAAGGGCCAGTTCTATACCCCTGCCGAAGTTTCTCGAATTCTTGCAAAGGTAATTGGCATTGACAAGATCGAGGAGCGGGACGAAGATTATACTGTCTATGACCCAGCCTGCGGCTCCGGTGCACTGCTGATCCGTGCAGCCAATGAAGCACCCTTCGAGATTGCCATTTATGGACAGGAAAAGGAAGTCACCACTGCCGGTCTTGCCAAGATGAACCTGGTCTTGCACAACAAAGCCACCGGCGAGATCAAGGCAGGTAATACATTCTCTGCACCCCAGTATTTTGAACCCGGTTCTGATAATGAAGTGCTGAAGCGCTTTGATTTCGCCGTGGCAAATCCTCCGTTTTCCTTGAAAAACTGGACAGATGGTCTGAAGGACTACGGCAGATTTGACGGTTATTGTGACCGGCCTCCCGAGAAGAACGGCGACTTCGCATGGCTGCTCCATATTCTGAAATCTTTGAAGAGCACGGGCAAGGCTGCGGTTGTCCTGCCCCATGGTGTTCTGTTCCGTGGCAATGCAGAAGCCACCATTCGCAAATCCATCATCGACAAAGGCTATATCAAGGGCATCATTGGTCTGCCTGCAAATCTGTTCTATGGTACCGGAATCCCTGCCTGCATTATTGTTCTGGACAAGTCCGATGCGGACGAACGCAAGGGCATCTTTATGATCGATGCCAGCCATGACTTTGTGAAGGATGGCAGCAAGAACCGTCTGCGGGAGCGGGATATCTATAAGATCGTGACCACATTCAATCAGCAGATCACCACAGATCCCAAGTATGCCCGGTTTGTTCCCAATGACGAGATCAAAATCAAGAACGAGTATAATTTGAACATTCCCCGGTATATTGACAGCTCCACCCCGGAGGATTTGCAGGACATTGAAGCCCATCTCCATGGAGGCATTCCTGCTGCAGATGTTGAATCTATGGGGAAATATTGGGCGCTGTTCCCAAGGCTGAAGGAAAAGCTCTTTTCTGTCCAGCGGGAGGGATACTATCAGCTCAATATTCCCAAGGATGATGTCCGCAATACCGTTTACAATGACGCAGAATTCTCTGCCTATGCTGACCGTATCGACGGTGCCTTTGATGCCTGGTGTACCCAAGTCGATCCCGGCCTGCGCAGCATTGATGAGGATGTGAATGTTAAGAAGTATATTGTGGAGCTGGCAGAGATGCTGATTGCGGCTTTTAACGGACTGGAGCTGGTGGATAAGTACGATGTGTATGAAGTTCTGCTGTCCTGCTGGCAGGAAGTCATGGCAGACGATGTGTATCTGGTTTCTGTAGACGGCTATGCCGCTGCCAGAAAGACGGAGAATATCATGGGTGTTTACTCCTCCGGCAAGAAGAAGGGACAGGAACGGGTCGTCGGCTGGGAAGGTGTTCTTCTGCCCAAGGCGCTGATTAAAAAGGTGTTCTTTGCCTCTGAGCGCAAGGCAATCGACGAAGCCCAAGCTGTGGCGGAAGAAACCCAGAACCGCCTGGACGAACTGGTGGAAGAGCAGACCGGTGACGAGGGCTATCTGAAGGATCATCTGAACGATAAGGATAAGGTGGACGGCAAGTCCGTTGCCGCCCGTCTGAAGGCTCTGAGAAAGAGCGATCCAAATGGCGAGGAATATGCAGTTTTGAAGCAGTATGCCGACCTTACGGATGCGGTTTCCCAGCAGAACAAGCTGGTGAAGGAACTGAATGCCCTGCTGGAGGAAAAGGTTAAGGGGAAGTATGCCCTTTTGACGGACGAGGAAATCCTGGAACTGCTGGTCAACCGGAAATGGTATTATTCCATCTTTGAAGGAATCAAGGCATTGTATGTCACCGCGTCCCATAACATGGCGAATCGGATCATCGAGCTGGCAGAGCGGTACGAGTACGACCTGCCCTATCTTACCAAAGAAGCCGAACTGCTGGAGGCCAAAGTCAAGGCCCACCTGGAAAGGATGGGATTTGTATGGTAAAGCCGGGATATAAACAGACGGAGGTTGGCGTAATACCACAAGAATGGGAAGTTAAAAAATTAAAAGATATAGCTGACTTTATTGGTGGTGGAACTCCTTCAAGAGACAAATCTGAATATTGGCAAGGCAATATTCCATGGATTTCTTCGTCTGATATTAGCTTGAATACCATTCACAGCCTAAATATAAACAGATTTATCACGGAACGAGCCATCAATGAATCGGCTACGCAGATATGCCCGAAGGATACGATTTTGGTTGTATCTCGTGTTGGTGTTGGCAAGATAGGAATTGCTCCAACTGAATTGTGTACAAGCCAAGACTTTACGAATATTGTTCTAAGAAAAAATAACATAGAGTATGTAGCCCGGGCATTACAGCCAATTCTGCAAAGTATGGTTAATATGTCGCAAGGAACATCCATCAAGGGTATTACGACTGACGAAGTAAAAAACCTTGCAATACTAATTCCTCCGGCTGAAGAACAAGATAGGATTTCAGAAGCAATCCTTAACGCAGAGAAGCTAGTTGCTTCTCTGGAAAAACAGATTTCCAAGAAAAAAGCCATCAAACAGGGCGCAATGCAGGAACTGCTTACAGGCAAGAAGCGCCTAGCGGGTTTTACTGGAGAAATCACCTATAAACCCCTTAGAACCTTATGCACTACTTTTGCTGACGGTGATTGGATCGAATCGAAAGATCAGAGTTGTGATGGAATTAGGCTTATTCAAACGGGTAACGTTGGCAATGGTAGATACATCGATAAACAGGATAAGCAGCGGTTTATTTCTAAAGCTACATTTGAGAGACTGCATTGCTTGGAAATCTTCGAAGGCGATGTATTGATTTCACGTTTGCCTGAACCTGCTGGACGGGCGTGTATTTTGCCAGCCTCCAACAAACGTAGAATTACCGCTGTCGATTGTACTGTTGTACGCTTTTCATCATACAATCCAGTCCTGTTTGTTGCGTATTCTCAAACGAGACAGTATCAAGAGAAAGTTGATATGGCAATGGCAGGTTCAACACGCCAAAGAATCAGCAGAAAGGAATTAGGCGAAGTCCTCGTTCCTGTTTTTCCGACGATTGATGAGCAAAACGCTGTTGCAGCCATTTTTTCTCATATGGACGGAGAGATTGTAGCGTTAGAGCAAAAGTTGGAAAAATATCGTCAGGTCAAGCAAGGCATGATGCAGCAGCTTCTGACGGGGAAAATTAGAATACTATAGAAAGAGAGACATGTAGTATGATCAGCTTATTTTATAAGAATATTTCAGAGTTGAATGGAGTTTCATTATTGAAAGGTATTACCATATCTGACCTGAAGAAAAAGTATGAGATACTCATTATCGATGATGAACCGTTTTCTTTTCTGGACACCTTGCGCAAACACGAATACAATATCACTCAAAAAAATGATTTGACCGATTTGAAAGATGCTGAAGCATATAAAATCATCCTTTGTGATATCAGAGGTGTTGGTAAATTTCTTGGCACAGATTTTGAGGGTGCATATTTAATCAAGCAACTGAAGGTAAAATACCCAGATAAAACCATTATTGCTTACACGGCAAATCCATACGATGCAACGTTTGAGCAGTTTTTAGACTACGCCGTTCAAACCGTTCCCAAAGGAGCGTATGGTCTTGACGATTGGACAGCACTATTGGATCGACTTCTACGCGAGGTGGTTGATCCTGTTAAGATTTGGGAGAAAACGCGAACACAGTTATTGGACGTTGGGATTTCTACTGTGGATGTCGCAAAGTACGAATCTAAGTATGTTGATGCCGTAAAAAAGGGCAGCTATGAGAGTTTACAGAAGCTTTGCGAAAAGAATCCTGGAAGAGGTGCTGAAATCGTATTATCCGCAATTAAAACAATATGGTCGATAACATCGTTGTTTAGAGGGGGTTAAGCGCATGAAAGCTTTAGTTCCAACTCGAACAGAAACAACATTTGAAGATGGTGCTTTTATTAAGGCTCTGGACTTTTGCAAGAAAAACTGCTTTTCAGGCGCTTGTCAAAAGTTTTATAGCGGAATTACAGAAAAGAATACTAACCAATTTTTAGTTTGTCCTCGCGGTATGTCTGTCTATGTGGCCAAAAACAACGGAGAGCAAATGTGTTTTATGTGCATGAGAAACAAGGATGCATATGACAGCAAGAAGGCAAAAAAGATTAGCAACGCACCAGACAAGATAGTATATAATCCTGTGTTAGACGCAGAAAAACTGCTTGAATTAATTGATTATTCTGCAAATAACGAGAAGGAAAGTGTTTATCTTGCAGAACAAAAAGCTTCTATTGAAAGTATTTCACACGAAGTAAAGAAACTAAATGCTCAAATAAAGGATCGCTCAGATATTATTGTTCAGACATATGGTCAAGATCCAGACACTGTGGTATCTGAAGAAGACATTCCGTTACTGCTTGAAAAAATTAAAACAATATATGTCTGTAGTGCAATGATAAACGCAAGATTTGCTCTTTTAGATTATGAAAAAAAGCCTCAGGCCTTACAGCAAGGTGCGCCATATGACTGCAATATTTACAAGAAATTCCATAAAATGAGCATTATTTTTTCAAATTATCTTGGCCGCCAAATTAAAATTATGATTAAAGGAAATTCGTTTCGATGCATTCGAGCATACCCCTCCTTTGAAATGATTCCACTTCTCATTGTCGATAATGCTGTAAAATATTCCTGTGAAAACAGAAACGTTACCGTTGGATTTCATGAATATGGCAAGCAGTTGGTTGTCGATATAGATTCATTTAGTCCATATTGTTCAAAGGAAGACTTGAGCAAAATCTGTAACAAGGGATATCGTGGAAAAAATGCTGTGCGGGTTTCTGATGGCAGTGGAATTGGTCTGTTTTTTGCAAAGATGCTGTGTGATCTTCACGGTATTGAAATGACTCCAACATCAGATAGCGACAAAATCACAGAAATAAATGGTATTCCATATGCGCCATTCAGAATGAGACTTGTTTTTCCAGATACCTACGAAGTTTAGGAGGTGCTTCCATGCCCAACATTGGTGACAGCGAGCGCAAAACCCAAAACCGTGTGGTCAAGTTCTTTCGGGACAAGCTGCACTATACATATCTGGGCAACCTGCATGACAGCGAGAACCGCAATATCATCCAGGAACGGCTGCATACCTGGCTGCTGAAACAGGGCTACTCTGAAAAGCTTGCGACCAATGCCGTGGATGCCTTAGTGAAGACCTCTACCAATCTGCAGCAGGGCTTGTACCATGCCAACAAAGAGGTCTATAGCCTGCTGAAATACGGTGCCAAGGTCAAGGAAACCGCCGACCAAGCTCCCAAAACGGTGTATTTCATCAACTTCGAGGATGTTGGAAAGAACGACTTCTATATTGCAGAAGAGGTTACGGTGGTCGGTGGCAACACCAAGCGCCCGGATCTTGTGATCTATGTTAATGGCATTGCTCTGGCCGTGATCGAATTGAAGCGGAGTCAGGTGTCCGTATCGGAAGGCATCCGGCAGAATCTGACGAATCAGAAAGCGAATTTCATCGAAGGTTTCTTTACGACCATTCAATTCTGCATGGCGGGTAACGACAGCGAGGGTTTGCGCTATGGCACGCTGCTTACCCCAGAGAAACACTATTTGGAGTGGAAGCAGGACGGCTTTGCCCAGTTCCAGGACGAGCGAGACGAAACAGATATTCTGATTGAAGATGTCTGCAAGTCCATTCCCAATAAGCTGGATATGCAAATCTATGCCTTGTTCCACAAAAAGCGGTTCCTAGATTTAATCCACAACTTTGTGATCTTCGATAAGGGCATCAAAAAGGTGTGCCGCTACAACCAGTATTATGCCATCAAGCGGGCGCAGCATCGGCTGATGGATAAGCAGCGTGGTGGTATCGTGTGGCACACCCAGGGCAGCGGCAAGAGTTTGACTATGGTCTGGCTTTCCAAATGGATTCTGGCCAATAATCCCAACGCCCGTGTGCTGATTGTCACAGACCGTGAGGAACTGGACGATCAGATAGAGAAGCTCTATAAGGGCGTGGATGAAGATATCAAGCGCACCAAGAGCGGCAAGGATCTTCTGAAACGCCTGAATTCTTATGAAGATCGGCTGATCTGTTCCCTGGTACATAAGTTTGGTAAGCGGGGTAGTGATAGCTCTGAGCAGGACTATGACAAGTATGTAGAGGATTTGATGGCATCCCTGCCCAAAGGTTTTTGCGCCAAGGGAGATTTCTATGTGTTTGTGGATGAATGTCATCGCACCCAGTCCGGCAAACTCCATGAAGCGATGAAGGCCATTCTGCCCAAGGCAATCTTTATCGGTTTCACCGGCACACCCTTGCTCAAGAAAGATAAGAAGACCAGTCTGGAAACCTTTGGCGGATATATCCACACCTACAAGTTCAACGAAGGCGTCCGGGATGGCGTTGTGCTGGATCTGCGCTATGAGGCAAGAGATATTCCCCAGGATATCACTTCCCAGGCAAAAATTGATGCTTGGTTTGACGCCAAGACTGTCGGCCTGGCCCCCAGAGCCAAAGCAAGATTGAAAGCGCATTGGGGCAACTTACAGAAAGTGTTTTCCTCCCGCTCTCGTTTGGACAAGATTGCCAACGATATTATTTTCGACTTCGCAACGAAAGGCAGATTGATGGACAGCAACGGAAATGCGATCCTTGTTGCCGGTTCCGTGTATTCTGCCTGCAAATACTATGAGATCTTCCAGAGCAAGGGGTTCAAGAAATGTGCCATCATTTCTTCCTATACTCCCAATGCAGGCGATCTCCGCACGGATACTGTCAGTGACGATGAAGAAACCGAAACCTTTGAGAAGTACAACACTTATCTGAAGATGATCGGTGTTGATCTTACTGAGGATAAAACACAGATTGCGAAAAAAGTGGAAGCCTTTGAAACCGAAGCAAAGCGGAAATTTGTGGACGAGCCTGCAAACATGAAGTTGCTGATTGTGGTAGATAAGCTGCTCACCGGTTTCGATGCCCCTTCCTGCACCTATCTGTACATTGACAAGGCAATGCACGACCACGGCTTGTTCCAGGCTATTTGCCGTGTCAATCGACTGGACGGTGAAAGCAAGGAATTTGGCTACATCGTGGACTACAAGGAACTGTTCGGCGATTTGACTGATGCAGTCAACAAGTATACCGCCGGTGCCTTTGAAGCTTATGATGAGGAGGATGTGGAAGGTCTGCTGAAAGATCGCACCATTGAGGCCAAGAAGCACTTTGAGGGTGTTCTGGAAGAACTGGATGAACTGTGCGAAGGTGTGGAACTTCCAAGAGGAAAATTGGAATATCAGCACTACTTCTGCGGTGAAAGCGGACAGGACGAAGAAAAAGACGAAGCTTATGCTCGGCTTCGTGAAAAGCTGTATAAACTGGTCGGCAGACTTGTCCGAGCCTTTGCGGAATTAAAACCCCGCATGAATGATGCAGGATACTCTGTGTCTGAACAGGCAAAACTGGATGAGAGGGTATCCTTCTATATCGCTTTGCGTGATGAGATTGGCAGAGCCAGCGGTGACTTCATTGATCTAAAGGCATATGAACCCGGCATGCGGTATCTGATCGATAACTACATTGCCGCAGAAGATTCTCAAAAGATCGGCATGTTGGATGACTTTACTTTGCTGGATTTCATTCTTTCCCAAGAAGGCAAATTGGAAAACGAAGACGATACTACTGGGCAGGAAAGTGCAGCAGAGTCTATCGAGAACAACATCCGTAAAAAGGTTGTTGAGCGCATGGTCATCAACCCGGCATACTATGCTCGGATGTCTGCGATCCTGGAGCAGTTGATTATTGACCGGAAAAAGGGTGTCATCAAATATGCTGAACTGCTGGATGCTTATGTGACACTGACAAAGAATGCAACCAAACCGGAAGATAACACCCGCTATCCTGAAAGCATTCGCAGCCATGGCGGTCTTCGTGCATTGTATGATAACTGCGGTGAAGATGAAGCTTATGCAATGAAGCTTCACAAGGCCATTATGAAAGCAAAGCAAGATGGCTTCCGCAATAATCCAGCAAAAGAGAACAGAATCAAGCGAGCGCTATACCAAATCACAAATGATGATGACGAAGTGGAGCGCATCTATCGCATTGTTGTAGAACAAGAGGAATACTGATGCAGATTCAAATTGCAGATATCTCTGTTGAGATTGTAAAAAAGAAAATAAAGAACATGCATCTGTCAGTGCTCCCTCCGGATGGCAAGGTGCGCGTTTCTGCACCGCTGGCTATGTCAGATGATGCCATTGCCATGTTCGTCAGGACAAAGCTTGGATGGATCAGAAAGCAGCAAGCCAAATTTGAGGCACAGCCCCGGCAGAGTGAGCGGGAATATGTGTCTGGCGAAACCCTCTATGTGTGGGGTCGGCAGTATTTCCTGCAAGTGGAGTACAGCTACAAAGGAAATTCCCTTGTATTGGACGGCAATAAGGCGATCCTGACCGTGCGGAAAGAAAGCACCGCAAAGCAACGGGAAGCTTTTGTGAATGAGTGGTATCGTGGTCTGCTGAAAGCAGAAGTTGAGAAATACCTGCCCAAGTGGGAGAAAATTACCGGCCTGCACTGCAGCAGTTGGCAAAGCAAGTACATGACTACCCGCTGGGGAACCTGTAATACCAACACCCGAAAAGTTTGGCTGAACTTACAACTAGCAAAAAAGCCCATAGAATGTCTGGAGTATGTTATTCTCCATGAACTGGCACACCTAAAAGTTAAGAACCATGGTGCTGAGTTTGTCGCCATTCTGGATCAGTATATGCCCTACTGGCGAGAATTGAAAAAGCAGTTAAACGATAGTACATTGGATTATTTGCCTGCTGAATAACGTGAAAACGAGGGGCTGTAGCGAAACAGTCCCAAAAAAGAAGAGACCGAGACGGCTGAAAACAGTCGCCTCGGTTTCCTGTTTGTGGTAAAATGAAGGTGTGAAACAACATCTACCGCATAAAGATTATGGC
>Ga0129308_1003512_pt1 | contig 11128 bp, 5 predicted proteins | sample L827metagenome_FD_94440 | JGI IMG/M metagenome (GOLD analysis project Ga0129308, IMG submission 94440) | Ring-tailed lemur group fecal microbial communities from Wisconsin, USA - L827 metagenome | ecosystem: Host-associated > Mammals > Digestive system > Large intestine > Fecal | place: USA... | reverse complement strand
GGCTTTACGACAGCGGTCACCAACAGGATGATCATGAAAGAATTCGATGTGGTAAAGAAAGGCCGCAGCAGTGACGGCACGCTGACCGATATCAAAAACGGATACACCTTCAGCATCAGCGGCAAATTCAGGGGTGATGAATGGAAGATCACAGGTGAAGAAACGAGATATATCGGAACGGTGCCAGAAGGTGAAGAAGCACTCGCAGCGGAAGCGCTTCTGACCTCCGATGGCATCTCAGGTGGAAATACCCAGCCGGAATATCTCTACGCGCTGAAGGAGACTGCAGCGCCGAAGGGCTATCAGCGTTCCGATAAAACGGTATATTTCTATCTGACAGAGCAGGGCGAAGCCGTGATATACCGCATCACGGACGGAGATGGAAAAGCTGTAGCGGAAGATGCTTGGGCGGATACTGCCGAGGCTGATAATTCCGAATCTGCGAAGATCGTATTTAAGGATGATCCTTTTAAGATCGATATCGTCAAGACCGACAGCGGTGACAAAGACGAACTTGCGGGAGCAGAGTTCTCACTGGAAAGCAGCAGCGACGTCAGGACATGGAGCTATGTGGAGCATGACGGAAAGAAGATAAACGGCATTGATGCGAAGCTGACAACAGGGGAAGACGGCAGGATATCGCTTGACAGCGTGGAATACGGACTCTCCGTGGGCAGCCGGTATAGGCTTACCGAAACGAAGACCCCTGACGGCTATATCACAGACGATCCTAAGTTGAGCGTGACATTTATGATCAAGGATGACGGCACGGTGGCACCTGCGGGTGATGGGGATATTGATGAGACTGTTAATGATCATGTGTCATTTGCAGATGACGGCGGCACGATACAGATAGAAAATCGCAAGACAAAATTCTATATCAACAAGCTGGATAATGAGACCGGCAAGACGCTTTCCGGAGCAGAGCTTGCCATCTACAAGGCAGACGACTTTGATTCGGAAAACGGAGAACTGACGAAACCGAAGGATGAAACGACGCCTGTCGCCACCCTTACGAGCAGTAACGGAAGTTTCGCGGAAGGCCTTTCGGAAAATCAGGATTATGTGCTCTATGAGGTCAAGGCTCCGGATGGATACGATGTCTTCAAGCCTGTGGAATTCACCATGAAAACAGGCAATGTGATAGCGCTCAAGGGCAAGACACGTGATGATGTGAAATTATCAGGTCCTGATAAAGATGACAATTATACGATCTCGGCGGAAGACCTCAGAGTGCGCGGAAACGTCGAGCTGACCAAGCTGGATGAGGTTTCCGGAGAAGGTATCAGCGGCGTTCTGTTCAAGCTGAGCTACATTCCTGCGGGAGGCACAGAAGACGACCGCAAGGAGCTTACAGAAGCGACTGACAAAGACGGAAAGCTGAGTTTTTCCAATCTGCCGATGGGACGCTATACGCTGACGGAGATTTCGGCGGAGGGCTATGATATAAACGGCAGACACGATGAGAGCAACAAGCCGTTTATATGTGAATTTACCATCGATCAGGATGATCACGGCAAGACCTTTGTCATCAATAAAGCTGCGGAAGCGGCAGATGCAGAGCAGAAGATCACGGTGAAGCAGGGGCATCTTGGCGAGGATGGCATCATCAATGCAAGGATCCTGGGAAGCGTGACGCTCTACAAGCTGGACGGCGAGAATACCGATCAGGCGCTTAGCGGCGTGGAATTCACGCTCTTCAAGCTGGATGAAGCGGAAGGTCTGTGGGAAACGCTGAGCTCGCTTTTGACAGGCAAAACTTATTCGCAGGTAGGAAACTTCCAGGGCAGCGAGCTGAGCAGCGCCGGAAAACTTGTGATAGAGGATCTTGAGTGGGGAACCTATAAGCTGGTGGAGACGAAGTCCAGAGACGGTTATACCGCGATCGATAAGGCTACGGATCGGGCGCTGGAGACGGTGGAATTCACCATCGACCGCAGCAGCAATAAGGACCTCGAGCTCAATACGGATGGAAACCGCTTCTACAATTTCCGTACCGCATTGACTCTGAGAAAACAGGCAGAGGACGGCAGAATGCTGGCCGGTGCGAAATTCCAGCTCAATGGAAGATATGTTGATGCTGGCGGCAATACTGTTGACGGCACACTGGATATGAAGACGGACAGCAGCGGCAGGATAGAGCTCAAAGGCGTCCTGATATGCGGAGAGGATTATACTTTGACAGAGGTTGCTGCCCCTGCCGGATACCAGGAGCTGACGGAAACTCTGCGCTTTACCGTACTGGAAGACGGTACTGTGGAGGTTATCGAGGATCTGCCGGGGTATGAGCTGACAGCCTCGGGATTCTTCGACAATCAGATCACGGTGACGAACCAGCCGGAAAAAACGGTCGGCACTAAGGGAGTCAGAACTTCTGACGACAGTCACATGATGTTCTGGCTGATACTGATGCTGCTTGCAGCGGCAGGTGCGTCTGTTATTTTCCTCTGGAACAGAAAAAAGACCAAGACAGCAAAAAAATAATGAATCGGGTATGAAACGCCTGCAGCATCAAATCTGCAGGCGTTTTCACTTTGCAGAAAAGCGCGCAATTATTTTATTTAACTTGCAAAGTGACCGCGAAGTGAGATAAACTCTCTTTAGAAGGGGGAGGGGGGGTAATTTGCATACCGAGAGGAAATCGATTGTGAAGAAAAAAATATTGCGGCTGCAGCGGATCGTATTCTGGCTTGTTTTGGTCGTTCTTGTGATCCTGGCGTTTGTGAAAGGCAGCGCCACACAGGTTTACGATTCGAAATTGCAGATGTCAGATTTGGACGTGCTGAACGATAAATGGGAGCAAACAAGCAGTAAAGAGGATCCGACCGCGGAATACCGCTATCGGATCGGCGGGGAAACGGAAGGGCAGATGTGGCTCAGCTTGAGGACGTATATACCGGAATTTGAAGTGTATTTGGATAGCGAGCTTATTCATAAATATTCTGATGAATTTGGACGGAATGGCGGAGGGCATTATATGATCAAGCTCCCGGAGGATGCTTCGGGCAAGATGCTCTCCATCAGGATGGAAAAACCGGAGCATCGCTATCAGAACCGGCTGTGCAGTGCGTATCTCGGAAGTGAGGCTGCGATCATGAACTGGATCTTTCGGGTCAATTTATATGCTATGGTATTCGCAATAGTCGCTGCGGTATTTGCCGCGGGACTGCTTATCATTACGTGCCATATGAGTAGAAAGCTGCCGGGAGGCATGAACAGAAGTTTGCTTTACTTAAGCGTTTTCAGCTTTTCTGCGGGTGTATGGGTGCTTACTGATTCCGAGTTGCTTTTGTGTATTACCGAGAGAACCGCGGCGATATCGCTGATGTCCTTTGTATCTTTTATGATAATGCCGATATATCTGGTAAAATTTATCGGCAGCATATTGGAACGCAGAAAGAGCCTTGCGGTTTTGGAATATGTATTTTCTGCGATACTGGTTTTGTATTTGCTGAATTATGCATTCCCTGTGATACCGGGATACTGGCTTCTTCCGCCTGTGCATATCTGCTGCGCGGCAGGTATCGCGATCATACTCCATATGGGATTCCGGAAACTGAAAAAACAGAAGGAAAGCGAGACACGGAAGATCATGACAGGCTTTGCAGTGCTGAGCATTTTCTGTCTGATCGCTTTTGTATTTTTCTATGCAGACCCGGCATCTATTTATGCGGTATGGTATTGCATTGGGATGATTCTGTTCATCGCTTTCCTTCTGCTGGCTGCGCTTGAAAAACTGTATAAGCAGGTGACGGAAAATGCGCGGAGCGCAGCCTATAAAAGACTCGCATATCTGGATGTCATGACAGGGCTGTATAACAAATCAGCCTTTCTTGAACAGCAGAAATATGTTGAAGATTCACCTGGGCTGGGCTATGCGGTTTTTGATATAAATGGGCTGAAGCATATCAATGATGCATATGGTCATCAGGCAGGGGACAGGCTTATCATAGCCGCGGCAGGCTATATAAGAGATTCCTTCGGAGAACTGGGAAACTGCTTTCGGGTCGGCGGAGATGAATTTGTCGTGGTCATGGAAAGCTGCGGTGAAGAAGATGTAAAGGCGGCAATCGGCAGGCTGAAGCTGCATGTCGAAAGGGATAATGAGACTGCGGCGGTTCCGCTTTCCATCGCGGCAGGGTATACGATCTGGCAGCAGAAAGTCGATTCTCCTGAAGGATTGCTGCAGCGGGCAGATGCCAATATGTACGAAAATAAGCAGGAGATGAAGGCGGAAGCAAGCGCCCGTGAGGGCTGAATGCGTAAAATCCCGGATGCCGATACTGGACGGAATCCATCAATGGAAAGACAGAAACAGAATGAAACAATATATCGTGGAGGCCTTTACAAATAAGCCCTTTTCTGGAAATCCGGCGGCAGTTTGCGTTATGGAAAGCTGCCTTCGGATGCGGCTATGATGAAAGTGGCAATGGAAAACAATTTATCGGAGACGGCTTTTATCGTAAAGGAAGAAGGGGACTATCATCTGCGCTGGTTTACGCCTGCAACAGAGGTGGAATTATGCGGTCACGCAACACTGGCCGCTCGCGGTGAGGCTGCGTTGGCAGCGATTTCTGATATGATGTCGCAGCTTTAACAGCAGGTATTTTATATAAAATGCAAGACGAAAAATTTTTTTTTGCCTATTTGATAAAACTTTTTTGCATCCCGCCTTGTCTAAGTGTGGAAAGGCGGTGATGTCATGGGAAGAAGTTTCATGGAATGGTTCTTGGCGCTGCTGAGAAGAGACATGAAAGAATATCCGATCGATCGGATAGCAAAAGATACGTTGTTTCAAAAGATCAAAAAGAAAAAGTAAAGGAGAAGAAGGCATGGACTACATAGAAGCGGTTCGTCTGGCACGGGACGAAAACAAACAGGGGTTTGACTATTTATATGAAAATACTTACAAGAGCAAGTACTATCTGGCGCTTCAGTACATGAAAAATAAGGACGCCGCTGAGGACGTATTGCAGGAGGCTTACCTGAAGGCGTTTTCGAAACTTGACACGTTAGAAAAGCCGGAGCATTTCCCGGCGTGGTTTGGGCAGATCGTGGCAAACACGGCGAAGAATGCACTGGCAAAGAATAATCCGCTTTTGTTCACAGATGTTGCAGCTGAGACAGAGATCGAAGATTTTGCTGACAGGATAGAAGATGATGACGTCGCCGGCAAGCCGGAACTTTCTTATACAAGAGAAGAGACCAGGATGATGGTGCGTGAACTGATCGACGCGTTATCCGAAGAGCAGAGGATGTGTATCCTCCTGTTCCACATCGAGGGTATTTCCATCAAAGAAATCGCACAGACGCTGGGCTGTTCTGAGAACACGGTCAAGTCCCGGTTAAATTACGGTCGAAAAAACCTGAAGGCAAAGGCGGAGGAATTGCAGAAGAAGGGCTGCAAGCTCTACAGCATCGCACCGCTCCCGCTGTTATTGCTTTTGCTCCGTGCCGATCAGAACGCCATGCTCGCCGATGGCAGCATCCAGCTTGTGGGACGCAGCATTGAAGAATCTGTATTTTCACGGATGTCCGGCTTACAGTCCGCATTCGGCAGTGTGCAGGCCGGACAAGGTCAGACCGTCACACAGACCGGCGGCACATCCGGGACAGGGCATACCGGAGCAGGCAGCGCTGCAAAAGCGGCCTTCCTGCATACGACGGCCGGAAAGATCATTGCGGTCGTCTTAAGTCTCTGCATCGTAGGCGGAATCATTTTTGGTGTCTCGCAGCTTGCAGGCAACAGGGATGCGTCAAATGAGTCGAAGCAGGAAGCGCAGACCGAATCCGTACAGCAGGTTGCCGATGCGGATTATCCGGATCTTCTGGAGGGGAATCTCACGAAAGAAGAATTGGAGTTCGTTCTGGCTTATGGACCTGAGACACTGACAGAGCAGGGGCTTTCAGACAGCGATTGCCTGAATATCCTGAATAAAATGTGTCAGGCGTCGAGGGCGGCCGGCAAATTTGTTACTTTTGTCGGAAACGACGCAAATTACCGGGCAGGTTATTCGGTGAATGATATCAACCGCTATTTTTCCTCTTTTACGGACTACCGTTTCACGGAGGAGAATGACAGCGATACCCCATATGGAATTGACGTGAGCGGCGATACCCTATGGTGCACTCCGGCAGAGTTAAGCTCTGAGATAAAGGCTACAATTGCAGATGCCGCTTACCTGGATGATACCATGATGATCCATTTCACCTATGAGAAAAATTCCTACGAGAATGGCCTTACTACAACAGAAAAGACGGCTACGCTGAAAAAGAACACAGAGGGAAAATTCCGGATCGTTACGATCGAAGAAGGCTATATTCCTCTGAAAGGAATGGATGCAGCGGGCAAAGCGTCCAACAAGGCGGCAAAAAGCGGGAATGCGGATTCGATCCGCGCCATTTACGAAGGTGTTTTGCAGTCGGTTCAGAAGCAGGAATCAGGTTATGATTTTCCAAACGCAGGCGGAAGTACGGATTTTCAATACTTCTTATGGGATATGAATGGAGACGGGATCAAAGAGCTGGTTGTGGGCGCTATGTTTACAGCGGATGTCTTCGATGCGTATGATATCAGAGTGTTTACTGTTACTCAGAGTTCCTCCGGTTATACGCTCAAGTCTGTGAAGGGGGATATCGTATCCATGGCGATCTACCTTCCGGCAGATGGAAAGGGCCTGTATACCATGGATATGAGCCGGGGTACCGGCGGGACAGATATCTATCGCATTGCCATCAAGGGCGATACCCTGACCCTTGGAAGTTCTCCGGAACTTAGCTATACCATGGGAGATAATACTGGGACACAGTTTATCAATTCCAACCGCTATGCGGAGTGGATGAGCGCATCCAGCACGGACGGATTAAAAGAACTCAAATAGGGAAAGGGTAATAAAGCTATGAAGAAATTCCAAAGACTGCTGGCTGTCATGCTTGCGCTGACGCTCTTATTCACATTGGCGGCTCCCATGACTGCCGAGGCGGCGACGGTCAAGAAGCCTGTCAAGGTAACGTCTGTCAAGGCATCGTCTGTAACGACAAGCAAAGCGACCATCAGCTATAAGAAAGCCTCCAGAGCAAAAGGCTACCAGATACAATACTCCACAAAATCCAGCATGAAGTCGGCGAAAACCACGAAGGTTACAAAAACCAGGAAAACCCTGACGGGATTAAAATCAAATACGAAGTATTATGTGCGTGTTCGCGCTTATAATACTTCATCTAAGAAAAAAACTCAGTACGGTGCATGGTCCGCAAAGAAAAGCTTTTCTACGAAAAAGACGACAAAGACAACAAATACGGCAAACACGGCAAATACAAGATACGCCATTAAGTATGTGGACAATCTGGATCAGTATAAGATCTCATGTTATCTGCGATATCCGGGCACAGAAAACCCTACGTCCTACACGTCCGCAGACAGCATCACACTCCAAAATCCAACGTGCTTGTCATATTATAACGATTACAGAACGCTTTATCTGTTCGATGGGTGGTATTCTGACAAAGCCTGCACGAAGCGGGTAACCCAAATCGCCAAGGGCTCCAAGGGCAACCTTACATTTTATGCGAAGTGGAAGCCTGTGACCTTTAAGGTTACATACGTGCTTAACGATTCAGAGGACGCGCCGGCAAAGAATACCGGTAACCCTTCAACTTATTATTATGGGGAAAACCGCGCTCTGAAAGCTCCGTCACGCGAAGGATACGTGTTTGTGGGCTGGTATGTGGAACCGTATACGACAATCTACATTAAAAACTTTAACGACAGCTTCGCATATCAGGATCTGACGCTTTGCGCGAAGTGGAGAGCTGTAGGCAAAGGGACGATTTCCTATAATGTCAACTTCAAGGCTGCCTGGGAGCTTACCACGCAAACCCTGGATACGAGCGCAAGCTCAGGCTATCCGCGTTATGAAGCAGCTGCTACAGGCACCGGCAGTTACCCCATCAAATATTATTATCTGCTGAACGAGGGATCCGGAACGGGATATTCCGGAGAGCCGCTGCTTCAGCCAAGCCTGCCTAACGCGGATTTTGTCGGATGGGAAGTGACCTACTGTTCCACATCGGATTTTACGAGCGGGGAAATCATCACCTCCTTACCGAAAGGCTTCAGCGGGCGGCTTCTGCAGCTGCGGGCTGTCTATGTCGATCCGGGTCTTGAAGCGTGCCGCAAGAAAATCTTAAATGACACAGCAAAGAACGATCTGGAAAAGGTAAAAGCATGGGCGAAGGAATTAATCCACGGATATTACACTTACGGCGCTTACCGTGATCTGAGCCTGGAAGAGTACACTGCATTGTCCGACAAGTACATCTCGCGATACGGATTTTTCAATCACGGGACCTGCTTTAGCGGAGCCATCGACATCAAAGACTTCTGTGATGAGCTGGGGCTGCGCTGCGTGCTACGCTTTGCCGGAAATGACACTGTTCCGGGCGAAAATTATACCGGAACTGACCACCGCAACACCTATGTATGGTATGCGGGGAAGCGTTACTGCATCGGTGCTACGCCGGGCGGCGGCAGTGAACAATTCGAAGTGACGGAAGATATGATACAGTATCTGCCGGATTACTATGATTATAAAGATTAGTCAACGGGAATCGAAGGGCTCCTGAGAGTGATCGAATGATCTAAAGTTGCTCATGATTTGGCTCCGGAGCCTTCGGACATGAATGAATATTGAAATGACAGGAGATTCGATCATCGGATCTCCTGTTCTGGTAAGAAGATTTTTTCGTTTTTTATTGCAAGGCTCCGCCGAATGGCATAGATTTTTATTTGAAGCGAAAAGAAGATGATTTCCGCCGTTTTTCAGGGAGTGCTCTTTAGCTGCTCCGGTTTGATATGAATGACAATTCCGCCGTCCGGTGCGATCTCTTCCTCGCCGTATACGACCCAGATCGCTTTGAGAAACTGATCGGGCATCGGCGCCTGCCCGTCCGTGAATATGATCCGGTTGTCGACTCGAAGGGTGAAGGCTTCTGCTGCCACATTGAAGTCCGTACCTCCGCCGCCCTGGAAAACAATATGATCAATATCTTCTGCGGTCCGGATGTCATGAAAGCCATAGAACTCTGTATCGAAACAGCCTGCCTTCAATTTGGAAAACGACAAGATATTCTTGCATTCTCGTAAAAAGTTCTTCAGCAATTCTTCATCTACCGACCAACTGGTGTCCAGGACGATTTCCGTCTCCGGAACCGGTATTTCCTCCAAAACAGGCCGGATGATGCCATCTTCCAGGACAGCATTCGTATAAGACCAGTCTACGCCATAATTGATGGTATCCAGCAGCAGAAGCCGCCAGTCGATAAGAGGTGCGGAACTGCCGATATCCTCCACGGTTCTGGTATCCCGGTTGATGGCATTCCCGGCCTTTGATTCCTTTTTTTCGACCAGCGCGTATTCCGCATCGTCGGAATCCTCGTCATCAGAGCTGTCTCCTGCTTCCGGCAGCAGTTCCTGATCGGCGTTTTCCCTTTTATCCTCGTCCCCGGAGCCGTTCTCTGGCGCGTCCGCAGAACCGTCCTCTCCGTCCTCGGAATTGTCATCGGAATTGTCCGCAGACCCATCATCTCCGGGATTATGCTCTCCTTCTCCCGCACTGCCCGCGGGGTTTTCCTGACCTTCTAAATTCCCGTCTATCAACTCAATGTCCAGCTTTTCCCGGAGCAGTATTTCGTAATACTGCTCGGCATCATAGTCGATTGCTTCAGGGCGGTCGATGCCGCCTGAAATGATATCCAGACCATCACGCTTCAGCATCTGATTGATCACGGCATCGGTGGCCTGTTCCCATATTAACGGGTCCTTGCCTGCGCCTCTTGCTGTGTGTTCGAAGGCGATATGGCACAGCTCATGCGCCAGTACGAAAACCTGATCACTGTCAGAAAGCCCCGACATATATTGGGGGTTGTAGAAAATATCATTGCCGTCATTTTCTATTGTCGCTGCATCTTCGGTTTCCTGATATTCTACACTTGCCGCCACGCTGCCAAAGAATGGATATATGGCGATCACCTTGCGTTTTAATGCTGTGATGTCGTATATCATTTCGTTTCCTCCGGCAGTATAAACGAATCAAAGATGGCTCTGAATTCTTCTCCCAGCTTTGATACAAAGCGCCTTACGGTATCCAGATTTGCATCATCTGCCTGTGTTAATCCTACAGTTGTAGCGTACCGTTCGGAGGTGTTCAGATTTTGGATTTCTCTGTCACTGTAGTTTCCGTTGAGAACATCCTCCAGTGTGATGACCGGCTGATTGCAGAACTGCACGAATTCGTCGGTGATATCCTCTCCGATCAGTGCACGCAGCATTTCCGGCCGACCCGTTGTATAGAGCAGCTTCGAAGCCATCTCCCATTTTCTCGGATCTGCGTTCGGTTTTTCTCCGTCATATTTGCTTCGCAGTGTTGCACCTCGCTTGTATGCGATGTATGCGTAGATTGCAGGATGTATCTTGTTTTCACGCGCCCATTTCAGCCATTTTTCCGTCGTCGTATTGATATATACGTGGGCGAATCTGTTAAAGAATGGCGCTGCCAGCTGATGCGCCGCCAAAGAATCCTGCATATCATTTCCTGCCGCTACGACTCTGGCATTGTCAGGCAGTTTCCAGATACCGTTGACTTCTCTGTCCAGCACGATGTTGAATGCCATGCCCTGGATGCTGGGCAATGCGTTATTGATTTCATCAAAGAAAACCACATGTAATTGATCAGGCTCCTCTTCGCATTTTGCCTTTACTTTTTTATACCACGTAGGCGGGATATCGATCATCTCTCCGGTAGACTGGTTATACACGCTCCTGCCGTTGAGACTGTCCGGCGTAGCGTTGCGCAGATAGATGATCTCACATGTCGGATCGATCTGCTTTACCCTGGCGCTTTTCCCTTCTGAGGAAGGCCCGTGCAGGAACACCGCCACATCGCTCTCAATCGCTCCTCTAATAATATCCTCTTCACTGACTTCCCCGAAGGTCAGGTCATAAGGATTCCTTCTCTTCGCTGCCCGTTTCATTTCTTCTTCATATTCCGCCTTTTCCTCAGGCGTCAGATCGCGAAGGACACTAGGGGTCAGATCTTTTGCAAAGGTTGTGTTCAAATAAGTGTATATC
>Ga0129308_1003511_pt1 | contig 11129 bp, 9 predicted proteins | sample L827metagenome_FD_94440 | JGI IMG/M metagenome (GOLD analysis project Ga0129308, IMG submission 94440) | Ring-tailed lemur group fecal microbial communities from Wisconsin, USA - L827 metagenome | ecosystem: Host-associated > Mammals > Digestive system > Large intestine > Fecal | place: USA... | reverse complement strand
TGGGCAAGATCCGGATCACGGAGAGCCCGGTCTTCATCTACAAGGATGTGGGCGACTCGCTGATCGAGACCACGAAGGACTTTTCGGAACTGACCGACTACCACGTTCCCAAGTTTACTTTTGTGGTGGATAAGGATCTGTTTCTATCCGATGAGTTCGATGATGTGAATACCTGCAAAAAGAAATTCTCCTACGCCGTCACCCTGAAAGATGACGAGAAGCTGGCAGAGCGCGCCGATTTTCCGGGGGATCGTTTTCGCGTGGTACATTACCGCAAATGTATCTATACGATACTGAAGTTTTACACCAATGTGGACTACGATTCCATCCTCGAACTGAAGGGGTATGTGATCGAAAATGGATTTGTGCTCACGGGGGACATTTTGCTGCGCGTTATCTCCATGAGAAACGACAAGCGTCAGAATACGGATTACTATGAGGTGTGGGTCCCTGTGAAATAAAAAATATATTTTGGAAAACCCCTTGACATTGGACCCGGTCAATAGTTTACCGTATATAGTATACCAAACCTCATCGCGATGTGGTTGCTGTTAATTCTTTGGCTGCCGGGACTTTTTTTCAGGGCCCTGCAGCGAGAACGGCAATGGACGGTATGCGTTGTTAAGCATGCTTGTGCCGATTGAGGAGGTTTTATCGTGTCTGAAATGAAAAAGAAAAAGGAATTTCCCCACATCTTAGTCATTCTTCTGATCGCTATCATCGTGGCAACTATCGCCACCTACATTATTCCCGCGGGTCAGTATTCACGGGTGCTGGATGAAGCCAGCGGCAAAATGATCATCGACCCGACCACCTTTACTTATGTGGAACGTACTCCGGTCAATCCCTTTGAAATGTTCGTGTCCATCGAGGAAGGCCTGATCGAGGCGGCCAACATCACCTTTCTGATATTCTGTGCATTCTCCTGTCTTTATCTGCTGGAACGCACCGGAACCATCGACGCGGCTATCGCGGTGATGGTACGGAAGACCAGAAAAAATCCACAGTTTGCCAACGCTATTCTGGTGGTCTTGATGGTGATCCTCTCTGCATGGGCTTCCACCGGTACCATCTCATATGAAGAGATCATCGCTTTTGCGCCTATTTTCGTGGCGGTCTCCATGGCTTTGGGCTATGACGCGCTGGTCGGCGTGGGCATCTCCGTCATTCCTGTGGGAGTGGGCTTTGCGTCTGCCACGGTCAATCCCTTCAGCATCGGCGTAGCGCAGACCATCGCAGAACTGCCCATGTTTTCCGGACTGGAATATCGGCTGCTGGTTCTGGTGGTCATGACGGCCTTCACTGTGAGCTATGTGCTGTGGTACGCGAATCGCGTGAAAAAAGATCCCACGAAAAGTCTGGTCTACGGTATCGACTATTCCGATCTGGAAGTAGACGAAAGCCGGATGGAAACTCCCTTTAACACCCAGAGAAAACTGTCCCTGCTGGCGCTGTTTGCCGGCGTGGGCTTCATGGCTTTCGGCCTGATCAAACTGGGCTGGTATATCAATCAGGTAGCGGCGATCTTTATGATCGTGGCCATCGTCGTGGGCTTTATCAACAAGTGGAACCCCAGTAAGATCGCGCAGATCCTGGTACAGGGGCTGTCCAACGGCGTTCTGGCAGCTATTATCGTCGGAGTGGCCAGAGGCATTCTGGTCGTCATCACCAAAGGAAATATTCTGGACACGATCATCCACGCCTGTGTCAGCATGCTGGAAGGACTGTCGCTGTACATCAGCGGAGTGGGAATGCTGATCTTCCAGACCTTCCTGAATCTCCTGATCCCGTCCGGTTCCGGTCAGGCGGCCGTGTCCATGCCTATCATGACGCCCATCGCGGACCTGATCGGCATGAACCGTCAGATCGCAGTGCTGATCTTCCAGTTCGGAGACGGATTCTCCAACCTGATCTGGCCCACCGGCTTCATGCTGATCGTCTGCGCTATGGTCAGGATCCCGCTGAATAAGTATTACAGATTTATCATCCCGTTCTTCCTGTTGGGATTCGTACTGCAGGTAGCCTTCATCATGGGCGCGATCGCGACCAATTACGGTCCGATGTAGAGCAACAGGGAGAAAAGAGGTATGACGGAAATGGATTTTATAACGGAAATGATGGAGCGGGTGGAAGCGTGCAGGGAGGAACTGGTGCAACATCGCCGGTACCTGCACGAAAACCCGGAGACCGGCTTCGACGTGGATAACACGGTGGCCTATATCAGAGAGTGCCTGAAAGAAAAAGAGATCGAGATGCTGCCCTCCTCCGTGGGCGTCATCGGCAGGATCAGAGGAGGAAAAGCTGCTGCGGGCGTCAAGGCGGCGGGACTGCGGGCGGATATGGACGCCCTGTCTCTGCAGGAGATCAATCAGGTTCCTTACTGCTCAAAGCGGCCGGGAAAAATGCACGCCTGTGGCCACGACGGCCATACGGCCATGCTGCTGACAGCGGCCGGCGTGCTGAAGGAATTTGAGGGAGAACTGGCCCGGGATGTGATCCTGATGTTCCAGCCGGCCGAAGAAGGCCCGCAGCCCGGAGGCGCGAAGCCTATGCTGGAAGAGATGGAAAAGCTGGGCATAGCGTCCCACATCGGCGTGTTCAGCGGCCTCCATCTCACCACGGAGTACCCCCTTGGGACCGTGGCCGTTAAATACGGCAGTCTCATGGCGTCCACAGATGAATTTTATCTCAAGATCAAGGGGAAGGGCGGTCACGCCGGCACTCCCCATCAGACAGTGGATGCACTGTCCGTGGCGGCCAAATTTGTGACGGAGATGGAGAGCTTCATGTCCAGAAAGATGGATCCCTTTGATCCTGCTATTTTTTCCGTGGGTATTCTCCGCTCAGGAAGCGCCATCAACATCGTTTCCGAGACGGCGGAATTGGGCGCCACGATCCGGTGTCAATCCGAGAAGAACAGGGCTTATGTTCTGGAAAACGCGGAAAAGATCATCCGCGGGATCTGCAGTTACACCGGCGCGTCTTATGAGCTGGAGATCAAGCGCGGGCTTCCCGTACTGGTCAACGATGAGACGACAACGAAGAGCGCGGAACGCATCGCGGCCCAGGTGGTGGGGAGCGGGAATATCATCCACAAAAAGACGTCCGAGATGGGCGCGGAGGACTTCTCTTACGTGGCGGAGCGCTTTCCGGCGGCGTTTCTGTGGCTGGGTGCCCGAAATGAGGAAAAAGGCTTTGTTAACCTCATGCACAATCCGGGCTTTGACTTTGACGAGGACGCGCTGCTCACAGGAGCGAAGCTGCACTGCCGTTTCGCTGTAGAGTTATAAACGAGAACACAGACGGATGAAAAAAGAAGATCCGCTGAAAACGCCAGATGTGGTTTTCAGCGGATCTTTTTTATCTCCGTGATGCGGCCCTGGGTACCTATGGGATAACTAGTCTTTTTCCCCTATGCGCCATGACCATGAGCGGCGTCCCGCGCCTGTATATTTCATACCGCTGAAGACAACGGGATAAAGGATCAAAACAGCCGTTTTCCATCTGAAATATCTATATTGAAGGCTTTCGCCATTCCGGTCTGCTTATACGGATTGATTCGTTCGACCAGGCCGTCGTGCCGGAAAAGGGAGCCTGTATTCTTAAACCAGAAGGTCACACCCGCTTTTGCGCATTGATCCCGGATATTCAGCACCCACTCATAATCGCACTGGCGGGCTTCCCGCCCGGTTTCGCCGCCGACGGTAACATGATCCACTCCATAGAGATAAGGGGTCAGGTCGATCGCTTCCAAAAGCGGCGCGCAGGCGATAAACCGCCGTTTCATCGGATAGGATAAAAACAGGGGAAGCCGGTAATCGGCCAGCGCCTGGTTCTCTACCGTGCAGCCCAGGTTTACATTGCCATAGCCCTCGCCCCAATCGGCGGGAAGGGATACCGGAAAACGGTCGATCCTCTTTGTCAGGATGAGAAACTCAATGTCCGTCCGTTCCCGGATCATGGCCCAGGCCTCTTTCCGCCATTCGTCCGCTTCGGGCAGGAAAAAGTCGGTGGCAAAGCAGGTGGCGAGGATCTTATTTCCTTTAATGTTGTATTCGCCTTTTTTATTTCTTCTAATGGGCCAGTCGAATTTATCTGTTTTCAGAATCATGTTCTGTCCACAGCGTTTTGCATAGGGCCCATAAAAATAACAGTTTGTGCAGCCGTCACTTATTTTGTAACAGCCTGTCCACGGCTCCCAGTTCATAGGCGGCCTCCTTTGTTCTGCGTAAAAAAGCGGCGGTTTTGGCAAACCGGAGCCGCCCTGTGCCTGCATACAAAAACAGCTTTCTCAAATGGAAAGCTGTTTTTGTATAGAAGTTTGTTCCTTAATATGGTACACCCGACAGGGTTCGAACCTGCGACCTTGTGAGTCGGAGTCACACGCGCTATCCAACTGCGCTACGGGTGCGCATCTGTATTATATATTACCACATTTATTTGAGATAATCAAAGCTTATTTTAAAAAATCTATTTTTTCCGCGCCTCGGAGCACTGCGGAACAGGGTGAGACGTTCTCCCTCTTGGCCTTCTTTGCCGCTTGCCCGCAGGAGGTTCCTGCTATATAATTCAGGTAGGGACAGTATTCTCTGCAAGATCGTCAAAGGAGGAACAGACCATGATAAAAAAGCGAAAGAAAACGCTGGCTGCCGCAGGCATCGTTATACTGCTGTTGCTGCTTTCTCCCATCTTTGTCTCAGCGGGCCGGGCGGCAGGGCTCACTATGCCGATCTACGGCAACTGCTGCAACCTCAGCTATACGAACAACGGCGAGCCCATCGATTTTCTCGATGCGCAGTGCAGTATCTACAATGAGGCATGGCAGATCAAGGGGGGCTTCGATCCCCAGGCCGCCAGAGAACTGGTCCGGGCCGTGAAACCAAAGATCTCTCAGATGTCCGGCAGTACGAAGACCGTTGCCGGGCTGGTGACAGCCTACTTTGATGTTCGGCTTTTCCTGTCCGGCCAATAAGGCTGCCGGTTCAGGCTCCGTCTCCCGGCCCGCCATGCGGGGGAAGGAGGGAGACCGGATTTTTTCAGAACTTTCATTTCCTGTTTATGAGCGCGAAGCCGATGAGCGTGCCGCAGACGCCGCCGACGATGTGCGTCAGATGCGACACGTTGTCCCGCATGAAGATGCCGCTGACCAACTCGCCGCCGATATAGATGACGGCCACCAGGATCAGCGTCAGGGGGATGGTCCCTTCCTTGGCGCCGGAAAGCGACGAAAGCAGGATCATCATGAACACTACTCCGCTGGCGCCCAAAAGGGCTGCAGAGGGGAAGAAGATAAAGTTGACCAGTCCGGATGCGGCCGCTGTGATGAAGATGGCCAGCAGCATCGTGCGGCTTCCGTATTTTTCTTCAAGGGGCGGTCCGACCACCAGAAGCAGGGTAGTGTTTGCGATGTAATGATCCAGGTTGGCGTGTCCCAGCACGTGGAGCACCATGCGCGGCCAGGTCAGCGGGTCGCTCAGTGGCGCCCGGTATACGCTGAAGAGAGCTGCGGTGGTACGGCCGCCGCTCAGAAAGCCAAGAAACAGCGCAGTCAGTGAAAGCAGCGCAAAGGTGAGGACCACCGGAGAATTGTAGGTTATCTTTTTCCCGATCTGTTTCATTAGAGTTACCTCCATATTACCAACAAGAGTACGCGCGGTCATGCAGACCCACGTTTGTCTTCCGGAGCCCATCACAGGATCCGCCCGGCATAAGCATAATCATTATATCAGAACGGCCGGAGAAATTCAGCTCTTTTGGTTCCGGCAGGCTGATCCTGGGCTTTGACGGCGGCTATAAAATTAATATTATTAATTTTCAAAAATCGGTTGACAAATTGGTGAATTATGCTACAATATAGACATATTCACAAGGCACGATTGGTTCACATATTTTTGTAAGTCATCTGCTTGGTTGATGCTTTACAAAAATATGTGATTTTTATTTTGCCGCGTCCGAATATAATAAAAATCAAGGAGGTACCGACAATGTATACAGGTACAGTAAAATGGTTTAACGCTGATAAGGGATATGGATTCATCTCCAACGATGATGGCAGTGATGATGTATTCGTGCACTTCTCTTCGATCGTCTGCGACGGTTTTAAAACTCTGAACGAGGGACAGAAAGTGACCTTCGATACAGAAGTTGACTCCAGAAACAGCAGCAAGATCAGAGCAGTCAACGTTTGCCCGGTGCAGTAAGCAACTGAAAAAAGCCCTCTCTATGGAGAGGGTTTTTTTATTTTTCCAAGTCTTTTTACAGTGGTATAATAGCCGCAGAGCGGATATTAATTATATGATTCTGTGCACGGCGGACGCCATGCCTGGATCCATGATCGGCCTAGGGTCTGTCATGGGATGAACGCAGTATGCAAAGTAGAGGACAATGAATCAGAAAGTGGTGAACGAATGAAATTATATACGAACGGAAAAATCGCATCCATGGACCGCGATCTTACTTTTTATGAAGCCATCGGTATCGAGGACGGAAAGATCTGTTTTCTGGGTTCGCGGAAAGAGGCGGAAGCGCTGCAGGCCAAAGAACTGGTGGATCTGGGAGGAAAGCTGATGCTGCCGGGTTTTGTAGATACCCATATGCATATGCTGATGTACGCGTTCTTTGCCCGCAATGTGGATCTGTTTGGCTCCCGGTCCGTAGACGAGGTGATCAGCCGGTTTCAGGAAAAGTTAAAATCTGATCCGGGACGGTCCTACCTGTATGGCATGGGGTGGAATCAGGAAAATTTTGAGGGCGGGGCTTTCCCGACAAGAGCGGATCTTGACCGGATCTCCACGGAGATCCCCATCTTCGCCGCCCGTATCTGCGGTCATATCGCCGTTTATAACAGCAAGGCGCTGGAACTTCTCAGGGTATCTCAGCCCGGCGCTCACGTACTGGGAAACACGGATTTTGAGACCGGTCTGGTGAAGGAGGACGCGGCGTTGAGCTATTCCAGTCTCATTCCGCCTGTCAGCGAGGAAGAACTGGTCCGGATGATCCTCGACGCCCAGGCTGAGATGAACCGGTGCGGGCTCACCTGTGCTCACAGCCACGATTTCGCCGTTATGCCGGGAGTGGAGTGGAAGACGATCGTCTCCGTTCTGAGACGCCTTTCCGACGAGGGCAAACTGACTTGCCGTATCTTTGAACAGAGCTATTTTCCGGACGACGGAGAATTTGCCCAGTTCCTTTCCCAGGGACTGCGCACGGAGCGCGGGGGCGACGGCTTCTTCCGCATCGGCCCCAGAAAGATCGTTTTGGACGGCTCTCTGGGAGGCAGTACGGCTATGGTCCAAAAGGGCTATGTACACGACAGGGCGAACAAGGGGCTTGCCTCCTCCACAGAGGAAGCGTTTTACCGCTCCGTCCGTCAGGCACACGACAGCGACTGCTCCGTGGCCGTCCACTGCATCGGCGACGAGGCTATGAGATGGACGCTGTCCGCTTTCCAGCGCTGCCAGAAGGAGAACCCCAAGCCTGATATCCGGCATGGGATCGTCCACGCCCAGCTGACCACGCCGGAGATCATGGAAAAGATGAAGGAGCTGGAAGTGCAGGTATTCGCTCAGCCGATCTTCATCAACGCCGATATGGAGGTCATCTACGACAGGATCGACGGGGAGGACGCGGCGCACACATATAACTGGAAGACCATGCTGGACATGGGGATCCACGTCAGCGGGGGGACCGACGCGCCCGTCGAGCCGTTCCACGTTATGAACAATCTTTACGCCGCCATAACGCGCAAAAACCTGGAGGGCACGAAGACCTTCCTGCCGGAGCAGGCCCTCTCCGTGGAAGAAGCAGTTCGCCTTGTCACCTCATACGCAGCCTGGGCCAGCTTTGACGAAGCCAGGAGCGGCACGCTGGAAGTGGGAAAGAACGCCGATCTGGTGGTTCTCTCAGAAAATATTTTTGAGATCGAACCGGATCAGATCAAGGATGTAGACATACTTCTGACCGTGGCCGGCGGCAGAACCGTCTATTCGGTATAAAATACCGTTTCAACCGCGGCGGCGGCCCGGGCCGAAAGGATCCACAGAGGGCGGGCAAAATTTATTTTGCAGCCCTCTGCTTCCACAGCATGCGATTATCCTCGAAAGAAACGCTCAGCTGACCCAGGTCGCACAGCCAGGAGAGGTAAGAGCGGATCGTGCTGCCTACGAGGACGTATTGATTCACGTCCATGGTCAGTCCGTAATCGTCAAAAACGCGCTTCAGGATTTCTTCAAAGGTAAGAGGCTCCCCGCAGCAGGCCAGGAGCTTTTCTTTTATTTCCAGCACCTTTTGGCGATTGGCCCGGGCCAGAGGCCGGATATCCGGCACCGCTTCGGCATGGGAAGGGATGAAGCTGGCGCCTTCCAGCTGTTCGATCCGGTCCAGGGTATCCAGATAGGCGGCCACGTCGTAGATAAAGGAGATGTGGTACTTGTCTATGATGGCCTCACTGGTCAGGCAGTCGGCCAGAAACCAGACGTTGTCCGGAGTTTTTACGCCGATCATGTGAAAGTAGTGCCCGGGCAGGTCGATGATCTCCATGCCCGGCGGCAGCGGAGCCGTGGAAAGCTCCAGGACCTGGCTGTCCTGAGCCATGAGAAATTTGTTGCGCAGGGCTTTGCAGGGATACCCGCCGTACAGGAAGGATGGTTCCAGTATGGGAAAGCGTGTGAAAGCGGCGTCGATCCCTTTGGCGTATATGGGGCAGCCCAGACGGTCCTGAAGCAGATGATTCCCTCCGATGTGGTCCGCGTTGGAATGGGTATTGATGATGGCTTTCAGGTTCCAGCCCTGGGCTGTCAGGATCTTCTGGATCTTTTTCCCGGCTTCTTTGTCGTTCCCGCTGTCGATGAGCCAGACGTCTGTGGCGTTTTCCAGGTAAAGGCCCATCTTGGCGGGACAGTCGATATAGTAAGTCCGTTCTGCAGCGTGGATCAATTCATACATGCTATGCACCCTCTTTCTTGAATAATGATCGAATTGCTGTTCTGCGGCCGGACGAAGGCGGCGTGGGCGGGCGTGCCGCCGGCGGCGCCGTCTTTGAAAGCCGCCGGATATGGAAACTGCCGGGCGGGACGTTTCCGTCGCGGCCCGGCAGATGAAGAACCATGGGACAGTTTATCTGATCGCTTCCTTGCCGCCCATGTACATGCGCAGGGGCTGCGGAATGCTGACGCTGCCGTCAGCGTTCAGGTTATTTTCCAGGAAAGCGATGAGCATACGCGGCGGAGCGACCACCGTGTTGTTCAGTGTGTGAGCAAAGTAGAGGTTTCCGTCGGCGCCGCGGACCCGGATCCCCAGGCGCCGGGCCTGAGCATCTCCCAGATTGGAGCAGCTGCCCACTTCAAAGTATTTCTGCTGTCTGGGGGACCAGGCCTCCACGTCGATGCTCTTGACCTTCAGGTCGGCCAGATCGCCGGAGCAGCACTCCAGGGTGCGCACGGGAATGTCCATGCTGCGGAAGAAGTCCACGGTGTTCTGATACAGCTTGACGAACCAGTCCTTGCTCTCCTCGGGCTTGCAGACGACGACCATCTCCTGCTTTTCGAACTGATGGATGCGGTAAACGCCCCGTTCTTCGATGCCGTGGGCGCCCACCTCCTTGCGGAAGCAGGGGGAATAGCTGGTGAGAGTATGAGGCAGCGTCTCCTCGTCAAGAATGGTGTCTATGAATTTGCCGATCATGGAGTGTTCGCTGGTACCGATGAGGTACAGGTCTTCGCCCTCGATCTTGTACATCATGTTCTCCATCTCGGCGAAACTCATGACGCCGGTGACAACATTGCTGCGGATCATGAAAGGGGGAACGTAGTAGGTGAAGCCCCGGTCGATCATGAAATCCCTGGCGTAGGACAGGATGGCGGAATGAAGCCGGGCGATGTCGCCGGACAGATAGTAGAAGCCGTTGCCGCTGGTCTTTCTGGCGCTGTCCAGATCAATGCCGCTGAACTTTTCCATAATATCCACGTGATAGGGCACCTCGAAATCCGGCACGGCCGGTTCGCCGAACCGTTCCACTTCCACGTTTTCACTGTCGTCTCTGCCGATGGGCACGGAGGGGTCGATGATATTGGGAATGACCAGCATCCGTTCTCTGATGCGGCCGGCCAGATCTTCTTCCTCGGCTTCCAGCTGAGCCAGTTCCTCGGCCATAGCTGCAGTCTGAGCTTTTTTTACCTCGGCTTCGTCTTTTTTGCCTGCCTTCATCAGCCCGCCGATCTCTTTGCTGACCGTTTTTCTCTGGCCGCGAAGCACATCGCCTTTGGATTTTACCTCGCGGATCCTCACATCCATCTCGATGATCTCATCCACCAGCGGCAGCTTTTCCTCCTGAAATTTCTTTTTCAGATTTTCTCTGATCGTCTCCGGATCGTTCCGGAACATTCTGATGTCTAACATGGTATTTCCTCCTGTTTTTCTATTTTGTGCTTGCAGCGTGTATTTATGTGTCTTCGGCGGTCTGCAGTTCCGCTTCGCCGTTTTCCTGCGTAATTAAAAAAAACCGTCCCATCATCATGGGACGGAAAGCTCCGCGTTGCCACCCAAATTGCCGGCCTGTCCGCCGACCCCTCGAACGCGCTGTAAAGGGCGCAGCCCTCGGCTTTCGCCGTCAGCTCCGAAAGTGGAAAAGTCCCGTATTGCACCGGTTTGCACCAACCACCGGCTCTATGCAGCAACACTGTGGACCGCAGCTCACACCCCCGCTGTATCACTGAGACTATTTGATTTTAATTGTACTTATTATATATGGCATTTTCCGTGAATGCAAGGAAAATTTGCGGCGTATATCCGGTCAGTCGGCGTAGAAGTCTTCAAAATCCATATCCCAGCACTCAGGGCAGGGGGAATAACCCAGCCGTCTGGCATTGTCCACATCCAGGATATAGGCGTGATCAGGGTTCAGAAATTCGCAGCCGTAGTGATGGTAGCGTTTGCTGTAAGTGGGGACCACGCAGGTGCTGTTGTAGTAAAAGTGCAGATCTTTCAGGAGCGCTGCGTTTCGTTCCTCAAGCTCGCCGCTTTTGGCCGCCGCGCTCTTCACCGTCTCCTTTGTCTCTTTGAGAGCGGTATTGAGACGATACTGTTCGTCAGAGAGAGCGGAATTTTCTTTAGACAGATGATAGACGGAAAAC
>Ga0129308_1003510_pt1 | contig 11131 bp, 12 predicted proteins | sample L827metagenome_FD_94440 | JGI IMG/M metagenome (GOLD analysis project Ga0129308, IMG submission 94440) | Ring-tailed lemur group fecal microbial communities from Wisconsin, USA - L827 metagenome | ecosystem: Host-associated > Mammals > Digestive system > Large intestine > Fecal | place: USA... | reverse complement strand
TTTACCGCCAAAAATAATAACAATTCTTTTTTTACTCATTGATAGTTCCTCCTTTATTTTCAAATATATCTTACCTCTCAACTCTTACAAACAAATGACTATAAAATGATAATTTTGTCACAATAAAAGGGATATATCTTTTTGACATCATTATCATATCAAAACAAGACATATCCTTTTTAAATAAAGATATACTAATTCATGACAATTTTATTGACAATTTCTTACGAAATCATGACAAAAGGTATCAACGAAGCAATGTTTACAAATCCACTATTTTCATTTTTGACATTTCTATAAAAATCCAAAAATATCCAAATAATATTTTCATATACATCGTTTAAAAGCGATTTCAGCATTGATAAAATATAGCGTCTTTTATGAAATAATTTTTCATGTTATAATAAATTTGGTGATATAAATGAGTATAATGACACAATTAGAATTTGAACTAGAGTTCTCTCAATCAGAAAAGCAAATTGCTCGATATATCTTAGATCATGGGGAAGATGTTTTATCAATGCCAGTAAAAGAATTAGCATTAAAAACATATACCTCTCCAGCAACTATCGTTAGACTTTGTAAAAAAATTGGTTTGGCAGGCTACAATGATTTTAAAATCAAATATTCTGCTGAGTTACAATATGATCAAGGAAACAAAAGAAGAATTGATGTCAACTTTCCTTTTTCTAAAGATGATGATGATTTTCATATTGCAAAAAATTTAGCTTCTCTCACTCATGAAGTCGTTAATGATACTCATCAATTGATTGATTTTGATGAAATTGAACAAGTTATAAATTTATTAGAAGAATATCAAGATATTGATATTTATGGTTTAGGAAATTCAATATTAGCTGCATTATCATTCCAACACAAGATGATGAGAATACAAAGGAATGTAAATATTAAAACAATTCCTGGTGAACAGATTTTTATGTCCTATAATAGCAATTGTAAAAGAATTGCTATTGTGATTTCATATTCAGGTGAAACAAGAGAAATCATCGATATTGCAAAAATTTTAAAAGAGAAACAAACAAAAATCATTGCTATAACATCTTTAGGGGATAATCAATTGACTCATTTTGCGGATTTGACTCTTCATTTAGATTCAAGAGAAAAGATTTTTGCGAAAATTGCTCCTTTTGCATCACAAATATCTATGGAATATGTTTTTAATCTTATTTTTTCTTGTCTATTCCAAAGAAACTATGAACATAATGTTGAAACAAAAATTTCATACGACAAAAAGAATGACATACGTCACCCTTTACTAAGTCCTATTAATGAAGATGAATAATCTTCTTTTTTTAATTAAGAATTCTTTTTTAAATAGTTTTCTAAAGTTGTGTAGTTAAAATATATTTCTTTTGCTTTTATTTTACCGACATAGCGATAATGAAATTGATTTTTTTCATTGCCTAAAACGAATCCGTAACGCCAACTATTATAGTATAACCATTTGTACAAACTTTGATTATGAGAAGATGATACAATGTCCACAGCTAATCCTGAATAATGATCGTTCAAACACGTTTGTTCAAAATATACGAGTTCATCATTGATTTTCTTTGCAGAAATTGTTTTATCAGTTAATTGTAAAAGAAAATTATCTTTCTTTTTACAATATCCACGATAAATATATGGATCAAGATGAGCTTCTCTAGCATCATATAACATTTCTTCTAAAGGATAATACATTTCTTTATCGATAAAAAGATGATCATTATACAAAAGAAGATGCATTGGATAAGAATTATTTAAATAATTCTTTTCTATAATATTTTGGTTTTGAGATTTTTGATTGATATATGATGTGACAAAAATAACACAGTTTATAAAAATGATGAGCAATATTTTTTTCTTCATAATCTTACATATCGATATTTATATCTGATGATATTCTTTCTTTTACTTTTCTTTTCATTTTATCGATTGAAATACAAATTCCATTATATCCGTTAAGACCATGTTGATTTGCTAGATCACTTGTATAATCTTTTAAACGATAAACTGTAAATCCATGTCTTGTTTCCAATGCACGATATTTGTTATCAATTTGATAGTGATTAATTAGTGGTGTTAAAACAACATTTTCAATATTGATCGTTTGCTGTTTTTTTATAATATCAAATGTTAACATTCCTTCTAATTGACACTCTTCCTCCATCATACCACTTAAAAAATTTCCTAAACTATAAGCCACTAAAGTTTTATGACCATTTTTTCCTTTCAACCATTTTACATCTTGTAAAGTATGAGAATGTGTACCTATAATAACATCAACTCCTAAATCAGCTAAATATTGTGAATATTCTTTTTGAAATTGATTAGGTGAAATATCATATTCTGTACCAAAATGACAAGAAACAATCACACAATCACTGATTTGTTTTGCTTTTTGGACATCTTTTGCCATTTGTTTTTTATCAAATGAACGATAGCTCTTTGACTGTTGATTATTATTAATATATTGATTATAAGATAAGAAAGATATTTTAATGCCATTTTTCTCTACAACGGGGATATTTTTTTCTTTTAATCCAATATATTTCATATCTTTAAATTGTTTAAACACTTCTATTGAGTGTTCTAAACCTTTTTCACCCTTATCTAAAATATGATTAGTTGAACCATTGACTATATCAAAGCCACAATCATTTAAAGCATTGGCTATTTCATCAGGTGTATTAAAGGAAGGATAACCTGTATAACCAAATTCTTTACCACCTAAAACAGTTTCTTGATTTACAAAAGATAAATCAGCTTGATGAATATATGACTTTATATTGGTATAATAGGAAGAAAAATCATATGTACCATTTTGATGGGCTTCATCAATCAATATTTTATGCATTAAATTATCACCGACAGCTAAGAAAGATATTTTTTGTTTATTTGCTTCTTGAGGACTTTGTTCTACAGAATGATTTGTTGTCATACAACCACTCAATAACAAAAGCGAAATCGCTATTTTCCATATTTTCATCATAAATTCACCCCATAGTATTCTTCTAAAGTGATATTTTCATCATGTAATTTTTTTGCAAGATCTTTACCAACATATCTCATGTGCCAAGGTTCATAACCATAATTTGTTATTCTTACTTTATCTTTTGGATACCTTAATATAAAACCGTATTTATAAGCATCACTCACAATAAATCGACCTATTTCACTCTTAGCAACATCTTCATTTAAACGATCACCCGTCGTTTTATAAGATACATCAATAGCTAAGCCTAGTTGATGTTCACTACACGTTGGATAAGCACTGTATTGAGAAGCATATTCTTCACCTCTGTACTTCACTTGATTATCCCAATATAACTTTTGTTGTTCATTTGTTCTGTAACCAGATATTGAATGAATTTGAATTCCTCTTTTTCTAGCTTCTTGATAAAATAGTTTATATGCATCAGCTGCTTCTCTTCTCAATTTTTGTTGACTATCCACAACTTTAACAAGATCATCAGGTTTCCAGTCTTGAGGAATACGATTGATTTTATTCACTAATACAGTTATATCTTCTGGATTTTTCACAATATTGGGTTTTATACCTAAAGGACTATAAATTCCTGAATCAAACATTTTAACTACATCAACTGTTAGTGTTTGAGTTATTTTTTGATTGGATATGAATCGATAATGAATTTGATATGTTCCTATTTTTGAAGTATCAATATGATTATATTGGAGTTCTTCTTCACAATTTTTAATATAAGATAAATAATCTATTTTTTCATTTTGAGCTACTTGTATTCTATTTGTTTTGAGTTCAAAAGATTTTTCTGTTGTTTCCAGCTTCTTTTGATGAGTACAACCACAAAGTATACATACAAGTCCCATTATTAATATCTTCTTTTTCACTATACTTACCTCCATAAAAATCTTTTTGCAATTTTATATTACAAAAGCTTCCCATAAAAGTTGTTTATGAATTGTATCTTTTTTGTATCTTTTTTATTGAATTGTTTGATCATGTCGATAATATCTATCTTTTTATCAATATCATATATACCTTTAATCATAACCTTATTATGTGAAATAAAAAAAGAGGCTATTATAGAAACAACCTCGCTTGTTAATGTTTATATCATAAATTCAATTTCATATCCTCAAACATTTTTATTTCAAATATTTAATTATTTGAATCACTGAAATGAGAATAAGTCTTATCTAAATCTATATAAAGGCTATATTTGGTCATAGTCAAAGAATAATATGAGTCATACTCTTTCTCAGTCAAACCAAGATATTTCATAAAAGCCTCTACTGCTGTTAACTCTTTAAATTTCCCTTTTTCTTCTTTACAAGTCATTTGATATTGATAAATCTTATATGTATCACTATCAAACCAAAGATCTATGTAAATATTGTTACTTTTAAAAGAGAGTTGACTTATAGAAACAATAACATCATCGGCTTTATAAAGCGTTATTAAACACTCATAATAATTTTTCATATCATTCTTAGAGATTTCAGTAATTCCATTCAATGAACGAAGAACTTTTATTTCTTCATAAAGGGCATTGATCTGTTCATCATTCATTTCACTAACAAAGTTAAAATTATCACCTTTCACTTTATAGATATTTTTCTTGTCATCATAAGCATTATTACAGATCAACTCCAATTTTTCTTTGATTGTTAATGTTTTATTTTCTAAACTGCTATTATCAATATTATCAACAACCGTCTTATTCAATAAAGAATAATCCTGTACGATCAACATAAAATAGGGAATAGATATAGTAACAAGGAGCATCAATATCGCAAATATAAATGGCATCATTTTTTTAAATTTCATCATTATTCTCCTTTAACGTTATAATAACACTTGTTCCTTGATTTAGCTCACTTTCAAATTCAATCTGCCCATGATGCAAATGAATAACTTCCTGAACAATGGCCAAACCTAAACCAGCTCCACCATGAGATCGTGTTCTTGATTTATCTACCATATAAAAAGCTTGAGTAATTTTTTGAATATCTTCTTGACTAATACCTTTTCCATTATCCTTGATAATGATTTGGTATCCCCCTTCTATACATTTTCCATTAATAATAATGATTCCATTTTCATCAATAGCATTTTTAGCATTGTCAATAATATTTAAACAAACTGTTTTCATCAAATCATATTCAATATATAAAGGGTATTCTTCAATATTTTTTTCTAATCTTATATTTTCTTTTTTTAAAATAGGCATGACTGTATCATAGAGGGAGTCAAAAAAAGCAGTGGAACTTATGTGATTAAAAACAAAATCATGTTTTTTTAATACGATGAGATTCATTAATTTTCTTGAAATAGACTCCAATCTTTTTCCTTCTGTGACAATTTGATTAGCTGACAAAATCATTTCTTCTTCACTCACTTTTTTCGATCTCAACATATCAGCATAGCCAATAATAGATGTTAAAGGTGTTTTTAATTCATGAGTAAAATTTCCAATAAATAATTCTTGTCTTTGATTGTATTCTTTTAATTGATCGATATATAATTCTGTTTGTTTAGCCATATCTAAGAAATCTTTAGATAAAGTACCAATTTCATCATTATTTTGAATAGGTAAATCAACATCATATTGATGATTAGCAAGTTTTTTTGTAGCTGTTGATAATTTTTTTATAGGTGAAGATAACCACCAGCTAATCATCATAATAACGATTGCATCTACAATAAAAATAATGATCATTAAAACTAAAAATATATTATATTGATTATACTGATCTAAAAAAATCTGGTCAGCATTATGATAATTATCTATATAACAAGTCATTCCAGCCAGTTTAAATTTACGAGTACAATAAATATAATAATGATCATTTATATCCATCACACGATAAGCCCTTTGATTAACTTCTAAATGATCTTTCATTTCATTTTCATAATCAATTTTCATATTATGGGTAAATATCTTATCATTATTTGTATATATTTGAAACGACATATTGTTATTTTTAAATGTTTGATATGACATAATCATTGTAAGTTCTTTAGAAAACTCATCACTGCTAATGACACCGTAAGAACGCTCATATAAATTCATAAGATTATCATAAAATAAATAATAAAGTGTGTCATTTTCACTATATAAATAATCTATTTCTCGATGAAGGGTATTTTGAAAATTATATTGTATCAATACATATCCACCTATCGAAAAACAAACTTGAGTCACGATCATAATACTAAAAAAGAATTTCCAAAATAATTTCATTCATGATCCTCCAAGCGATAGCCTATTTTATAAACTGATACGATTTTATCTTCTAAGCCCATTTTTTTCCTTAAACGCTGAACATGGAGATCCACTGTTCTGCTATCACCTAAATAAGTTCCACCCCAAACAGTTTCATATATTCTATCTCTAAACAAAGCAATATTTTTATTTCTAATAAACAAAAGCAACAATTCATATTCTTTAACTGTGAGATTGACAACTTGATTATTTTTAGTAACAACTCTTGAAAAGGTATCAATACAAATATTATCTAAATATAAATATTGTGATATTTTTGAATATCTTCTTAAAACGACCTCAACTCTTGCAAGCAGTTCTACGATTTCAAAAGGTTTTACAATATAATCCTCCGCCCCTAATTTTAAACCTTTAACTTTATCCTTGACATTATCTTTAGCAGTTATAAAAATAACGGGAATTTCCATAGGACGAATATATTGAATAAGTTCAAAGCCATCGATTTTAGGTATCATCACATCTAAAAGAATTAAATCAAACGTATCTTTTTCTAAAATATTATATGCTTCTTCACCATCATAAGCTTGAACACATAAATATCCTGCATCTGTTAAATTCATTTTCATAAATTGTGAAATACCCTTTTCATCTTCTACAATTAATATTTTATTCATCTATACCACTTCCCCATAGTATTGTATTGTAAAGATGCATCATTTTTGTATCATCTTGTTAAAATAATGACAATTGTTCGATTTTTGTATTAGACTTTTTATATGCATTGATAATATCGTCCATTTTATATAATAACCCATATTTCTCACATTCTTTTATAAAAACATATCTTAAATGTTTGATATTTTTACTTTGACATTGGTATTTTAAACCATATCTTTTGATATATTTTTCCTTGATTTCAGGAAAATATTGATCTAATTGATCGTAATAATAATCTCTTTGATTTTCTCTTAAAGTCACACCAAAATATGTATAGACAAACTTAGCTCCTGCTTCATAAGACATTTTTACGATTTCCTTAATATTTTCTTCTGTATCATTAATGAAAGGAAGCAAAGGTGTCATTAGGACACCACAAAATAATCCAGCTTCACTTAATTGTCTGATAGCTTGAAATCGCTGTGAAGATACACATACATGAGGTTCAATAATCTTTGATAATTCATCTTGATAACAAGTAATCGTCATCTTTAAAATAACATCACTATGTTGATTGATTTTTAAAAATAAATCGAGATCTCTCACAATTAAATCACTTTTTGTTTCTAATGACACACCAAAATGATATTGATCGAGAAGTTTTAATGCTCCCCTTGTTATCTCATAATTTTTTTCAAAAGGATTATAAGTATCACTCATTGCTCCTATTCCAACGACTCCTTTTTTACGTTTTGATCGTAATTGTTTTTCTAAAAGAGCCAAAGCATTTTTCTTCACTCTAACTCTATCAAAATCATCAACATGATAACATGAACTTCTACTATCACAATATATACAACCATGAGGACAGCCACGATATAAATTCATATTATAATCATTACCAAACCAAAACTGACCATTTTTTACTGTTGTAAGAATTGTTTTTGCTTCTATTTCTTCCATATATTTCTCCATTCATCATAACAAAAAGAATCACAATAATTATGATCCTTTTTCTAACTTATCTTCTCGTTCCACCAGCACCTCTGCTGCTTCCGCCACTATGATGAGTTCCACCAAATCCACCACTTGGTCGAGATCCTCCACTTGGTCTTGAAGCCCCTCTTCTTACTGGACCACCAGGTCTAGGACCTCCTGACATTGGACGAGGTCTTGGCCCATGAGGATGTCCATAATGAGGAGGTGGTGGAGGTGGTCTGTGGTATCTTCTTGGTCTAGATCGATATCTTCTTCTAGGCGTAAGCAATGCTGCAAATATTGCAATAACGATAATCAATACCACTAATCCCACTTTAATGATTTCCATGATTCCAACACCTAAAAAACCTGAACTGTTATCATCAACAGTATAGTTTCCACTTTCTATAATCTTTAAAAACTGTTCTGTCGTTTTCTTGACTGCATTATTATAATCCTTTTTCGCAAAATAAACTTCCATATAATTATTGATAATCGAATTGGCTTTACTATCGGATAAAACCTTTTCTAATCCCGTTCCAATAATATAACAGTAATTATCATTACCAATATCTAAAACTAATAATAGACCATTATTATTTTGTTTATCACCAATACCCCATTGATTAAATAATTTATATGAAAAATCATACAAATCTTCATCAACAAAATCAAAAGTAGCGACAACGACATATCCACCTGTTTTATAATCACTGTCTTTATTCATTGAAATCAAAGAACTTTTTGTACTTTCATTTAAAACATCAGCATAATCATTAACATATATCGATGTATCCTGAGTAGGAATTCTCGTTGCTGATATGGGCGTCAAACATACAAATAATACTATTAAACTAAGCCATATTTTTTTAATCAAAAGTTGTCACCTTCTTTACACCAGTTATATTTATTATCAATTTTGCAAGTATACCATCAGTTTCTTTTTCATATTCTTCAACATATTGATTATATGGTGAATATGAAATTGTATGAATTGATGAGTTATAAGTTGCTTCATATTTATTCAACATTTCTTCATGTTGTTTTGATATTTGAACACTACGAACTTGTGAAAAAGCAAGAGGATAAACTGCTTTCACTTCTTTATACCACTTACTATAATCAACAATAGCATCAATCGTATCAAACTCTTTATGTAACTGATCTAATTTCTTTATATTTTCACTTTCTACATGATTGACTTTTGCAAGTGAGAGGAAATAAGACATACTATCATCTATTTTTTGTAAATCATATTTGATTGAAAGATTATCTTTGTTTTCACCATTAGTGAAAACATCTTCTATTTTATCAACTTTTCTATTCAATTGAAGATGACCATTCATTAAACTAGCAAAGATCATGATCAACACAACAGCAATTTTAATGATAATACTCTTTTTTTGAGTCATTATTGTCTAACCTCTAATAATTTAGCTTTTAATTCACTTTCAATACGAGATAATTCTACTTCTGCTTCACGACGTTTTTGACGTCCTTCATCATGGATCTTAGTGACTTCATCTAAAGTTTCAATCAATTGCTTATTCGTATGTTTCAATGTTTCTAAGTCAACAATACCACGTTCTGATTCTTTCGCAGTTTCAATCGTTGCCATTTTCAATGTTTCAGCATTCTTTCTTAACAATTCATTTGTCATTTCTGTAACTTCTCTTTGAGCTTCCATCGCTTCTTTAGAATGAGCGATACCTAAAGCTAATACCATTTGTGATTTCCATAATGGTATTGTATTCATCAATGTAGATTGAATTTTTTCAGACATCAAAGTATCATTGTTTTGAACCAAACGGATCTGTGGTCCCATTTGCACAGAAATCATACGTGTCAACTCAAGATCATGTAATTTTTTATCAAAACGATCACAGAAGTTTGCATAATCATTAGCCGCTTGAGAATCTTCTGGTAATCCTGTTTGTTTAGCTTTTTCTACAAGTTTTGGTAATTCTACATTTCTTGCTTGTTCCAATCTTTTTTTACCAGCCAAAATATACATTGTCAATTGTTTGAAATTTGTTAAATTATGGTCATATAATTCATCTAATAAAGCAATATCTTTCATCAATTGAATTTGATGATCTTCTAATACACCAGTAATTTTATCAACATTTTTTTCTACACTATCATATTTAGCTTTTAAAGAATTAACTTTATTTCCAGCCTTTTTAAAAATACCGAATAATCCACCTTTTTCTTCTTCATTCGTATCAAAACCTTTTAATTCTGAAACAAGACTGCTGATCATATCACCAACTTGTCCTAAATCTTTTGTTCTCACTTTATTTAATGCTGTATCAGAAAATTCAACGATTTTCTTTTGAGCATCAGCACCATATTGTAAAATAACATTTGTTTCACTAATATCGATTTGTTTTGAAAAATCTTCAACTTGTTTTTTTTCTGCTTCTGATAAACTATCTTCCATTTTTACAATTTCTACTGGCTTTTTTTCTTCCTCCTTTTCTTCTTTAGGGTGTAAAGTTAAAACAACTTTTTCTTCCTTCTCTGTTTTTGGTAATGTTAATTCAATCTTTCCTTCTTCCATACTTTCTTCTCCTTAATCCAATCTTTTTAACATACTATCAAATACTTTAAGATCCACTGTAATATCCATAGCTTTACCTTCATATAAATCATTATAAAATTTCAAAAAAGATATATTTGCATTATTAACAGTTTTTTCTATTTTTTCTTTAGAAACTTTCACATACTCTACATTGAGTGGATCTTCTTCAAAATCATCATATTGTTTAACGATTTTAATAATTTCATCTAAATAATAACGAAAATATTTTCTAACTTTTTTCTCTAATCCTTGATTTTCCTCAACATAATTAATAATACTTTGACTCGTTTGAATAATTCCTTGTAGATCTTTTATCATCACTTTATTTTCAATGACTTGAACTAATTGTTCTAATGTTTTTATCTGATCTTTTCCTAAATTTACCAATTCTTCTAATTCACTTGTTTCATAAACGATTGGTTTTTCTATTTCAATGATTTCATCTTTAAATACATTTGCTTTCTTGATGCCAATATAAACAACAATAGCTAAAACCAACAATATTATATAACTATATAATTTATACATCGGTAAAATGAAACTGCCAATGACATAAACTCCTCCTGCTATGATATAAGGTATAAGCGAAGGTATACGTTTGACTTCGACATTTTTCTTACTCAAAAATATCACTTCCTTTTTCAAAAAAATCTTCCAATATTAATAAATCATCTTCACTATCTCTAAGTGACTGATGGAT
>Ga0129308_1003509_pt1 | contig 11133 bp, 7 predicted proteins | sample L827metagenome_FD_94440 | JGI IMG/M metagenome (GOLD analysis project Ga0129308, IMG submission 94440) | Ring-tailed lemur group fecal microbial communities from Wisconsin, USA - L827 metagenome | ecosystem: Host-associated > Mammals > Digestive system > Large intestine > Fecal | place: USA... | reverse complement strand
GAGTTAGGGGTTAAACCCCTGAAACCCCGTGCGCTTACCCCAACGGTCAGCGACTTAAACTCCGAAACTCCAGAATGGATTTGCGGAGCGTTGGGAAGATAAAATCTTCTGCACCTCTTTTTTAAGTGGTAACACGGGCAAGGTGAAATTCCTCGCTGTAAAAATTTACCTGTGGCAGAGTAGGGAGATAAAATTCCCGACCTCGGAAATTTATCTTCTCTATCGCCGAGCTTTCCGAGAGGGTTGAGGTGGTTTTACCTTGCTCGGCTCGGTGGGTAAATTCTGAGCTGATTGAGATTTATCTATCAGCTCACGGGTGCTAATGGTCTTTTGGAGCAGCTCGTTAAAGTCCTTAACTCCGCTGTCAGCCAAAACCTTGTTGCACGGAATGAGGTTGTTCTCCGAGATAAACCGTAAGCCTGTTTCATCGTTATCCACACAAGCGTAGAGGTGTAAACCACACTCCGCAAAATGATTTAAGCCTCGCTTGCCTTGCTCGCTCAATTTTTTAGATTGTTGGTTGTTTGTCTGATAAAAAAACGACCAAAGAAGAAATCATCTCTCTTTGGTCGTCTGTTCTGTTAGTAATCTGCTCGATAAATGGGAATTTGTTTTATTCCTTACTTTTTAGTTGGGGATAATATTTAGTAAAATAAATTGATAAACTTTTCGCAGCATGGCACTGAATTTCGCCTGTAATCGAGAATTACTCTATCCTTATCGTATTTCAACTGTTTATATGTAATATTGACAAGACCGTCATCAATCTCCATAACAGCGAATCTGGCTATACCGTCTCTACCACAGCCGACAGAACCTGGATTGATTATGGGTTTATTATTCCAATGGACAGCATATAACGGGAGATGAGTATGTCCGATTAAAACATAGTTTACATCTGCATCATAATCCGAAATAAATTCCTCTAAATTTTTCTTAGCATACAAAAGAGGGAAGTCAATTACACTATTCATCCTTGAATGTACCATAAGGATTTTTTTGTCTTCTATCTCAACGAGTCTTTGCAGAGAAACTTGTTTTAATAATTCCATTCTATCGCTTCCCAGCTTTGCAATGACCCATTCCTGATGTGCAGCTTCCGATTCATAATGTTTCATTATTTCATCATCAAAAAACATTGCTTCGCTATTGCCCATGATATTTACAAATCTGTTGTCATTCATTACAATATCAAAAACCTCTGTCGGGTTTGGACCAATCTGAATAAAATCACCAAGATTTAATATCTGCGATACATTACATTCCTTGTCTATATAATTCATAAATGCATTGAGTGCATAAATGTTAGAATGAATGTCCGAGATTATTGCTATCCTCTCCATATATATCAGTATTCCTTTCATTCAAAGCCTATCGTCATAACATATTCCGATTTGTCGGGCAGATTATCAACCCGTCTTACTCATTATACCATAACCAACCAAAAATTTCAATATAAAAAAGCAAAGCCGCCTATATTTTCGTACAAGGCGGCTAAATGTATTACGGCTGAACACTCACTCCCACGGCTTATTATACTGCCTATAAGCTTCCAAGCTGGCTTTCACCGCTTCCGTCACCCGATTGAGCATATACTGCTTGTAAGCTGCCGCTAAAACCTGATTGCGCTCTTCATCGCCGAGGTCAACATAATCCTCCCACGCATTCTCCCATTTTGAGAACTTTTCAAAGTAGCGGAAAAGCGAACCGAGAACGCTTGAAACCTCATCTTCACCGTTGCAGAAATCATAGTCCTCACAAAGCTCTTGGAACAGGTGATTGATAACGGACAACTTTGCGTAGTCCTTATCCTTGACAAGTTCCGAAAGATATTCGGCAGTCCTATCGGACAACCCCGTAAACTCGCACACAGTTTTCATCTTTCCCTTTTGGGCAGTTGTGTTCGTTCTGCCGATAAGGTAATCGGCGTTCACATTCAGCGTGTCGGCTATTCGGGCAAGTATCTCAATATCCGGCATTCGCTTGTCGTTCTCGTAGTAACCGAGGGTGCTTTTGGATATTCCAACCAAATCGGCGAACTGTTCAATCGTGTAGCCGTTCGCTTTTCGCAGCTCTTTAAGCCGCTTGCCAAATACCTCAACACAGGTGCTTTTGCTCTCCATAGCGATAAAAATCCTCCTTAAAAAACACAGAAAAGACTATATTTGTGGAATTGAGAGAAATATACCACAAAAGCCTTGACGAACCTAGAGGCAAGTGTTATAATCAATAACATCACCACAACAATCGTCTTTATTATTAGAATACCACGATAATGATGATTTGTCAAGTGGAATTTCAAAAATATCTTGATAACAGGAGGACGATATTATGATTAAGTACAACAACGACATTCGCACAAAAGCAAGGGAGAACAGGGTTTATCTCTACGAGATTGCCGAGAAACTTAACGTTTCAGAACCGACCTTTAACCGTTGGCTTCGCAAGGAGCTGTCCGAGGACTTGAAACAGAAAGCACTAGCCGCTATCGAGCAGATAAGAGAGGAACACGAAGCGGAACAGCGTAGCGAAGAAAGTCCCTTGCAAAGCTGAAAGAAAAATTTTCTTTTCAGCTCTGCCGTTATTCAAGCGTTTGCTAAAATTTTTGAATGAGCTGTTTCATCAGCCTGCAAATAATAATGACGATTGCGGCAGTGACGAGGGGTTTTAGGGGAGCAATCCCCTAACGCAGTCCTATTTTGTTAATCTCTGATTGACAAAATAGGTAATGCGTTATACCTTTTCTGCGGCAGTTCCCAAACGAGTTAGAAACAACGGAAAAACATCAAAAACAAACTTTAATAGAAAGGACGAAAACCAATATGATTAACAAAAGAAATGACAAATGGACGGGGAGAAAATTCAAGGTTACGGTACACTTGCCCGATGTGGTGTCGGAGAGCGTCAGGCAGTCGAAGATTGACCGCTTGTATGATATTCTGAAAGCTGTCAATGCGAAAAACCGCAGTCCCGAAAATAAAGGTAATGATGATGAAAATGACAGCAAATAACGAAAAACTGCTTGAAAAAAATCGCTGATTATGATATACTATCTGTGGATTGGCTCGTAATCGGCTTGACTTACAACAGGAGGTTAGATTATGAGCAAAACTACGGCAATATACGTTCGTCGCTCTGTAAGTGATGCAGACAAGGGCAACAACTCGCTCTCGATAGCAGCACAGCGTGAGGAATGTATCAGATTTTTAGGTGAGGGGGCTGATTTCAGAATATACTGTGATGACGGAAAATCGGGTAAGGACATAGAACATCGCCCTGCTTTTCAAGAGATGATGACGGACGCACGAAACGGCGAAATATCACGAATTATCGTAAAGAAATACGACAGATTTTCCCGTAATATGCGTGAATATCTCAACATCACAGACACGCTCGACAAGCTGGGGGTGAGCGTTATTTCCCTTTCAGAGCCGTTCAACACCGCAACAAAAGAGGGGCGAATGATGAGGAATAACCTGCTCAATTTTGCGGAGTTTGAGCGTGAAACAATAGCGGCGAGAGTTGCGGACGCATACAACACAAAGGCTCGTGAAACAGGCTTCTATCAAGGCGGCAAGGTATATTACGGCTATGTTCCCGAACGTCGAACCGTAAACGGCAAAACAGGCTCGGTGCTTGTACCAAGCGACAGGGCGCACGTTATTACAAAGGCGTTTGAGATATACAAAGAGCCGACAACCTCTCTGAAAGATGTATTTTCATATTTCCGGCAGAACGGCATTGACATCTCGGTTGAAAGCAAAAACGGCAGGTCAAATATGGACAGGTCGCATTGTTCTCGATTGCTTGAAAGCCCGCTTTATGTTCGTGCAGACGCAGAGGTTTATCGCTATTTCTCGTCAATGGGTGTAGAAATGCTTGATGACATTGAGGCTTATGACGGAGTACACGGCTTGTTTTTGCACGGAAAACACCATTCGGGTGCGCCTGTTTTCGTCAAGGTAGGCTATCACGAGGGGCTTGTTGACGCACAAACGTGGCTCGCTGTGCAGGATAAAAAGGCGCATAACAAGAGAATACCGAATAACGGCAACGCACTCTGGTCGTGGCTTGTTGGACTGCTGAAATGCTCACATTGCGGGTACTCGGTATCTGTTGCTCATCATTGGAACAAGGCTCACACAAAGCAATGGAGATACTTTTTTGACACGGGCTTTTATAGGGCAGACAGCTGTGTTAAGAGGACTTTGAAGCTGCGCCCCGATGAAGTTGAACAGGCGGTATTTGAAGCAATGAACGAGCGCATAAAAACGCTTGAAATAGCCAAGAAAAAGCGTTCAAAGCCCGATACGGAGGAGAACAGAATTAACGGCGAACTCGCCCGAATTGACGATGAAATACGCAAGCTTATGGACAAACTCGCAGACGCAGATACGGTGCTGTTCGACTACATACAGGAACGCATAAACGCCCTGCACAAGCAGAAATCCGAGCTTGAACAGAAATTACAGAAACAGCATAGAAAGCACAAGGAAATCGACACAAAGCCGCTGTCCGAGCCGCTGAAACGCTGGTCTGAATTGTCGGTACGCGAGAAGCACGAAATAGCTTTAACGATGATTGAGGTTGTGACGATTTCCGATGAAACGGGCATTGATATTAAATTCAGTATTTGAGTGTTGGTAAGGTGTGAATACGGGCGTTCCGGTTGCAAATACCGTTCCACGCCCTCCGGTTATCTCATCAAGATAACGGCATTTCATAAACAAATCGCTGGATTTCTGTGCTTCGGTCTGTGCGATACCGCCGACATTACGCATTTTTGTATAAAGAAAAAGGTTCTTGTAGTAGTGGCTTTCATCTATGAAAAGCCTGTCCACGCCGAGTTCCTCAAAGGTCACAACATCGTCCTTGCGTGATTGGTCGTTCAGCTTGTCGAGCTTCTGCTTGACGGATTTCTTCGTGCGCTCCAACTGCTTGACTGAAAAATTGTCTCCGCGGTTGCGTTTAAGCTCGGCAATTCCTTGGGTTATTTCATCAAGCTGCTGTTCAAGGATAGCTCGCTGTCGCTCGATACTCATCGGGATTTTCTCAAACTGAGAATGCCCGATGATGATAGCGTCGTAATCCCCGGTAGCAATCCGACCGCAGAACCTTTTACGGTTTTTGGTCTCAAAGTCTTTCTTCGTAGCCACCAGAATATTAGCGGACGGATAGAGCTGCAAGAACTCCGCCGCCCATTGCTCGGTGAGGTGATTCGGGACTACGAACAGCGATTTACTGCATAGCCCAAGCCGCTTCGACTCCATAGCAGCCGCCGTCATTTCGTAGGTTTTGCCCGCGCCGACTGCGTGTGCAAGGAGCGTATTGCCGCCGTAAAGGATATGAGCCACCGCATTTCTCTGGTGCTCGCGAAGCTCAATTTCGGGGTTCATACCGTTAAATGTGATATGGCTTCCGTCATACTCACGCGGACGGATAGAGTTGAACTTTTCGTTGTAGAGTTTACAAAGTCTTTCTCTGCGTTCAGGATCAGACCATATCCAGTCCTGAAAGCCCTGCTTGATAAGTTCCTGCTTTGCCTGAGCGATTGCAGTTTCCTTTTTATTAAGGATTGCTTTCTTTTTGCCGTCTGCATCTTCCTCATAGTCGAAGATACGCACATCCTTTAGGTTCAGCGTTTCCTCGATAATCTTGTAAGCATTGATACGGCTTGTGCCGTAGGTGCTGTACGCCTTGACATTTCCTCGGTCGTAGGATTTGCCCTCGATATTCCATTCTCCCGTGTATTCTGAAAAGTGGATTTTTATATTCCATTGTGAGTATTTCGGCGTGTCAAGAAACTCGTAAACAAACTGCTGTACTATCTCCGGCGGCAGCCAGGTCGCACCTAGCCGGACGGAAATCTCGCTTGCGGTCAGGTCTTTGGGTTGTACCTTTTGCAGCGCCTCAACATTTATCGCATATTCTTCGGGAGAAAGCTGTGCGGATTTTTTCGCCCAGGCGAGTTTCTCACGGACATTTCCCGAGAGGTATTCGTCAGCCATAAGGTACTTTGCTTCGGTGCTGTTTCCGTACCCGTACATCGGGTTTAAGAAGATAACGCCCTTTAAATCGGCAAAGATTTCTTCCTCGGTTTTGCCACTAAGCTGACACATATATTCCATATCAATACAGGCTTTCTCGCCCATAGATACGGCAAGCGCTTCGCTTGCGGTATCGACCGAAGTGACGGGGGGTATGCGGCTTAATAGTCCTTTTATAGAACATATCCGCTTTTCTTTCCAGCTGCCCTTCATCGCCGATAATCTCTAATGCCGAGAGCAGAAAGAATGAGCTATCCTGTGAGAAAGCGGAAGAATTGGCACGGCTGTTTATAAGACCGTACTTCGCCGTAAAGGTATCGTAGAGGCTGTTTAGCTTTGCCTGTTCCTCCTTGATTGCCGAGTCGGGATAATCTTCGGTCTGTAACTCAATCAGGTTTCTGACGCAGTCACGGATCGCAATCATACCCTTAATGCGGTTTTCTGCAGTGGCGGAAACATCAACGGGAGCCATACGACTGTTTTCACGGAAGTAGATTTTGCCGTCCACGAGCGTATAGGAAAAGTTTCTAACGGTCGGGTCGGCGGGAATGGAATCATCCTCCTCGGCGAGTTCGTCCTCCACTTCATACGCCGTAATCTCACCGTGAATATTTGTGATGGCTTCGCCGAGTTGCTCTGCAAGGTCAGCACCCTCATACGGTAAGCAGGAGGGTTCGGGACCGAAACGCCCCGATACCATTTTCATCTCACCGAGTATCATTTCGGGATGCTCTACAAAGTAGCTGTTCATCGTAATGCCGTTTTCGTCTGTGCCGAGATGCACCCAGTCAGGCTCAATATCTACAATGCGGTCACGTTTTTGCAAAATGAGAATATCCGAAACAACTTCCGTTCCGGCGTTTCCCTTGAATGTGTTATTCGGCAGGCGGATAGCGCCGAGCAGGTCGGCTCTCTGTGCGATATACTTACGGACAGCGGGGTTCTCCTTGTCCATCGTGCCTTTGCTCGTGATAAGCGCCATAACGCCACCCGGTCGCAATTTGTCGAGGGACTTAGCAAAGAAATAATCGTGGATCAGGAACTTGTGCTTGTCGTACCTTTTGTCAGGAACTTTGAAATCTCCGAAAGGCACGTTGCCCACAACTGCGTCAAAAAAGCTGTCGGGGAGATTTGCTTTCTCAAAGCCTTGTGCGGCAATCGAAGTCTTTTGATAAAGTTGCTGTGCTATACCTGCCGAAACGGTATCAAGCTCTACACCGTAAACCTTGCTTTCCTGCATTGATTCCGGCAGCATACCGATAAAGTGTCCGATACCGCAGGATGGCTCTAAGATATTTCCCTCGTGAAAACCTAACTGCTCCATCACCTTATAGACGGCTTTAATAACCGCAGGTGGAGTGTAAAAGGCGGTCAGGGTGCTTTCTCTTGCAGCGGCATATTCTTCCGGGGATAGTGCCGAGTAAAGCTCACGGAACTCATCTGACCACGCGGAATTGTTCTCATCAAAGGCTTCTGGAATACCGCCCCAACCGACATACTTCGATAGTATTATCTGTTCCTCCGGTGTGGCAAAGCGATTGCCTTGCTCGCACTCTTTAAGGGTTCTGATTGCTTCTATATTCCTGCGGAAGCGTTCTTTCTTGCCGACCTCCTCGATTTCGTGAGAAGCGAGATTGAAGTTGTGACGGTCTGCCATAGGAATTTCAGGATGCAGGTCAAAGGACTGTACCTTGCTTTTCTTCGGCTGTAAAAACTTCGGAACAATTGGCTCTGAAGCCTCTTTCGCCGCTTCAATATACGGGCTGTCGATTATCTCAATGTCCTGCGGCATAGAATTAAAAGAAGGTAAAGCGTTATCTATATCTGTTTCGTCCTCTGCCAAAGCTGTATTTGTATCGGTCTGAGCCGTCTTTTCTTCGGTCTGTAAAACCTTCACCTTCAGATGGTCGTTCATCGGGTTTTCACGCACCTTACGGTCAAATTCTTCCCGACTCATTTCCTTATTCATTAACGGGAACTGCGTATCATTCAGCACTACCCGATTATCATCAAAGTTCAGTATTTCGTACTCATTTGCACCGAGATAAACGGTGTTGCCGAGATGGTATTCATAAGTATCAACGCTCTGCTCCTGTTCTTTTCTTTCGGTCGGTGCAGTAGAGAGGATTTCACGCCGTCTGCGTTCTTCGGCGGCTTCGGCACGGCGAAGTTCCTGCTTTTCGAGCCATTCGGGATAGAGTTTCTTTTCCTTTGGGCTCAGGTAACGATCTAGCTTTATCAGCTCACCTATGCGCTTTTCAACCTGATTCCAGTTGAGGTCAATATGAGGCTTATCGCTGCCTACACCCTTTGAAATGCGGATTCCCTTGCCGTCGTGCTGTTCGTCAATTCCTGTTCCGACAATCACCGGATAACTGCCGCCCCAGCCATATTCATTTTTCAGAAAATCTGCTTTTTCTTTCTTTGACAGGCTTTTTTGGAACTGCTCATAAATGCGGAACTTTCCCTCTGACACTCCGCTTCCGCGGGTGAGAACGGCGTCGATAATCTCCTGTGAAAACGAAAAAGCAGAGGGTTTTGTTACCTCTGCTTCGTAATCGCTGATTAAATTCATCTGCCCGTCTATTGACGGTAAAGGCTTTATCGTATCCTTAAGCTCACCTAAAAGTCGCATTGCTTCAAAGTGCAGCGCTATAACTTCCCAGTCGTAAAAGCTCTGCTTTGTACGGCTTAAATAACTGCCCTCCCAAAGCTGTAACACATTCTGATAAGTCTTGTAGCCGACTCGTCTGCCATCACCCAGTATCACTTCGGTATAATCGTTATTGAAAATACTCCTGATAAACTCGGTGCGCCTGTCCTCGTCGGCTACGCTCTCATAAAATGCACGGATTTCATCTTTGGTGGTTTTCAAGTGGGGTGTTGTTGCAAGCATTTCACGAATCGTATCATCGTCGCCGAAGAACGGCAGGCTATTATCCTCATGGTTTCGGTCGTAATAGTCTAAGCGAAGATTACTTCCTTCATCACGATTTCCCGAACCCGGCTCTTGATGTTGTTCATTTTGCGTACCCAGCTCATCATATCCGCCGCTTTCAGGCTCTCGGTCAGACCCTCCTTCGCCGCCAGCTCTCTCGTTAGGCGCTCCTCCATTTCGGTCGCCGTCTGTTCGGTTTCCGTCAGGTGTTCGCTCAGCTTGCAGCTCGTCAGGAGGTTGTAGTACAGCACCCTGCGGTTTTCCTTCAGGTACTTCGCTCTCATTTGCGAGTACCGTCCCATCGGCGCTTCCGGCTGTTCCGGTAAGGTCAGGTTGGGCAGTCTGTAATCGCCCTGCATCGTGTAATTCAGTTCGTTCATTGTCTGGACTCCTTTCGTCTTTTTTATTCGTATCTATATTGTAATCGGACTTGTGATTATTTGCAATTGTGCGATTTTGTCTTTCAAGTGATATTACCGTTCTTGCAATCTCGGCAAGACCCATCTGGGAAATATCGCTTACGGCAAAGCCGAGAGCGTTAAGTGTTGCCGGCGTGTTGAAATTGACAATATCCTCAAAATCCTCACGCTCGAAATATTCTTCCGTGCTTATGCCAAGCCTTGCCATCATCATATACGCCACGCTGTTTGCTACAACTTTTCTGTACATGGAGGTAATATTGTACTCGTCCAGTTCTTCTAAAAAACTGTCGTTTACCGAGTACAGCAAATCGCGGGTGTAATCGGGCAGATTATCCTCGGCGGCATTTTTCGCCGCACTTATAACCGTGTCGGCAAGGCTTGAATTATCACGGATCGCTGCAAAACAATCTTCAAGGGTTTGAATAACTTCCTGCTCATATTCCGGCTTCATAATCCAGATTGGTACAGGTCTTGAGTATCTGCTTTCGTGGGTATCGGATATGTCGAAATAGTGGATAAGTCTCTGTGTGCTCCTTGCAGCATCGTCAAAGACCGCAATACCCGTCGCACCCCGATTAACCCATCGACCGAAGGCGCTGTTCCAGCGCTCGATTTCAAGTACGGCAGTTGCATCGGGTCTTTGTGCGAATATCAGAAGCTGTTCATCAAATCGCAGCTTATAGTTCCGACACGCGGACGACAGAAACGCCTCCCAGTTTTTCGGTGAAGATACCACCATCTTGCAGGTACGGTCGTACAGCTCTGAAATAAGGTCAAACTTACGGGACACGATTAAGCACCTCCTGTCTTTATCTTTCATAATCTTTACTTCTTCTCGTCTGATTTATTGGATCGCCGTTTTCATTGTAACTGTACGGGTCGGCGGCAGGATTTTCCCAACCGCAAGCTGCACCCGCCTTCATTGCTTCAGCCTGTCTTTTGGTTACTCCGAGCTTTTCGTTCATTCGCTCGGCAAGCTCTTTCTTTCCATCAGCGTTACTTTCATTCAGCTCTGTTTTTAAATATCCTGTAACGCCTTTTTTAGCAAGGGCGATCTCATCGGTGGTCTGCAGATACACATAGCATTGCTTCGGCAGAGATGAACGAAGCGGTATTACGGTATTTCCGTTACGCTCCGTTATCTCGGCAAACTCACAGATGTGATAAATATTGTCGCCCACCTCAAGGTGGTAATCGTCGATATATCTGCACTCTCTGTCGTAATACTCGCCGCTGCTTAAAGTTATCCGGATTTCATCTCCATCAGGGATAGTGAACTGCTTTTTGTAGTGCGGATCAATAAAGCGGATACCCCTGTGTGCTTCGTGAATATGCTTGTCGAGCGAGTCACGCTTGTAGCAATAGCAGTACAGATTGTACTCTCCGCGGTCAGGGTTTAACCGCATTAAATAGGAATACTGTTCGGTATCAACACGAACGCCGTAATGATTACGGTCATCCTTGTAGCTGCTTTCGGGGTGTTCATAGCAGAATTTTGACATAGTGTTTCTGTCGTTTAAGAACTCGCCGTCCCCGATACGGTAGGAATTTATCACTAAATCAAACTCCTTTTTGAAATCATCGGTGTTTAAGTCCTTTCTGAAATCGTTCCAAGTTGAATAAAACTCTTTACCCGTACTGCCGAAATCTGCTCTTAAATACCCGATAAGTCCCGTCTGCATAGAAATCTGCTGACTTTGGCGGAAGGTGTATTTTCTTTCGGCAG
>Ga0129308_1003508_pt1 | contig 11135 bp, 11 predicted proteins | sample L827metagenome_FD_94440 | JGI IMG/M metagenome (GOLD analysis project Ga0129308, IMG submission 94440) | Ring-tailed lemur group fecal microbial communities from Wisconsin, USA - L827 metagenome | ecosystem: Host-associated > Mammals > Digestive system > Large intestine > Fecal | place: USA... | reverse complement strand
GCACCAAAATGAAATCGATCGCCTCCAGATACCCCTCCAGACCATGTCCGTAAATCTGCTTATCGCAGGAGGGCGCAGTCACGGATACCTTACGGAACTCTTCTCTCTCCATGATATTGGAGATATGTACCTCAACCTTGGGCACCGTGATGCTTGCGAGAGCATCCCTGATCGCATAGCTGTAATGCGTATATGCGCCGGGATTGATCACAATCCCTTCCGTTCCGTCAAAATATGCCGCCTGAATCCGGTCGATGATCGCGCCCTCGTGATTGCTCTGGAACACGTCGATCTGCGCTCTGCAGGCAATTCCTTTTCTCGCGATCATATCCAGCAGATAATTGTAGTCCTTTGTCCCATAAATTCCTTTTTCCCGGATGCCGAGGAAATTGAGATTCGGCCCGTTGATTACCAGCAGCTTTTTCAGGCGCTTTTCCTGGCTTTCCGCCGTGCGCATTTCCTCCTTTTCCTTTGCCTCAAATGCAGCGCGGCTTAGTCCTTCTCCTGCCTCCCAGGCAGCACGCTTTTCCTCCGCACGCTCATAAGAGTTGTGCCCGAAGCCTTCTCTGAAGCCCGATGCCATGCGCCCGAAACCTTCCTTAAATTCGCGGGCCGGACGGCCAAAGCCTTCCTTCCCTTCCAAACCGGCACGGCCATATCCTTCTCTTGCTTCAAAGCCCGGTCTCCCATAACGCGGCGCAGGTCTCAGTCCCTTTTCTATCTCAAACAGAATCTGCACAAAATTCTTGTCATCCACATCCACAATCAGATCCGCCGCCTCTTCATAGGCGCCTTTTCTTTCTTCCAGCAGCGTCTGAATGCGCTCCAACGGATTCTCACATTGTAAAAGCGGACGTTCCTTATCTTCTTTTACCCGCTCATAAATCGTCTCCGGCTTTGCGCGCAGATACACCACCTTGCCGATCTCCTTCATGAGCGCCCTGTTTTCCTCTCTTACAGGCATTCCGCCGCCCACGGAGATGATCTGATTCTTCGCGCTCTCCTTCAGGCTCTTTAAGCATTCCGTTTCCATTGCCCGGAAAGCTTCTTCGCCGTCCTGTGCAAAAATCTCCGTAATTGTCTTTCCCTGTTTTCTCTCAATCCATTTGTCCGTATCCGTTACAGACTGTTTCATCCGATAGGACAGCTTCAATGCCACACTGCTCTTGCCGCAGCCCATGAACCCGATCAATATTACATTGCCCATGGTATTCCTTTCCCTCTCTTTCGTACTTCTACACCTGCCTGTTTCTGCGGGGGCACTGCCTTCAGTTCCCTGCCGCACGGCTTCCCTGTCAAGAAAGCATCTCATAAATCCGTGCGATTACATCCTGCTCCACCGACACACCGTTCCACAGTTCAAAAGCCTCTACGCCCTGATAGACCAGCATCTTCAATCCGTTAAAGGCCCTGCCGCCCGCTTCTAAGGTCAGCCGCATGAATTTCGTCTCCGCCGGACGGTAAATGAGGTCATAGCCTGTGTGAACCTTCTCATAAAAAGAAGCATCCTCCACGGCAGCACGCTCACAATCGGGATAAAGCCCCACGCTCGTCGCCTGAATGCACAGATATTTCCGTTTTGGAAGCTTTCGCCATCCATCCAGTTCCATTGCGCACACGCAGGGATTTCCGCTTCTTGCATTCACCTCATCTGCCACCTGACACGCTTTCTCTGCGCTGCGGTTGAGCAGATACACCCGGGCCGCGCCCTTCATGGCGCAAAGATACGCTACCGCTCTTCCCACGCCGCCGGCGCCCAGAAGAATCACCTCTTCCCCTTCCAGCGTAACGCCGTCCTCGCGCATTGCCCGGTACAGTCCGCTCATATCAGTGTTAAAGCCCTTATAACCGTTTTCAACGCGAACCAGCGTATTGACCGATTCCATTGCCGCTGCCAGCGGATCTGTTTCCTGTAAAAAAGGAATGACATCCTTCTTGTAAGGCACGGTCACATTCATTCCCAGCACATTTAAGGCATAGCCGCCTCTTACCGCTTCCTCCAGCCGCCCTTTTTCCACAAAAAAGGGAACATAAACAAGATTCCTGCCGCTGTTTGCCGCCAGCGTATTATGGATGGCGGGCGATATGGTGTGCTCCACCGGATTTCCGATCAGACCGCACAGCCTCGTTTTTCCATCGATTTTTACAGAACCATTTTCCATGACAGACCTCACCGTATTACCGCATTGCTTAATCGGTAACCCCAATACTTTTTTGCTTTCTTCTATAAAAATATAACACAATTTTCTCCAGTTGTCTCTTAAAAACGATCTGAATTTCCTCTTTTGGATGAATCGGCTTTACCAAAATACCCAGAATATCCGCATTTTTTGCCCCCCACACATCGGTGAAGAGCTGGTCGCCCACAAAAAAGGTGGTCCTTTCATCCGTTCCCATCCGCCTCATCGCTTCCCGGTAGCCTTTGGGCGAGGGTTTATCCGCCTTAAAAATATAATCCGCGTACTTCACATCCTCCGCAAAGCTTTTCACCCGGGGCTCCTTGTTGTTGGAGAGCAGCGTCACCGAGTAACCGATGGCATGCAGGCGGCCAAACAATGCGACCGCCCGCTCATCCGCCGGGGCGCCGTGAGGGACCAGCGTATTGTCCACATCATATATAATGCCGCGATACCCTTTTCGATAATAGTCTTCATAATCAATTTCATAGGCGGAATCCACCATTTTATCCGGGTAAAAAATTTCCAGCATGAATATCTGACTCCTCTCTTTTTAAACTCGCGCCCTCTTGCGCAAAATGTCTTCCCTTTTACCGGCGGCCGCAAACTCCGGTCATTCCTCTTCATCCTCCAGAATGCCTGCCGCCATGAGAAGTTCTTTCGTATAAGGGTGCCGGGGCGAAAAATAAACGCTGTCCACATCGCCGCTTTCCACAAACTGCCCGTCCTTCATAATGATCACCCGGTCACTCATCTGATAGACCACCCTCATATCATGGGAGATGAACAGGATTGCCAGCCCCATCTCCTCCTTCAGTGAAAGCAGAAGCTTTAGAACCTGCGCCTGAATCGTCACGTCCAGAGCGGAAACCGCCTCATCCGCGATCAAAAGCTTCGGCTTTAACATGAGCGCAGCGCCGATACAGACGCGCTGCCGCTGCCCTCCGGAGAGCTGACTGGGATAGCGGTCTGCAATTTTTTCATCCAGCCCCACCCTCTTTAACATCGCAAGCGCCTGTTCTCTTCTTTGCTCTGCCGTATAACCGCCCCTGATGCGCAGCGGCTCTTCCAGAATCCAGCCGATCTTCTTTACAGGATTCAGGGAACCATACGGATCCTGAAATACCATCTGGGGATGTTCGCTGTAATGAATCACTTCCCCGCTGTCCGGCTTTTCAAGCCCCAGGATCACCTTGGACAGCGTGGATTTCCCACAGCCGGATTCTCCCACAAGCCCCAGCACTTCTCCCTCCTTCATGGAAAAAGAAACGCCTTTTAATACCTCCCGAATCCTTTTCTTTTCAAACAGGGAGCGGCGCTCCTCTACAAAGCTGATATGCACATTTTTCACCGTCAAAAGCAGCTTGTCGGCGTTTCCGGCGTCCGTCTGGCCGGACATATGTAACTGATGATCCGTCATTTTATGCGCCCTCCCTCTTCACCGCTTTCTTTTCACACTTTGGAATTGCGCCGATCAGCTTCTTCGTGTATTCCTGCTTCGGCGCCAGAAAAATCTCCTCCACCGGTCCGCTCTCCACGATATAGCCGCCCTGCATGACGATCACGCGCCTGCATAGCTGCCTGATCAGGCTCAAATCATGGGAAATGAACAGAATGCCCGTCCTTTTCTCCCGGTTGATCCGCTTTAACAGCTTTACGATCTGCGCCTGAATCGTCACATCCAGTGCCGTAGTGGGCTCGTCCGCGATCAGAAGCTTCGGCTCGCAGATCATGGCGGCCGCAATCATCACCCGCTGGCGCATCCCTCCGGAAAGCTGGTGCGGATAAGAGTGATATACCCGCTCCGGTTCCTCCAGCTCCACATCGGAAAGCACTGCAAGCGCTCTGTCTTTGCGCTGCTTATCCGTCATTTCAGGATGGTGGATGCGCAGCGCTTCTTCCACCTGCCATCCCACCCGGTAGACCGGGTTTAAGGAGGTCATCGGTTCCTGGAAAATCATGGAAATATCATTTCCCTGCAGGGCGCGCAGTTTGCTCCTTTCACAGGTCAAAAGATCCTTTCCCTCAAATAAAATCTGGCCTCTCTTCTCCATATCATGCCGTGACAAAAGCCCCGCAATCGCGAGAGCGGTCATGGATTTTCCGGAACCCGATTCTCCCACAAGACCGACGATTTCCCCCTGCTCCATATGCAGATCAAAGTCAAAAACAACGGTCTCCGGCACCAGATGATCATGAAATTCTATATTCAGGTCTATGACATCCAACATAGATCTCGCTCCTTTCAAAACCGATACCACATCCGGCCGCAAATGCTACCGGCTCTCCTTCATTCCCTCCGCCAGCAGCGAAAATCCCAGTACCATCAAGATCAGCACAATTCCCGGAAACAGCGCATAGCCCGGGGCGGAAAACAGATAGGTCTGCGCTTCGGAAAGCATCCGGCCCAGACTGGCATCCGGCGGCTGCACACCGATTCCCAGATAGCTCATGCCCGCTTCCGCCAGCACGGCATTGTTAAAACCGATCATGATGGACGAGGAAAGAACCGTCATCACATTGGGCAGAATATGTACGAACATGACGCGAAGATTCCCGGCGCCGGCCAGTTTTGCGCTCTTCACATAATCCATATTTTTGCAGCGGATAAATTCGCTGCGCACAATGCGGGCAAAGCTGGGAATAAAGGCGATGCCCAGCGCAATGATCACGTTATACTTTCCGCTGCCCACAAGGCTGATGAAAACCAGCCCCAAAAGGATGCTCGGAAAGGCGAACAGGGCGTCGTTAATGCGCATGAACACCTCATCCACGATGCCCCCGTAATAGCCGGTGAAGGCGCCTGCCAAAATGCCGCAGACCGTTCCGATGGCCACCGTTCCCAGCGCTACCAGCAGCGTCGTACCGCTTCCTTTCAAAACACGGCTGAAAATATCCCTGCCGAAATTATCGCAGCCCATAATATGGGAAAAAGAGACGCCTGCAAGCTTATTGGCCTTATCCATCGCCTCCGGATCATAGGGTGTCCAGAAAAAGCCCACCACGATGAAGAAAAGCATCACGCCGGTGATCATGGCCCCGATTTTAAAATTTTTACTTTTTTTCTTTTTCATAATAAACCGTCTCTAATCCAGTATGATTCTTGGATCGATCACTTGATAAATGATATCCACCAGGAAGTTGATAAAGATGACCAGGAACGCAATGCAGACGATGATGGCCTGCACCACCGGGTAATCCCGGTTGGAAATGGAGGAAAGAAGAATCCTTCCCATGCCCGGAATGTTGAATACCTGCTCGATGATGATACTTCCTGCCACCATATCCGCCAGCGCCATTCCCAGAAAGGTCACTACCGGAATCAGTGCATTTTTCAGCACATGCCTATACAGAACATCCTTTGTTCCATTTCCTCTGCTGTATGCGGTGCGCACATAATCCAGCTTCATTTCCGAAATCACAGAAGTACGCAGAAGCTTCGCCGCCATCGCCACCTTGGGCAGCGCGATCGCCACAGAGGGGAAAAACAAATATCCCAGAAAGCCTGTCCAGCTCGTTTTATAAGAGACATAATCCCCCGGCGTAAACAGATGAAGAATCAGCCCGAATACCAGGGTGATCAATATTCCGGAAAAGAAGGCAGGAACAGCCATAATAACCTGATTGAGCACCATGATTGCACGATCCGCCCGTCCTCCCGCATGGCGCGCACAGGTGATTCCCAGCGGGACGGATACCAGCACGATGATGCAGAACGAAATCAGCGTCAATGCCAGCGTCACCGGCACTTTTTCCCAGATCATGGATTTCACCGGCATATTGTAGCGGTAGGAGGTTCCGAAATCCCCCCGCACAAAGTCGGCTGCCCATCTTATATACCGCACGGGAAGCGGATCATTTAAGCCCAGTTCCTCCCGGAGCGTCTCCACCCTCGCAGGCGTCGCCTCAGTGCCCAGCATTGCGGTGGCCGGATCTCCCGGGATCACAGCAAAGGCCGCGAATACCAGGAAAGATACCACCAGAAGCGTGGCAGCAAGCCCCGCCAGCTTTTTTACAAAATATTTCATAATTTTTCTCCAAAAAGTATGGCTGACCGCAGTTTACGCTACAGTCAGCCATAGCATGAATCCTGTACGATCCTTCTTATGTCACGGTTTTCGCTGCGGCTGCTGACTCACTCACCATCCTCTGCCAGACGGAGCTTCGCAAGATCCTGCACATAGAGCGGATAAAATTCATAACCGGTGTATTTCTTATTCAAAGCCACAAAGCAGGGAAGATCCTGGATATAGACGTTTGCCGCGTCTTCGGCAAGAATTCTCTCGCATTCCTTATAATAAGCAGTCTTTTCCTCATCGTCCACGCTGGACTCCGCCTTTGCAAAGGCTTCATCATAGGCTTCGCTTGAGAAATTGACGAAATTGTTCGGAGCAGTACTCGTAAAACGGCGAAGCAGCGCTGCTGCCGTCAGGCTGGAAGCATCCACTCCCACCACCGTCGCTTCATAATTCCGGTCGGTATACACATCGGAAATCCAGCTTTCCCACTCGATCAGCTGAATATTGGCGGTCACGCCGATCTGCTTTAACTGCTCCACAATGACCTGCGCACAGTCCACATGCTGCTGATAGTTGGAAGGCACGGTAAGGGTAAAGGAAAAACCGTTGGGATAACCGGCCTCTGCAAGCAGCTCTTTCGCCTTCTCAATATCCGTTTCATACAGATCGTTTAATTCTTCCATATAATATTTTCCAAATGCCGGGAACATGCTGCTGCCGATCTGAGTTCCCTTGCCATCGGCATTGATATCCATAATTCCCTGCGGGTCCACCGCATAGCATAACGCCTGGCGCACCCTGATGTCGTTAAAGGGCTCTGCAGCGTTGTTTAAGTACATCGCCTGCACCAGATTCATGGTTCCTTCCAGCACCTCAAACTGATCGGAAAGCTGCTCCGACTGCGCCTGGGTGATGCGGACGAACATATCGATCGCGCCGCCGTTTAAGCTGGTCACAATCGCATCCGAATTGGCGATTACCTTCAATGTGATTTTTTCAATGTTGGCGGGTGTCCCCCAGTATTCATCGAACTTCTCGATGATGAAATTCTCCTGAGGCGCACGGGATACAAACTTATAGGGACCTGTGCCAACGGGATTGGATTCCGGCGCCGCATTAGCCTGGGGAATAATCGCCACGGTCATGTAGGGCAAAAAGTCCTTATTCGGCTCTTTGAGCACGACCTCCACCGTGTTCTCATCCACAATATTGACGCTGTCAATCGCAGAAAACGCCGCTACCAGAGGATCTCCATTGCTGGTATCGGCGCATCTGTCCAAAGAATATTTCACGTCCTGCGCCGTCATCAGACTGCCATCATGGAATTTTACGTTCTGTCTGAGCGTAAATGTGTACACCGTACCATCTTCTGAAATCGTGTGGCTCTCTGCAAGGGCGTCGACCAAATTACCTTCGCTGTCAGGATTTACAAGTCCGTCATACAGATTGAACAGGATCTCCTCCGTTCCCGATGCCACCGCTTTGTGGGGGTCAAGGCTGTCCTCAATATCCTGAGGGATCCCGATCGTAATCTCTGACTGCGACTCACTCTCACCTGCCTTATCGCCTGCGCACGCGCCCAGTGCAATAGTAAGTGCTGTGCACACCAAAGTCAAAAGAACCTTTTTTACCGCTTTTGTCTTCATGTGTCTCTCCTTTTTACTTGTTCTATATTCAGTTGTCTCCATCCTGGCTGTCGGCAGAAATTCCTGTCCGCTTACCGATGGCTTCGGGCCGGCAAATATGATAATTTTTTCACAATGCCTCCCTATTGCTCATTGTATACAACCTTCCCATAAAATGCAAGTATTTTTTATAATTCACTCCAAATGAATAAGCGGCGGTCCTTCGGCCGCCGCACATACACTATTTATCCTTTTCCATAACCTTCTTGAGCTCATCCATAAAGGTATTGATATCCTTAAACTCCCGGTAAACAGAGGCAAAACGGACATATGCAACCGCCTCCAGGTCCTTGAGCTTATCCATGACCAGCTCCCCGATGACAGCGCTGGGAATCTCCTTTTCCTCACGCCCAAACAATTCTGTCTCCACCTCATCCACCAGCTTGTTGATCTCGTTGACACTGACAGGACGCTTATGGCAGGCGCGAAGTACCCCTGCCTCTATCTTGGAACGGTCATAGGGTTCCCGGTTATTGTCCTTCTTGATCACGATCAGCGGAATCGTCTCGATCTTCTCATAGGTGGTAAAGCGCTTTCCGCATTCATCGCAGACGCGCCGCCTTCTGATGGAATTATTCTCATCGGAAGGTCTGGAATCAATGACTCTGGTATTCTCATGACTGCAAAACGGACATTTCATGGCTGCGCCTCCTGTCATATCATTTATGCTAATTTTAACGCATTTTTCATGTTATGTCAACGATTTACGGTACATCATGATGACGGCACATCCGCATTTTATGGTGTATCTGCATTTTATGGCACATCCACTAAAATTATGTCCGGCCCGATCTGCTTGATGTCCTTATAACAGATCACATAGTCCGTATCACAATTAAAGAAGCTCTTGATGCGGTTGACGCCCGGTACCATGACTTTGCTGATACATCCGGTACACTCATCAAATTCAAAATCCACCACATGACCCATTTTTCTGCAATCCCGTATATTCACGACGTCCTTACTTTTAAATTCCGAAAAAAGCATTTGCACCTCGCCGGTTTTCCGGCAGCCCATTTTATTCATTCTATTCATATTCTTCCTGACAGGTGCACGTCCTCACCCCACATTTGAATAAAATGTGCCAACTCTGTCAATCCTTAAAATATCACAGAGCAGGAGGCACATGAAATGGCATTGAATAAAGTGGAAATCTGCGGCGTCAATACTTCCAAACTGCCAACACTCACCAATGATGAAAAAAACGAGCTGTTTGTAAAAATCCGTCAAGGGGATGATCATGCCAGGGAGGTTTTTATTCAGGGCAATCTGCGCCTTGTCTTAAGCGTCATCAAACGCTTTGCTTCCAGCAATGAAAATGTGGATGACCTGTTTCAGATCGGCTGCATCGGACTGATCAAGGCCATCGACAATTTTAATACGGAGCTGGGCGTTCGTTTTTCCACATACGCCGTCCCCATGATCATCGGAGAAATTCGTCGTTTTCTTCGGGACAACAATTCCATCCGCGTCAGCCGCTCCCTGCGGGACACCGCCTATAAAGCGATCTATGCCAAAGAAAATCTGATGAAAAAGAATCAGAAGGAGCCCACCATCACGGAGGTAGCCGCGGAGGTCGGTATTTCCCGGGAGGATATCGTCTACGCCCTGGACGCGATCCAGAATCCCATGAGCCTTTACGAGCCCGTCTATACGGACGGCGGGGACACGCTCTATGTGATGGATCAGATCAAAGACAAAAAGAACAAAGAGGAAACCTGGGTGGAACACCTCTCCCTCACAGATGCGATGAAAAAGTTAAACGACAGGGAACACGAAATCATTGTGCTGCGCTTTTTTGAGGGAAAGACGCAGATGGAGGTGGCCCAGATCGTCGGCATCTCCCAGGCGCAGGTATCGAGACTGGAAAAAAACGCCCTCCGCATCATGCGCGCCTATCTCAGTCCTTAATGATTTCCTTTTTCAGGCGCTTCATGATCTTTTTTTCCAGGCGCGATATGTAGGATTGGGAAATTCCCAGACAGGCCGCCACCTCTTTCTGCGTCATTTCTCTTCCATCCGGCGTATTGAGCCCAAAACGCAGATTGACAATCGTCTTTTCCCTCTCTGAAAGCTTTTCCACAGCCTTCATCAGAATTTTCCGCTCCGCTTCATTTTCGATATCCTTATAAATCACATCCTCATCCGTTCCCAGGATATCCGAAAGCAGCAATTCATTGCCGTCCCAATCCACATTCAGCGGCTCATCGATAGATACCTCCATCCGGGTTTTGCTGTTCCGGCGAAGATACATGAGAATCTCATTTTCAATACAGCGGGAAGCATAGGTCGCCAGCTTGATGTTTTTCCCAGGGTTAAAGGTATTGATGGATTTAATCAGTCCGATGGTGCCGATGGAAATCAGATCCTCCACCCCCACGCCCGTATTGTCAAACTTTTTGGCGATATATACCACAAGCCGCAGATTATGCTCTATCAGTATCGCTCTCGCCTCATCCGCATATTCTTCGGAAACCAGATCCTGGATCACTTCATTTTCCTGCGCGCAGTCCAGCGGCGGCGGAAGGACCTCCGCACCTCCGATATAGTGGATATCCCCCTCTTTTGCCATAAAAAAGGCCGGCTCCCTGCGAATAATCTTAAACTGCATCTTTCCCGGCATCGCTACTTTCAATATCATGGTTTTCTCCTTTCTTTTCTTCCAGTAATGCAGGATGCAGGAGCATCTGATAGCGTCCCTTCGACGAAAGGGGCTGGCAGCTCACCGCGATCAGCACCTGCTTCAGTTTTCTCTCCTGTCCTTCTTTTTGAAGGTACATTTCCATCACGGCCGCCGCCTGCATCAGACCGTGTTTTTTCCCGATGGAATGGTATGGGATGAGTCGGAATTTTTCCGGACTTTCCAGCAGGCCAAGCTGCATAAGCACCTCCTTTTGGGCAATGCAGACCGCCTTTCCCGAAAGAGGATCATACAGGCTGTTGCCGCTGTCCATCAGGGCAGTTACCGTCAGGCTTTTCTCCCCTTCCCGCAGCGTAACCGTCCAAATCGGGGTTTCTCTTTTTTTCCTTTCCTGCCGCATCAGCCATGCTCCGGCGATTGCCGCTGCGGCTGCCGGAATGAGAACATTCATCATATTCCTGCCCTGCATGATTCCCTGCAGCGCTCCCAATGCGCCTCCCAGCATGCAGGCTGCCGCTATGTACAAAAACGCTGTCCTGATCAGACTTTCCCTGCTGCGCAGGTGAAAGGCAATCCGCAGCATCCCCAGCGTTCCCGCAAGCTGCAGCGCTGT
>Ga0129308_1003502_pt1 | contig 11163 bp, 9 predicted proteins | sample L827metagenome_FD_94440 | JGI IMG/M metagenome (GOLD analysis project Ga0129308, IMG submission 94440) | Ring-tailed lemur group fecal microbial communities from Wisconsin, USA - L827 metagenome | ecosystem: Host-associated > Mammals > Digestive system > Large intestine > Fecal | place: USA... | reverse complement strand
TGGCGTTTCAGGGCGTTACCCCATCATTCCACCAATCGAATTACCAGTTCACCTGTCTTTCTTTTCACCTCCAATCATTGGACAAGTGCCCAACCTTTTCAGTTGGGAACAAGTTGCACCATATGGATAACCAAGATATTTTTTCGCTTCTGTGATCATGTTTCTGAATCGTGCATCAGATAATGCTGCCGGCGGGATATCGTAACTCATGCCACCAGGCAATGTTGCGATGGTATTGAGATCAAAAAGGTAATCTCTGTTACCATAGGTTGTATTCAAAGCGTCATAAATCATCTGCTGTTCTTCATCAAGATTTGCTCTCGCAACAGCATCAAAGCCACCATTTGTCAGCGTGACATTAAAGACACTTCGGGTTTCCACTACCTGAACCTGTACTTCACGACTTCCGTTATCATCTGCAATAAATGCTTCCCATATCTTATGACCATGCACAGATGCAGCACTATGGCTGTCATAGTAGACATCAAATGCTACTCCATAACGGGCAAAGTTGCCGGTATCTTCAACGGTATATTCCACACCATTCATGATGACTTTTGTTCCCATTGGAACTACCGGATTATGTGCATCTACTGCGATGGTATGATTTGCTCTTGGCATAGCACCACTGGCAGTTGCACCTCCGGCCCATCGTCCACAACAGATTGAACAGTTACAATAACCACTCGTTACAACATTTCCAAGAGACTCTCCGACGCGAACAGTTCTGGTTGTTACATCATTTACATGAGTACCATGCGTTGTAAGAGAATACTGTTGTTCAAACAGGTTCTGTAATTCTCCCCGCACATCATCAATGGTCCACACACCGTACTTGGCAGTAAGATAAGAGATCAAATGATACGGATTATGTCCAATCTCATCAATCTGATAATTGTATTCGTCATATCCTGGATGTGTAGATTCCATGTTATTGATTTGTCGGTTCAAGGCTTCTTCAAGTGCCGAATAGATATTTTCTGCTTCGTGAATATCCTCATCTGTGCTGACATAGGATGTCACTCGGATCAGCGTTCCTCCTCCCTGAATAGATGCAGAACAGCTGAACAGAGAAGTAGCTACTACAACAAATAAGAGACCGAACACTCCAAGGGTAAACAGAATCGATTTGTTCCTGAACAGGATTTCCTTTGCGACTCGCTTTCCCTTTTCTGTGAGGGTCTCTGTAACTGCTCCGCTGGCTGAGATTGCTCCACCACCTGCAGATGCCTTTCCACCGGCTTTGGCAGCCCGGTAGATTTCCTTATTCTTTTTCTTCTGCCAGAATCTGCTGATGTTTTTCTTTCTTACAGCTTCTGCTTCGGCCTTCTGCGCAGCTTCCTTAGCTGCTGCTTTTCCAGTTTTTCCTCCTTCCGGAGATCCAAACTTCAGCTTGCTTTCGACATATTCCTCCTGACGATAACCTCTTCGCATCAGTCTTCCGGATGTACGATTACTCCTGGCCTGTGCTTCTCGAAGCTTTCCGACCGCTTCCTCTGTGAGTACTTCACCTGCATGTGCACCCTCTACAGCAGAGTTATCATCAGCTTCCGATTGTAATTTGGCATGAGCAGCTTTCTCTAACATACCAGCAGCTCCGGCAACGCCTGCCTTCGTTTTACTTCCAAATCCGGTTCCGGATCCCCTGACCATTCCTCCGCCTTCATCTCCAAAAGATAATCTTCCCTGCTTACGCTGTCCCTCGTAAGTAAGTCTTTTCTTCTGTTTTCCTTTTAAGGCTTCCTTATGATCAGCCAGATCCTCAACATCCATCTGCCCTTCATGATCTCTGAGTTTTCTCGAAAAACCGCCATCATTAACAACAGCTTCATCAAATCCATTTCCATTCCGGACACCTTTCTGTACCATCTGCTTTTTCCTGCGCGAGGCAGCATCGGATACCGGTTTATCCTCTACGGGATCTGCCCTGGACTGGGCTCCTTTTCTTTCCAACTGAAAGTCAGCCTCATTGATGCGACGACCATCTGACTCCTTCGGGGATGATTCCGAGACTGTCCCTTCCTTGGAATCAACATCCACAAGACCTTTTCTGGTCATCTTCTTCACGGCATGACTTTTCGCCTTATATTCCTCCAATCGCTTTCACTTCCTTTCTCCCCAAATAAGTAAAAAAAATAAGGCCATCTATCGTGGATAAACGGTAGATGACCTATGCCTTAAAAATGCATGCTTTGATTATTAACCCAGATAATTATCGTCAAATTTATCATTTCCTAAGTCTGCTCGCATCGCATTTAATACCTCTTGAGTTTTAGATTTAACCGTAGTATTTTTCACTCCACGGTTTTGAATATATTTCTCGACCAAAAGATCAAAATGATCCATATCATGCTCATTAAAGTCTGGCACTTCAAATTCTGTCCCATCTGGTGCTATTTCTGTATGGAAATTACCTGTTGGATCATTTTCCTCACAATACTTTAGATAATCCTTATAAATATCAATTACCCAGTTATAATACGTTCTAAACACCTGAAGAACATTATTTGATGCAATTAATTTCATCTGTGCTTTGATTCTTATCAAGCTGTCAATATAATCTTTTTGAAACACAACATTGCTATTTAAGATGTTTCTTTCGAGAATTTCATAACATTCCGTATAAAGAGGAATTCGATTTTCATTAATTTTATCTTTCTTTGCTTTTTTTATTTCCGCAATAATTGTAAGTCGATTAAAAAACCAAGTAAGTATTGCAGCCACAGCAGCTATAATAATTTCAGGCCATATGTTTTCCATTCCAAACGCCTCCTTCATGTTCACTATCTGTAGTATACCATTTCAAGAGACATCCTGCATAAAAATGCTATGTTTACTAGTATTCATTGTTCTCCCTCTGTTTTCTGGCTTCAACCTCCTCCGGCTTAGTAGTCATGAGTGAGTAAAGCTTCAGAGTCTTATCAAACTTATCCTTAAACGGAATGATGGTACTTCCATAGAACAGAAGTCCTTCACCTTCACCACTGTTGGTTACATAGGATAACTGATAAGGTGAGATATTAAGCTGCTTTGCAAGGATCTGTCTGTCACCTGCAGCCTGGTTGAGCATCAGGATGAAATCACTGTTCTCAAAGATATTCTCAATCTCACGGCTGGCAAGTAAGTCCTTAATGTTCTGTGTGATACCGGTAGGAATACCGCCCCATTTACGAAATCGCTTCCAGATCTCAACAGAGTAAGCTGCCGTCTGCTCTTCTTTCAGAAGAAGATGGAACTCATCAATGTAATATCTGGTTGATTTGTGGGCATTACGGTTAATGGTTACTCTGTTCCAAACCTGGTCCTGAACGATCAGCATGCCTAATTTCTTAAGCTGCTTACCAAGATCCTTGATATCAAAACAGATGATACGATTATCCATTTCCACATTTGTCTGATGGTTGAATACTTTAAGAGAACCATTTACATAGATCTCAAGTGCAGTCGCAATTCTCTGGGCCTGCGGTTCCTTCTGTTTTCTCAGACACTCATAAAGATCACCAAGCACCGGCATGTTTTCCGGTCTCGGATCTGCAAAATATTTCTGATAAACAAGAGGCAGGCAACGGTCGATAACAGATTTTTCTTCTGCTTCGATACCATCACGGCTTCCCATGATAAGCTCACAAAGAGAAAGCACGAAATCAGATTTCACGCCAAGCGGATTGTCATCATCGGAGTAATCCATGTTGATATCCATCGGATTGATATAATCCTTACTGGTTGGTGAAATGTGAATGACCTGACCGCCAAGTGCATGCACCAGAGGATAGTACTCGCCCTCCGGATCACCGATGATAATGTCATCATTGGTTACGAAGTAAGCATTTGTGATTTCTCTCTTGGCTGCAAAGGATTTACCAGAACCAGGCGTACCAAGGATCAGACCATTCGGGTTCTTCAGTTTCTTTCGATCCACCATGATCATGTTGCTGGATAAAGCATTGAGTCCGTAGTATAAGGATTCTCCTGCCATAAATAATTCCTGGGTAGTAAAAGGTACAAAAATAGCAGTGCTTGTAGTAGTCAGTGCTCGTTTGATCGGCACATGATTGACTCCTAAAGGTACACTGCTCATTAATCCTTCTTCCTGCTGATAATCAAGGCATCTTAAAGCACAGTTAAATTTCTGTGCGATACCCGATGTCTGAAGAAGGGCATTATCAAGTCCTCGTCTGGATTTGGCAGTATTAAGAAACAATACAGTTACCATGAACATTCTCTCATTTCTTGACTGCAGATCATCCAGAAGTCGTTTTGCTTCTCCACCATAGGTATTAAGGTCAGATGGAATGATGTCCATATCGTAACCAGAGCGGACAGCTTTCTTCTGTTCCTCAATCTTCATACGGTTGATATCCGTAACCTTACTCTTAACCAGCTTGATTGCCTTCATATGATCGACAGATTCGATGTGCATATTTACAATCAGGTTCTTATCCATATCCAGGAATTCTGCCAGCATCTTATCCGTAAGCTCCGGAGCCAGGATCTGCAGATAGGATACACACCCAATAGTTGCTCCCATCTTAAAGGATCTTCCGTCACGGAATGTGAAACTCTCCGGTGCTACATAGTCTTTGGTTCCAAGACCATTTCTTACCATGCTGCTGTAATCAAACTGACGATTGACTGTATCTGTCGGATTGAAGGTCTGGCGTAAGATTTCCAAACGCTCGGCTCCATTAAGCGGATAAGCCGGTACTCCAAGAACCTTAAAGTTATTGAGAATATCTGATTCGATACGTTCAAGCTTCGGTTTTGCTTCACGGATACTGTCCGCCTCAATAGCAAAAGTAATATACTTGGATTTCACAAGACCATTGTTACCCTTAGCGAGCTGATCACGGAGCATCTGCGCATATTCCATACGGACATCATCGAACTCATCATACTGAGGACGAATGCTGATCACGTTTTCAAACTCCTCCATGCTGCTCTTATGATTGATAAAGCTGAGCTGAAAGTGAATGCTGCTGTCAAAGTAATTGAGGAAATCACACCAGTTTTCAAAGATGGCATTCTTATCCTCATTCTGAGCTAACTGATAGTTGATATCATAGAAACGGATCGTCTTGGAATAAGTCTTTCCCTGCACTCTGCAGATACCATCTTTACCCATTTCCTTAAATCGAATACTGTCCTGAGCAGACATGCGGTTTTCCTTCTTGGAAGTCTTTGCCGGTTTACTGTTGCCACTTCTCTTTGAAGATGACTTTGCAGGAGCAGTGGATTTCGATACAGAAGAATTCTGCTTTGAACTCTTGGCAGGCTTCTGCTTCTTTTCCTTCTTCTTACGTTTCTTCTCAAGCTTTTCCTGACGTTTTCTTTCCTTTTCTGCCTCTTTTTCAGCAAGCTTTCTTTCCTTCTCCAGCTGCTTTTCACGTTCCGCTTCCTCCTGTGCACGGATCTTGGCAAGCTGAGCTTCCTGTTTCATACGCTGTTTATAGATCTTCTTTTCTCTTCGAGACATTGCCTCATAAGGACGTTCCTCCACAAACATCTTCGGATCTTCCCTTACGTATCCAGGCTGTCCGGAATCACGACGAATCTTCTCAATAACATCGTCCGGATTTCCATAGAGGATATCCTCGTCATCCTCTTCATCAAGCCAGAAGTCATCATCTAAAATCTCTTCCGACATATCGTACTCTTTCTTATTTTCCACGAGTAGTTCCTCCCTTCTTGGATTTTGTTCTTCGAGCCTTCTTCGGTGGCTCTGTCTCATAATAGTTAATAGTTTCATATCTTCGGATCGGTGGATTCTTGAACTTCACCTTGTACATGTTGTAAAGGATCTGCTCCAAGTACATGCCGTCCTTCTCATATAATGCAAACAGAAAGGCCGGAATCATAACCACCATCATGACTGTTGCTGCATTACTGGTTCCGATCAGATCCTTTGTCAGGAAATAGATTGGAATTCCCATGGCAGCTCCAATGCCGATGCAGATCAGCTGACGTTTTGTCAGATTGAATACGACCTTGTTCTTAATTTTGCTAAGGTCCTTTGGGACTGTAACATAAGCCATATGTTTTTCCTCCTTCCATTAATGTGCGTTGAATATTGATTTACTTAAGGATCCTGTTTTGAATAAGCTGAAGCACAGGATCACGGTGTAACCCATAACACCAAACAGTGCTGAGCTGAGGTTATCGCTTGCAGATAAGGTACTGATCAGTACTGCATAGATTGCCACGCATACCATCATCAGGAATGCCTGGAATGCTAGTGCAAACAAACCTCTGAAATAATTGGTTCCGATCTGTCCCCATTCCCTGTTGGTCATGGTTGCAAATGGGATCGGAGCGACCGATGTGTATAGATAGATCTCAATCATACGGCCATACATGATAACGGTAATAATGACCGACATGATCTTCATACAGAAGCTGACTATCAGGGTTTCCAGCGCTAGCACGACCATCTCACCAATTTCCATCGCTTCAAGCGTTGCATCCACATCCGAAACTACATTTGCCACATCGATTGCGGTGCTTCCAGATATGACGCCGGAAGCAGCATTTACCACATGCTGCCCGACATCAAATACTGCCATAGTGATGGTAAAGGTATTGGTTACAAGGTAGATAGCGATCCATGCCTTCACAAAGAATTTGAAGAACATGAAGGTATCAATGTCATGCATATTGTTGCGCTCAGTGAGCATGGTAATCAGCTCGTAGCAGAGCACAAACGTAATGATCATTCCTGCAATCGGCACAATAACCGATGTGGACAGGTTCTGGATCATACTGAAAATGCTGCCGTTCCACCCTTGTGGAGTCTGCCCAACCTGGGATGCGATCTGTCCTGTCTTTTCATTGACATCCGTAAACATTCGATCCAGGTTGGAATTAATGATTCCCGTCAGGAGTTCCCTCATCCACGTTTCGATCTCATCAAAAATGCCGTCAAACATGGACGTTTACCTCCTTTTCTTAGCTAAATAAACTGCTTAAAAGCGGAATTAACTGGGTGCCAATGAGGATAACGCCGCCACCACTCATGAGCTGCTTGATTCCCTGGCTCTTAGCACCCGATAGCGATAGGTAATCCTTTGATATAATCTCCAGATTTTCCCCCGCTCTGCACCGTGCGTGCAACTTTCATCGCACACGGCGCGCCATCGAATTCAACATTGCCAGGGCTTTATATACGTTTTACACACTTCGTTACAGCATAATAATCAAAGAATTATAGGTGGCATTTCTGCCAAGGTACGAAGTTTATTAAGCTTCTCAAGCTTAGAATCATCTAATTGGATATTATTTAGATACTGTTTGATAATGGTTTCCGATGTCGCATGAATAATCACATGGACAGCCTCTGTAATCAGAATTAGGTTAGCATACTCATCTGTTCCGCCTTTGCTTACAGGCACTTTATGGTGACAGTGTATCTCATGTACTTCCATTGGAAGTCCAGTGATTGCACATTTACCATACTGAGCCGCAAAGAGTGAAATTCGATTGTCTGCATATTCAATAGACCTACCCATTACAGGATTTCTCATCAGATATAGCATTGCTTCCGTATTGATAGCTAAATTCTTATGAATCAGTTCTCTTCCTTTAGCGGTATATTTATTGATGGATTTCCTTTTGTTTTGGGCATTTTTCTGCTGAACCGCACCCACTGGAACAATGGGACGTTCATGCAGGAATCTCAGCTGTTTGCTTTTTCCATACTTATCTTTGATGAAGCCATTTCTTAAGGTACCTTTTCGGGATACATCGCCCTTCAGCCTGTTATTAAGCTGTTTATTGATACTGAAGGCAAGCTTGGCGAAATCATCCACAGTATCAGTTGCAATCCGATAGTATTCATGTAATCCTGCGACTACTGAATTGTATTTCTGCAACTGCATAAACTGGGCTGTGTCATCTGACGAATGAGCCAGTTTCTTAATCTCACCAGTCAGCTTTTCATGAGCCTTTTTGTATGCTTTGTCACTCATATGTGACCGAACGACATATTTCTTTCCCTTTTTTCGCACTTTCAGTTTGAATCCTAGGAATTCCGAATACTGTCTTTTCAGATTGACCACCTTTGACTTGTCTGGGCTTATATCAAGACCAAGTCTGTCTTTGAGCCACATTTCTGTCGCCTTATAAGCTTTGACTGCATCTTCATGTGTAGGACAGAAGATTTTGAAGTCATCGGCATATCTCACTGCATGTACCTCTTTCAATCTGCTTCTGCGTAAAGCCCTGTAAGCATGGCTTCTTATTTCTGTTCCCTGTTCATTACATTTCGTTTTAAATTCTGTTTTCGTAGGCATTTGCTCCCATTGGGAAGCTATCCACCAGTCCAACTCATTTAGTACGATGTTTGCAAGTAATGGTGACAGGATTCCACCTTGTGGGGTTCCCTTTTGGGGGTAAACCTTTTCTCCAGTTGGCAGAATAACAGGTGCTTTCAGCATCTCTTTGATAATACACAACAGTTTCTTATCCCTTATTCCCAGTGCCCATATTTGCCTAATCAGTTTGGTATGGTTGATATTGTCGAAGAATCCTTTTATATCAAGGTCAACGACATGATACATATGCTGTACCTGAATCAACCTCATACACTGCGCTATTGCATGTTCAGTGGATCTGTTTGGGCGAAACCCATAAGAATTATCACTGAATCTTGCTTCGCATATCGGCTCCATGACCTGCATGACGCATTGTTGCACCACTCGGTCAATGATAGTAGGAATTCCCAGAGGTCTGGTTTTTCCATTGGGCTTTGGTATCTCCACTCGCCTTACGGGTCGTGGATGATAATTACTGAATTGCTTTCTTATCAGACGGACATAATCTTCCTCACTTAACTTAGCAAGGCTCTTAATTGTCCGTTTGTCCACTCCTACGGTATTACTTCCTGTATTTTTCTTTATCGTTCTGTATGCAAGCTTGATGTTTTCTTCGCTCTCTATGGTTTCCATGAGATGATTAAACACCTTGCCCTTTTTACTATCCGCATACAGTTTGTCAAAAGTTTTCTGCATATCGTAATACTCAGAATTGCGGAGTTTTCTTTGTTTAGATTTTTCCTCTTGCAGTTTCGAAGTCAACACAGGCATCCTCTCCCTTCGGTTTGGATTTTCTTTGTCATACTCGAAGCTGCGTTTAACGTATATTGTTTGTTTTCGTTGAATCCGACTTGGGGCTATCCCTCCACGGCTTATTATCACCGCTTCATTGGTACTGTGCCCCTACTCTCACTGGGATAAAAGACAGTTATAGACATATATCCTTTCCTGTCTACTGGTTCAATCAGCCTGCAACAGCCTAACCATCCCCAGCTTTCCACGTTCCGATATTTCTATCATAAATTACCTTTAGGTCCTTCCTCTAAGCCTGTGTCCAATCCTGCAGAATCATATCGCCTGTAACGATATATGGATGTTCATAACAACCAATCTTACTAATCCACGGACACGCCCATATAAGGGCTACCACCTTTCGATGGTATTAACGTTTAGACTCGTACGTTCGGAAGTTCGTCAGTATTCTCATACGATTCTAACCATGGGTAATTGACACCCGGCATATAGGTAACACCATCCACCGCTGGACAGCTTTCGTATATGGTTCTGAGCCATATTTACGGTTACTCTCTGCCGACTTCACCGAGCTTCTGACAATCTGCGGTTGCACGCTTATGCCAGTCGGAGTATTAGTGTGAGCGCTTCGGGGCGTTACTCCCTCATTTCACTCATCGAAATATCAGTTCTCCAAAGTTTCGAGCTCGGAAGCCCTTCGACTTTGTGCGTAAGTTTTTCGCTTACGAACGTGTCGCACGATTGTCGTTACCATATCCTTCCATAAGGTTTACAGCGCCCCATACACCAAGACCTGCTCCGATGGCAACTACTAACTTCTGTAAAATAGTGATACTGCTAGTGAAAAATCCCATAATTCGTTTCTCCTTTCATCAATCGTATTTCTTTTCCGGATTACGGCCCGGATAGCCGTTTGAATACTGCCGCATCCCTTCAGCAGGGAGCGCGGATCCTTACATACATCTCATCACCCCCTGTTTTAAGGCAAAAAATAACCGCTCCTTATCGGAACGGACTAACTAAAACTCTTCATATTTTTCTTCATGGAGTAATTCATCCAGATACACTGCGATGCTTTCCAGCATCATTGCTGGCTCATCCTTTGGCCCATGGTATCTTTCCACAAAACGATACTGTGCTTCTCCATGTTTTCCACGATACTCCACGACTCTTACCTGTGCTAAAAGACCATCTTCAAGAAGCCAAAGCTCCTGCCAGTTTTCAAGCTGGAACTTATCATAAAGAAATTCGTCTCTTTCTTTTCCAATACATACGCCAGGACTATCTAACAACTCATATCGTTTAACCAATACCAGTGGATTCTCATCAAGATCCATTCCGATAACCGGAGTTGGATTCACCATATGCTCCTTCATGTACTCGTAAAGATCATGTGCAAAGTACTCAACGGCAAGTTCTGCGATATCATCCTCTTCTCCATAGTCCATGACAGTGCAAAAGGCCTCATCTAATTCAAACTCGTCTCTCATGAAAAGCATCTCCTCTAACACTCCGCGTACATAATCCTCAGTTAAGTTACTATTTCTTCTTTTACACATTTTCGTTTTCTCCTTTTTCTAATTCTTCTTCCAGTTCTCTGAGATCTTCATCCGTGACCTCAGTTTCAAAAACTTCAAATAATTCATTTTTTGAAAGTACCAGCTTATGCTCCAGGTACTTCTCTACATCAAATTCATTCTTCTTATCGTAATCGGCCAGCTCCTTGTATCTCTTATGCTTGGTAATATCGAACTTATCACTGAAGAATGGTCGTACACCTCGAAGCTGCAGGATACATTTGCTGCCATCCATAACTGCCAGTTCATCTCTGCTCATCAGCTCTTTGCCACAATGTCAAGTGACGAATTCAAAAAAAGCAAAAAAATAACCCCTCTCCACCGGGAGAAGGGTATGGTAAATTTCATTATCAACTTTTCAGAGCAATTCTAACATCCTTTTTCTTCAGATTGTTTACGTTCGATTTTTTGTATGCCGTATCATACCACTTTAGAAAATCGCCATACAGTTTTTCTTCCGCTTCGGCTCTGACCTCCGCCGCATCGTCAATCTGGTCATAGCCGCCCAGGTAATAGCATTTCTGCTT
>Ga0129308_1003501_pt1 | contig 11165 bp, 10 predicted proteins | sample L827metagenome_FD_94440 | JGI IMG/M metagenome (GOLD analysis project Ga0129308, IMG submission 94440) | Ring-tailed lemur group fecal microbial communities from Wisconsin, USA - L827 metagenome | ecosystem: Host-associated > Mammals > Digestive system > Large intestine > Fecal | place: USA... | reverse complement strand
GTTCTCACAACCTACTGGCACAATACTGCTGCCGTGGGAAGATTAATACGCTTATTACTTCGCCGTACACCTCGGCGAGGTTTTTATTTTCGGTGCGAACGCTGGTTATTTGACGCTTACGCACGATAGTTCCCGAGGAGGTCTAATGCAAAAAATCGCTTTTGACTTTTAAAGTCAAAAGCGATCTCTATTTGCTGATTAATTTATATGAGATTATTCCCACTCAGCGCGTATCTCCGAAAGTTAAACAAATTTGCTTAGAAAATGCGCTTTGTGGTATCTCGATTATCCAATTTGCTCTGTAGTGAACCTCGCCGCATACCGCCTGTTATCATTTTGCTATCGGGATTGATAACAGCTCCTGCGGTGCTTACTCGGACAATGGTGTCCGGTGGTTTGCTCCTTATGGGTATTATAGCGCAGAATGGGGTGGTTGTCAAGAGGATTTATGATTATTACTTGTATACTTATTTCGTCTTAATTCAAGTGCAGGTTTTCCTCCTTCAAGGATATCACATATTTGAGTTTGGATTCCTTTGCGACTTAGAATTCCCTCTTTTTCTGTTCCATCTTCCTTTAATTCACACTCATTGTCTTCAATAGCTCCACTGCGATACTCAAATCTTAAACCATTATTATTTGGAGTGTCTTTTCCAGATTGATTAGCTATGATTACTTGTTCAGCATCTGCACCAAGAACAACATTAGCGTTGTGTGTCACCACAATAATCTGACGCTCACACTTTTTATTCTTAATAAACTTGACTAGGTCGTTATATATAGAGCGATTGTCAAGATCATCTTCAGGCTGATCGATAAGTATAGGACACTTTGTGTCTTTAAGTCTTATAAGCAATTCTAGTAAAGCGAGCGCTTTTTTACCAGGTGACATATCTGCAATAGTATCGTTCCCACTTGTGACGGTATAATGAATATTATACCAATCATCAAATAAACGTTGCAGGACAGTTTTAAGAGTATATGAGCCCTTTAAATGCAACTCACCATATTTTGATTCTTCTAATGCGTTCCAAATATCCATTAGTAGGTGGTCACTATATTATTCTTCACTAGGATCAGTGATAATGTGACTATGAGTGGAATTAAAAGCTGTAAAGTACCTGTTATTAAAAGCTTCACAAACAAATTCAATAAAGGCATTCTTTCTCCATTCGGTATTGGCACTAAAAGAAAGATCAGTACTTTTAGATATACCTATTTCATTAACCACTGTGCAATAGTCAAGATATGCCTGATGATATTTCTTTTGTGAAAGAGTAATATTTTGTTTTTTCTGTTCTAATTCACTTGCTAGCTCCGCTTCTTTTTCTTCGCGTTCTTTTGCCGTTTGGAGTTTAGCGTTTTCCGATGCTATTTGTTCAGCTAGGCTTTTTAACTGCTCATTTTGTTCAACTTTTTGTTTTAATGCATCGAATACAGGTAGCAATTGAGATAATTCTTTTTCTATCTCTATATTAGCAATATTATTATTTTCCGTAATTCTCTTTTTTTCTTCTGCCCATAATTTGGCAACCTGTGGATTATTAGCTGCAATGAATTCGTTAAGTTTTTGGATCAGCTCAGGTCTTGCCGATAATTTTTTTCTTATTGGATCTAATGATTCGGTCTCAAGCTGAGAAATAAGCTCTTTAAAGATAATAACAGGTGTTTGTAGTTCATCGACAAGAGCATTTTCAAAAATGTTCTTTCCCTGCTGATCTTGTAAAAACTGTATCCTATCTTTCATTTGAGAATACTTGTCAATATCATCTTGTGTAATATTGATTTTATCAGCTAATGCTATTCGCTGCTTCTCTAAATCTTCAATTGTTGCAATAAAAGTAGCAGATCTTCCTTCCTGCAAAAGTAGTTTTCTTATATTATCTAATCGCTTTTTAGCTTCTTCATATAGTGTTATATTTGCATAAACCTCTCCTTTTATTTTTTCAAGTACCCTTTGAAACTGTGTATATGCAATACTGATTTGAGGTTCTTGATGTAAAACATCAGCTATGATTGCATCAATTGCAGTCGATTTTTCAGGATCATCAATAGTGCGATTAAGATACGTCTGAGGAATATATACTATTTTTCGACTATCTGTAGTACCATCTTGCCATAAAACAGTTGCCTTGATGCTGTCAATGGTTTTCAGGTTGCCTACAACTCGTTCTTGTTCTTTGGCATACGCTGAATTGATTGAATATGCAATATTTCTCAATAGCAATGACTTACCCGTTGACTTTCCGCCAATAATGCAAACAAGCGAATCATTAAGTTTGATTGGCTCCGTAGAGAACGAAGGATTATCAAACTGAATGCTTTGAATCAATTGATGTCGGTCTTTGGTGAACGGCATATCTTTTTGTATCATTACTCTTGTTGCCGGCTCATAAAGAATTTGCAGTAATCCTTCAAAAGAAGGCTGTGCTTTAATCCAACAATAGCGTTCACCATCTGGATTGAACATTTTTTCGTAACTATGTGCATCCGATCCCCAAATGCAAGGTTTAATTGAGCCAAACTCAGTAATGCGACTTTGTTCTGCTCCTTCGGCTATTGCCCATTTTCTTGTTCCTGGATTGGATGTCATATAGCAATCTGCTTGAAAATAAAGCTTTCTTCTTGTGGTGTAATCTCTGCCGAGCCATGAAACATCAGATAAATCTTCATCTACAGGAATAGCAATCAGAAACTTTTGAGATAATTCAGATATTTTGATTCTTTTACATATTTCTTCTGCAGAAACGGTGACATTTTCTAATCCTATTAAGTATGGGTTACCCTCAGTTCCTTTCGTTTGAATAGTTGATTCTCCAAATAACTTTATATTGTTTAATGTAAGTGGTCTTGTACTGTTGTCTCCAAATTCAAATTGTAAACTATGAAGAAAATTCTCCTCTATAATTTTAATTGGTAAATCACCAGAAAAAATAACATGGTAATTTACTGAATGCGCATTCTTCCCAACAAAGTTTTCGATCCTAAACTCAATGTTTGGAAATACATATATTTCTTTAACTTTGTTTCTGATTGTTTCATCCGGGAAGCATTTTTCCAATTTTAATGGACAATCAAGATACTTTTCCTTGATTCTTTTATACCCCTCTATCATAAAATAATCAGTAATACCTATTGCTACAATTCCCTTTTCTATTGCTTTTGAAAAAAGAGTGGTAACATACTGATCAAATTCTTCTTCATGATAGTTATCTTCAGGATCAAATGGATCAAAACCAAATTGATTATTCAAAATAGAGTAAGGAGTATGGACATGAAAATCCCACTTTCCCCATATTGAACCAATGTTACTCATAAGCCCACCTCTTTCTTGAAAGAGAATGAATATTCCCTTGAATTAACAAAGATATCCAGTATATTTCTATTATACCACAAGCACTACATTATTTCAAGAGATTTTATCAAAAAAAGTGTTCAAATCTGCCCCGACTTCTTCAAATTACAATCCCTGCAAAGCATCTGCAAGTTCTCAGGAACGGTTTTACCGCCTGCGTGCCAAGGCTTGATGTGATCTCCGTGCATCTGGGCAAATTCATAGTGCTTATTGCATATCGGACAGATACCTTTCTGACGCTCGTATGCTTCACGCTTCTGGGTATCGGAGAATGCTCTGATGCTAAGATTACGCTCGTCACCATCAAGTACATATGTGTAAATGCCTTTTTTGTTGCCCACATCATCGTCAGTCATGAGCCGTGTGATCGCTGCTTCGAGAGTATCGGGATCAAGCTCGGTATCTTTATAGGTGTTATAGAGCAGTCCCCATTCTATGCCTTTCATTTCCTTGCGGTAAACGGGGAATATCGTTTCTACCCACTCGATCACTCTCTTGAAATATATCCATATCTGATTAGCATTCTTATCGTGCTGATGAAGCGCCATATATTTTTCTATGGAATCCAGTCCGTCACGGGCTGCGATCCACTTGATAGCGGTTTCAAGGTATTCCTGCCTGATTGGAGAACCCGACACATAGTTTTTCGCCATATTGTAGGCTGCACAGGTAGGTTTAGAAAAGTGTAGCTTAGCATCAGACAGCCATGTTCCCGTATAAGCGGTATTGCGAAGCTCCTGTGCTGTCAGTGGTTTTCCTGCAATATTTATTACCTTGAACCACTCATGAACTTCCGAGGGAGTACCGTCGCACACATAAATATCAAGGATATAATCGTCGATCTGCTTTTGCAGATCTTTCTCCAAGTTGAAGTAGTATTTCTCATCTACTGCAAATGTCCTCTCACTTTCGGCAGCGTAACGGCAGATTGAGATCGTTCTCTGTTGTCCGTCCATAAGCTCATAGCGTCCATCATCCGTTTTCGCCCAGTACATGGTATTCAGCGGAAAGCCTTTCCTGACAGTACGAATCACCTCATCACGCTCTTTCGGAGCATAAACGTACTCACGCTGATACGGCGGTCTGACATCAAGAAGTTCCCCGTAGGCAACAATTCCCTCAATGCCGTCTGTTCCACGTTCTTCATAGCCCTGACACAGCTCTGCTATGGAAATCTGAATACGATCGATTTTCATTATGTATCACTCCTTTTCTGGATTCCTGTTTCTTACCAATAATCTGGCATATGTCGCTTTTCCTTTGATAGTACCGTCCTTGTCTTTTATTAGTCCGTGTGCCTTTATCGGAACTTCTTCATATTTTCTAAATTGATTCGCATCTAATAATTCAAACTGATCTGGTGAGAATGAACTAAGAAAAGTTATTGGCACAGCGAGAGGCTTATCAGTATCACATGGAATATCAGCAACAGTTTTAACAAAATAGGCTTTATAATTATCATATTCAGGATACTCTTGAATACTAAAGTGCTTATACAAATCAAGGAACTGATGACGAATTTCAATATCCATATTTGTAAACCAACAAATATTGCCAAGCCTTCTCCACTTCTGTCCGTCCTCGTCTTGCTTATAATCAGTTTTCTTTTCCTCATAGTAATCGGGAACTTTGAACCAAAAATGCCCTGCATTATATCCAAGCCACATTTTATTCTCTCTGAAATAATGAAATATCTCTTTGAATGTGATATGATTCATATTCCCAAGGACAAGAAACTGCTTTCTACTTTCGGCAAGCAAAGGAATATACTCTTTCATTAAAGAAAACGGCGGATTTGTTACCACTATATCACACTCATTCAGCAAAGCAATACATTCCTTGGAACGAAAATCACCGTCCTCATTCAGAAGTGTCAGAGCATTCTTCCTATTTCTCAGAAGATATTCCACATCGCTCAGATCAACAGTTGCATCGCCGTTTGCATCTGTAACCTCGGTGATCTCTATCTTGTAAGGCTTCTTCCTCTCGCCTGCGGGATATGTGATCTCCTCGTCATCAAACAGAGAAAGCTGTGTATAGGTGATAGGTGAAGTCGCATAGCAAGTGGTTATCAGCTTTTTCAGTCCGAGGGCATTGAAGTTCAAAGCAAAATATTTGAAGAAATTGCTCTCATAAGGATCATCACAGTTACAGAGTACCGTCTTGCCCTTGAAATATTTCCTGTAATGCCGCAGTTCTTCCTCTATCGTAGAAAGCTGCGTGTAAAATTCATCGGTCTTTCCTGCCTTTGACATATGGAGATTACTGTTTCCTGCCATATTGCACCTCCGTTTATTCCAACTTGCGATTATAGCAAGTTTTTATTCCTGCAATTTCATTTACGTTAAGTATTATACCACAATCTTAATTTTAATGCAAGTGATTTGGTGCATAATAGTACCAGAACGAAAGTGAGGTGCTATTATGGATATATATGACCGAGGCGAGTTGATACGGAAACTTCGTACAGAAAGAAAAATCACGCAAAAACAATTAGCAGTGCAGCTAGGTGTTTCCGAAGCAACTGTTTGCAAGTATGAAAACAACACCTCTGTTCCACCGTTTGAAACGCTTCGCTCTATTGCCAGCATCTTCAACGTTTCTATGGATACCCTCTGCGGAATGAAGCATCAGGAGACGCTTTCTACCCACGGATTATCCAAATCACAAACAGAAACGCTGAAAGTCCTTATTGATGCCTACCGCATCAAGAACGCTCAGACGAGCAGACAGCTCACGCAAGAGCAGTTTGCGGTATTGGGCAAAATCACAGCCGAGCTGACAAAATAAAGCCGAAGGATTCAGGCAGAATCCTTCGGATTGTTGTTTATGGGGGAATCACGGTTTTATTCGAAACTCCATGTCTTTTTAGTGGGCTGATATTCTGCCTGTCTCTGCTGTTCACGCTGGCGCTGCACTTTCTGTTCCTGCACCAACTGTTTGGCACGTTCAACAGTTGACGGAGCAATCATTTCAAGCATTGAGTGAACTTCACTGAGCCGCCTGTTCTCAGCCTTGATCGATTGCAGTTCCGAAGAAAGTTTGGACTTTTCAGACTTGACAGCTTTCAGTTCCTCACGAGCTTTGTCACGCTCGGCAATAAACTCATTACCACGCTCACGCATTGCATAAATGCTGAGGTCAGCTCTGTCCTGCTTGTCCATTGCATTATGAACCAGCTTTTTAAGCTCATCAATCATGCGGTTAATGGAATCCTTGTTTTTGATTATGGACATGGGGCTTTTCAGCTTATCGTGAAGCTCCGAGACAAGAACAAGATAATCATGCTCCGCCTTTTGATTTTTCTCTATGTCGGGCATATACTGCAAAGCCTTGTTGACCTGTTCGATCTTTTGTGTAAGCTCGGCATCGGCTTTCTCCGTTTCGGATGCCACCGAGGATAGTTTTTTCTCACTGTCAGCGATTTCCTGCTCCTTCTCGCTTAACTCCGATTCAGCGGACTTTATTTTATCCTCTGTAACACTCAACTTGCCCTCGACCTTGCCGAGTTCTGTCAGCTTCATATCTATCAGTTTTTCCGCAGCGTCAAGTTCTTCCTGTCGCTTTTTCAGCTTGTACTCTTTCAGCGGTAAACCCTCTTTGGTTTCTTCGAGTTTCACCCACTCAATGCCATGTTCAAGCATAAGCTGTCCGATGTGAGCTTTCTCCTGTTCGAGCCAGTCGATAGTGATTGTTCGACCGATACCTTTTCCCTCACAGCCTTGCTGACGTAACGCTCCCGTGAGAGAATTTCGGACACGCATTCCGTTCTTTCGTTTCTCATCGGTCACAGGTACGAAGTCAAGGTGTAAGTGAGGTGTACTTTCGTCCATGTGAATGACCGCATTGAACAGTTTCAGATGGGGATTTCTTTCCTCAAAGGAACGGGCATATTCCTCCAAAACAGACGCTGCTTCTTTGCACATTTCGGAATCAACTCCCGTATCATCTCGGTTGCCGACTTGGAACAGAACTTCATAAAATTCTTTTTCCTGTCTGCTGTGCCGGATATGCTCCTGATAGTTAGAAATTTTTCTGTCCTTGCGAGTCTGTTTAGCGTTAAACTCTACCAACGCTTTATCGAACAAATCATGATAAAGCTGCTTCAAAGAGCGCTGGCAGATTATGATGTCATCGGCAATCTTATCTTTATCTACGTTCGCCGTAATGATAGAGCGATTGTTGTGGTTGAGATCACCCTTACCGATATAACCGCTCAGAGTTCTTTGTACGATAATATCATCTCCTAAAATTTTGATACCGCACAGCGGTAAAAGGGCTGATGCCCCATGCCGACGAAGCGGCATATATATATTGAGCCTGCACAGCAGGCGATCGGAGCGCAGCTCCGAAAAATTCGGCAGAAGCCGAATTTGCTTCTGTTACTCTTGGCAAGAGTAACGCAAAGACACTTCCGACAGCCGAGAGACCGTCTATCAGAAGTATCATTTGCGCCCTGCGGGGCTAAGACGGCTGATAGAGCAGTCGAAAATGTGGGTACAGTAATCAAAAAATCTGCACTACATTTTTGGAAAATTCCATCAGGCTATTGAACAAAAATGTCCAAAAGAAAATAGGGCGAACACTCATATCTCTGCACCCGTGACGATGCGTGTCGATGGTGACGGTCTTTTTGAGACCTCACAAACATCGTCACGACCGTCACGCATCGTCACGCCTTATCCAAAACAGCTATCGATCATGGTATCAAATTCTTCATTTGATATATCATCAAACAGCGGTTCTGTATCATCGCTTTCAGCTTCATTTGCAGAAGTATCATTTTTCTGCACTTCCTGTATCGGTTCTGGTATCACCATAACAGGGTGTTCGCTATCATATTTCAGATAGATACGTCTGCCCTTATGTGTCCGCTTATTCGTGTACTGTACAAAGTAAAGATTATACAGCTTTCCTGCATTCACATTCAGTTTCATTGACAGCACATTCGGCTTGACATCAAGTTCCAGTTTTTCACTCAGCTCGGTAGCCGTACCCTCCCACGAAGGATTGTCCTCATTGATGAAATTTCCGATTGTTTCGATCAGCGGTTCGGGCGGTTCATCGAGGGTACAAGACTGCGCCGACTTGAAATCCCAGCACAGCGTTTCCTTGTTACGTGTGATCTGGTATTTCTTGTCAGCCTGATCTCGTCCCGAAACCTCTATCGTAGCATCACCGTCGGTACGCTTGGACTTGTACATGATGAAAGCACCGTCCGCAGCTCCGAGCAGACCATTCGTGCCAGATATGCGGTCGAAATTATCATCGGACTTCTGCTTGCGAGTGTGGTGAACAAGTATCAGGCAGATACCTGTTTTGTCAGCAAACGCTTTCAGTGCTGCGATGATGTCATAATCACGAGCATAGCTGTATGTATCACCCTCAGTTTCACGGACTTTCTGCAAGGTATCAATAATCACTAAAGTTGTATCAGGGTGATTATTCAGGAACGTTTCGAGTTGATCAAGCAGTCCCTCATTCAGCGACTTTGAAGCAACCGAAAAGAAAAGATCGGGTGCTGTCTCTGTTCCGAACATCCTGTAAAGCCGTTCCTGCAAACGCTTGTAATCGTCCTCCAAAGCAAGGTACAACACCGTACCCTTGCGAACGGCACAGTTCCACATCGGTGTACCCGAACTGACGTGATAGGCAATCTGAGCCATCATAAAGCTCTTTCCGACCTTTGGTGCGCCTACAAACAGGTACGTTCCGGGGTAAAGAAACTTGTCGATCAGCGGCGGTTTGCCGGGGTAGACCATTTCGTACAGTTCGGGCATTGAAACGGTCTGCATAAAGCCGAGAGCATTCTCACGTTCTGCCTTAGCTTGTGCCTGCATTTCCTGTTCATACTCCTGCTGAGCGAGAAAAATTTCCTCGACTGAGGGGTTGAAATTCTCCCCGAAATCTGATATAATATCAGTAGTGTTATTAAGTGGCTGCTCTGCACCTGCGCCAACAGGTGCGTTCTGAGCAGTCATTTCTCTTTCTTCGGTCATTCTCTATCTCCTTTCAGACCATTTAAAGTTGTTGTAATGAGCTGTATCACGGACAGCAGCTCGTCGTCCACAGCCGAACCGTTTTCTATTCTTTTCAGCTCGGCAAGGACTTCCGCAAGCTGATTTTTCAGGGCTTTATACACTCTCGGATTGCCCTGCACCACCACATCACGGCACAGCAAACGCTTCACGATGTAGTCCTGCTTGGTCAAACCTGAGAGAGCCACCGCCGAATTTATCAGTTTATCTTCTTCGGGCGAGACACGAAAACCTATGGTACGGCTACGGAATCTACCCTTACTGTCAAGATTTTTCGCTGACATCTATGTCACCTCCTTTTTTCAGCTCACCGAGCTTATCCGCCATTTCTGCCTGCTTGGACGGGAACAGGTGCGCATAGCGATAGGTGATCTCGATACTCTCATGACCCACACGGTCAGCGATCGCCACCGCCGAAAATCCCATTTCTATCAGCAAGGAAACGTGACTATGACGAAGATCGTGAATGCGGATATGCTTCAAGCCAGTCACTTTCACGCCCCTGTCCATTTCATGGTGCAGATAGCTCTTTGTGATCGTGAAGATACGCTCATTTGGCTGCACATCATACAGCATACCAATATATTCCTGCATCTCCTCACAAAGAAAATCGGGCATTTCAATGGTACGGTTGCTTTTCTTTGTCTTAGGCTCGGTGATGATGTCCTGTTTCTTGATACGCTGATAGGACTTGTTGATGCGGAGCTTGCGGTTTTTGAAATCAAAATCCGCAGGGGTGAGAGCCAACAGCTCACCGAGGCGGATTCCGCACCAGTACAGCATTTCAAAGGCATAGAACGAAACAGGCTTGTCCATCATCACTTCCGAGAATTGCAGATACTCGTCCTTTGTCCAAAAGTTCATCTCTTTGGCGTTCTTCACTCCGATGCTACCTGCCTTCGCCGCAGGGTTCGCAGGAAGATCGTAAAAGCGGACAGCATGGTTGAAAATCGCCGAAAGCTGATTGTGTACGCTTTTCAGGTATGTCTCCGAGTAGGGCTGTCCCTTGCTGTCACGATACCGCAACAGCGTATTTTGCCACGCAAGTACGTCCTTTGACTGGATACTGCTCATCGGCATATCCCCAAAATATGAGAGAATCTTCGCCTTGATGATATGCTCCTTGCTCAGCCATGTGTTCTCCTTTAGTCTGGGGCGCATATCCCGTTCGTAGATGTTGTAGAAGTCCTTGAACAGCATATCGAGGTCGCCGCCCTGTTGAAGCAGAAATCTGCGCTCCCAGTCCTGAGCCTCACGCTTGGTCTTGAAACCTCGCTTGCACTTCTGCTTACGCTTGCCCTGAAAGTCATCATAGCGGAACATCGCATACCATGTGCCGTTTTTGTCCTTGTATGCAGGCATCAATCCTCACCCTCTTTCTTCTGCGGAGCGTTCGTGCCGTAAGTCCTCTCCTCGAAGTAAGCACGGTTCACTCTGCCTGTCACGGTGATGTAGCCCTTGTCGGCAAGCTCCTGATTGAGCTTGCGAATGATCTTGTACGCATACGGAACGGAGATCTCCATGACCTCGGCGACTTCCTCTGCACGGATAAATTTTTCTGACATAGTAGTCATTCCTTTCATTTTTTGTTCTGTGTTGTATCGGACGCATTTTTGTATCCGATAAAGCAAAATTCTCTTTCTAAACATTTTTGCTTAATTCTATTATACTAAACAAATTTGCTTTTGTCAACCCTTTTTTGAAAATTTTTCTAAATTTTTTTGTTTAGTATATCTTGACTATCCTAAGCAAATATGTTATAATGACTTTAC
>Ga0129308_1003500_pt1 | contig 11168 bp, 11 predicted proteins | sample L827metagenome_FD_94440 | JGI IMG/M metagenome (GOLD analysis project Ga0129308, IMG submission 94440) | Ring-tailed lemur group fecal microbial communities from Wisconsin, USA - L827 metagenome | ecosystem: Host-associated > Mammals > Digestive system > Large intestine > Fecal | place: USA... | reverse complement strand
GCAAAGCGGTGACCAGGTAGAGATATTGACCTCCAAATCGCAACGCGTGCAGCCGGAGTGGGAAGTGTATGCCACCACCGCCCGCGCCCGCGCCAAGATTGCCGCCATCCTGCGCAAAGAGGCAAAAGCCTATCAGAAAGAAGGTGAAACCATACTGAACGAGTTCTTCAAGAACGAAGATGTCCGTATGGACGATGCCGCACTGGACAAGCTGACCAGGCTGCACGGTTTCCACACCCGCGACGAGCTGCTCGTTGCCATCGGTAACAAGAGAGTCGTACTGGGCGATGTGGACAAGAACATCTTCAAAGAAAAGCAGAGCAGCAACTGGAAGAAGTTCCTGACTTTCTCCTTCGGCAACAAAGACAATAAGGATGCCAAAGAACAGCCGGAAGAGAAAGCCCCGCAGGAGAAAATCAACACCAAGCAGATACTGAAACTGACGGAAGAGACCATCTCTAAGAACTATATCATGGCCGACTGCTGCCACCCCATCCCAGGTGACGACGTGCTGGGATATATCGACGAGCAGAACCGTGTCATCATCCACAAGCGCCAATGCCCCATTGCCGCCCGCCTCAAGAGCAGCTACGGTAACCGCATCATCGCCACCGAGTGGGATACGCACAAAGATTTGTCATTCCTCGTCACCATATATATAAAAGGTATAGACAGTATGGGACTGCTGAACGAAGTGACCCAAGTCATCTCCCGCCAGCTCAACGTAAACATCCGCAAACTGACCATCGAAACCAACGACGGCATCTTTGAAGGGAAAATACAGCTTTATGTACACGATGTGGATGACGTACGTACCATCTGCAATAATCTGAAACAGATACAGAACATAAAACAAGTGACGAGAGTAGAGGAATAAACGGAATGGTATTCTACTTCAGTCCTTGAATATTTTCCTTTAAGCTCTCCACATCCTCGTAGGTAAACTCATCCAATGCCAGTTTCATGCCTACCAGTTCTTCGCGGATAGCTCTCAGGCGATTTACGATTTCAAAGTTGCGTATCGTAGCTTCCTTATTGTCTTTCATCCGCTGGCGGGCACCGGGCAAGGTCATTCCACGCTCCTTCACCAGATGATAGATAAGTTTCACGGTTTCTACATCTTCCTTGGTATATTGGCGTACGTTTCGGCCTGCCCTCTTGGGTTTGAGTTGCGGAAACTCTTTCTCCCAAAAACGCAGCAATGATTCTTCTACATTGAGCATACGTGCCACTTCGCCAATGGAGTAATATAACTTCAAATTCTTATCTGTATTGAGCATCACATCTTAACCCTAAAATTTTATTGTCCGTGGCAAAGATAGAGAAATAGAATTTAATTCGTACATTTATAGCAATCAAAAAAAGACGAAGCCATGTTATGAAAGGTCGAAGTAGAAACCAGTGTACTCCATCTTAAAAAATAACTAATATTTTTCTCTGAACGACAAGTTTTGTCATCCTACCTCTTTATATTTGTCTGCAAGAAAGATAAATCAAAAAGATATGGGCAGAAAATTAGAAGGCTTGCAACGCATGTTGGTTATTATCAACAAGCTGAAAGGCATGCAACGATACGTGCCACGCGAAGAGCTGGAGGACTATGTAACCCTGCGTATGGAGGAAAGAAACGGAACCCCCGTAGACCTTCGTACCCTACAACGTGACTTCAATGAGATAGAAGAGCTGTTCGGCATCCGCATCCGCTTCGACAAAAAGCAGGGCGGCTACTACATCGACGAAGAAGATGACTTGAAGAAAGAGCAATACGACCGCCTGTTGCTGAACTTCGATTTGCTGAATGCCATCGAGCACACCGACAATCTGCACACCTACGTACTTGCCGAGCACCATCGCCCTGCAGACAACGACTGCCTGCCGCTACTGATAAAAGCCATCAAGTTTTCCCACCCCGTCTCCTTTACTTATGTATATGTACGCGAAGGCGGCATCACACGCGATAAAAAGGTCCTCCCCCATTACCTGAAGGAAGACCAGCAACGCTGGTACCTCTTGGCCTACAACAACGGTACCCTGAAGACTTTCAGCACAGCATATATCCGCGAATTGCGCATCATCTACGAAGAAACGTTCAAACGCGATATGAATATTTCAGTAAATGATTTATTTAAAGACAGCTACGGCATCTGGAACCAGCTGGACATCCCTATAGAGGATATAGAGCTGAGTTACGATGCCTTGGACGGAAGTTTCCTCAAGTCCGTACCTTTGCATCCTTCCCAGGAAATTATCGTTGACAACGCAGATGAATTCCGTATTCGTCTGCGCCTCCGCATCACCAACGACTTCGTCATGGCATTGCTGTCACGCAGCCGCTCATTGACGGTCGTCCAGCCGGTGCATTTAAGGGAACAGGTAAGAAAGGTGTATGAAGAAGCACTGAAACGGAACCTCTAATCACCGCATGATAAAAAACAAGAAACTTCATAATAGTAGAAATATGAATAGCTTTGAGAATAAAAAACAAGTAAATATACTGAAAGCTATAGGAATCCTCCTATTCCTAACAGTCTTCAGTTACCACTCTTATCAGGATGCCATGAACAACAGAATGTTAGAAAAGAGCCTTAATGACAACGCGGCTCCACCACAACGTGATTTCAGCCAGGAATCATCCCGACAAGGTTTGTCTGTTTCACAGAAGAATACATCTTTCAAGGAAATGAAAAAAGGAATATACAATGCCACACCCAACTCCACCAATGAGTATGACACCTTCAACGAGCATTTAGACGAATATCTTGAAGACCCCGAAGATGAAATCACCTATTCACCCGAAATTTATGATGCATTGACAGATGCTGAAGAGGAAGAACTAATAACGCAAGAATTTGATTACTAAAAAAGAATGATAATATGAACCATCTCATTGTCATAACATATATACCGTAACTCCGCCAAGAACGAATAACAATATCCCCTTTGAGTTTGATAATCAATAAACTTTTTATAATTTTGCAACGTCTTGTACAAAACAATGTCAGGACATTATATAGTTTATTGATGAAAGTGTAGCTTTTATCCTTTGTTGGAAAGTCTGGTAAACTTAACGAATGCAAGGAATAGCAATCACACTCATCACTTGTCTGTATATACTTGCTCAAGTTATATACATCACAAGTGTGGGGATATTGTCTATTTGCATTCAGGTTTTACCAGAGCCTCCAACAAGATAGATGATGGACTCCACACTTTCTTTTTATAGTAATTTAATCGTGAGTGACACTCTAACTTATCAATATTATGGGAGAAGGAAAATATTTAAGTATTTGGAAGAAAGAGCTACCCTTTATTTTATCCGCAATAAAAGAATCAAAAAGATCGAAGCTGCTAAACGCAGAAGATTTCCAACAAAATGGGAATAGGGAAAAATCCGGATATGGTTTCCGACTTGAAATCGAAAACGGAATTGTACCGCGAAAAGCGGGTTCTGCCGTAGCCCGTGACTTAAAAGAAGTGCTCGATGATAGCTCTGAATTCCACAATATAGCAAAAGGGAAAAACATCCTTATTCAAATGGGGAAAGGATTCGAATTGAATGTAAAAGTGAACGATATGACTATATAACATTATATGCTTTTTTAGATAGATAGCAAAATTACCTCCTTAAACGATACCGTTATGAACCTAAAAGAATTTGCGCAAGAATTCATTGATAGTATAAAGGAAGCTGTCGAAATGGATGAAAAAGACTACGACCTTGAGCTTACTTCTGCCATTCTTGAATATATAACAGACAGCGGCGAAATCAATGCTCCCGAATATTGTTACTTTCAAAAGACACGTAGCCGTATCACTGCATACGATTACAACGATGAAGCAGAATCGCTTGATCTTTTTTATCTAATCAAAGCAGACACACTCCTCGGGAAAGTCAATAATAATAAGGTTGAGAAAGGTTTCAATTTCTTGGCATCTTTTTATCGAGAAGCAATAGATGGAACTTTACTTCAAAGTCCGAATATCACTGTTAGTGATGAAATTTCGGAAATTGTTTCACTAATACAAAGCACTATCGGACAAATATCCCAACTCCGGCTATATATTATAACAGACGGCCTGACAGATCCTGCAAGCATACCATCTCCAGCTGAAAATGAAGAACAAAATATTATTATAGAATTCAATGTGTGGGATATGCAGCGTGTTTACCAACAGCATAATTTGCGGATAGGTAAAGAAAAAATTGAAATTGATTTTCCAACCAGTTACAACACAGAAATCCAATGTTTGAAAATGAGTGAAGAGAATCCGTATATTGACGCTTACTTGGCCATTATACCAGGAGAAACACTAGCCAAAATATACAAACGATACCAACAAACATTACTCGAAAAAAACGTTCGGACATTCTTACAATTTAAAGGAAAAGTTAATAAGGGCATTCGACGCACCATCCGAGAAGAGCCTGATATGTTTTTCTCTTACAACAATGGTATATCTACCACAGCCAGCCAAATTGAAATCAAAGAAAAAGGAAGAAGCCTATTCATCACCCGCCTTTACAATTGGCAGATTGTCAACGGAGGACAAACCACGGCATCTATTGCAGCAGCACTCAATGACAAGGACGTTGATTTGTCACGCATATTTGTGCCTATGAAAGTCAGTGTCACCCGCCAAACTGAAACAGAAGCAGAAGTCGTAAAAAAAATTTCAACCTATGCCAATAGTCAAACCGCTATCCGTAACTCTGACTTTTCTGCAAATGAGAACTATTTGGTCGACCTTGAAAAATATAGCCGAACAGAGTGGATACCTAATGGTAACAAGCGACCAATATGTAAGTGGTATTTTGAAAGAACACGTGGTCAGTATTTAGATCAGTTAGCACAATTAAGCGGATTCAATGAAAAAACATTTCGCATAGAATATCCCAGACAGCATAAAATCACGAAAACTGATTTAGCAAAATATGAATCTGCTTGGAATCAACGACCTTTTGATGTTTGCCGAGGTGCAGAAAAAAATTATGATTTATTTATTGCTGAAATTAACCGCGACAAACCTGTAATTACTCCACTATATTATAAACATATGGTTGCAAAATGCATTCTCTTCAATGAAATAGATGAATGTGTCAAAACGCGTAAGCTGGGAGGACACAAGTCTAAAATGAATGCATATATCCTTTCTTCTCTTTCATTTCTCTCTGATAAACAATTGAATCTTTCTTACATTTGGGAACATCAAAAAGTACCAAATGAGGTTCATGAAAAAATTGAAGAATTAATTGAGCCTACGTGGTCAATATTGACTGAAGGATTAAAAATTTCTGGCGATTGGGCGAAAAAAGCAGAATGTTGGCAGAGATTAAAAGTCGTATTGGGAAGCAAAATTACTAAATTCAGTGATAACATGTTGCAGCCTGAAACTAATGATGATGGTTCTTATTTGAATGAGACTCAACAAAGCCGTATTTCTGAAGCAGAAAGTTTTACACCAGACTTTTGGTTTAATTTAGCGCAATGGGCTAAATCGAATGACCAGCTTACTCCTATTGAGCGTAAAGAAGCATTCAACTTTGGTACTATGCGCTCACGTAACAAATCATTTAAATCACTAAAACAAGCACTCACTGCACTTAGTATTGTGCAAAAAGCTCGCGAAATGGGGTTTAATAAATAATTTTATACTAAATATGAAGATAAATGAAGACATCTTATGCCAATCGGCTACTTTACGGCAACCCAAACAACGCCTACGTGTGACTTTTCCTGACGGAAATTCTGTATGCTTTAATAATGCCACTACAACTTATCTTGAAACACTTAAACGAATTGGGAGTGACGAATTATCTAAAATAAACCTTGAAATAGGGCATTTGCCATTGATTTCAAGAATTGAATATCCTAAATATAAAGGATACATGAAGCCCATTACTGATGGGTGGTATGTTAATACTCAAAGTAATACTCAGCAAAAATTTCTACAATTACATTCCATTAATGACACATTACAGTTGAATTTGAATATAGAAATTGACACTGACCTTGAAGTCACCAATGAAGATACCAACAAACAAAAGAAAACAGGAAAAACGTCTTTATTAGTCCAATTTCCTGATGGAGAATTTGTTGCAGGAGATAATCCTATAGATACATTTATTCAATCTGTCTGGAAAATGGGATTAAATGAGGTACAGCATAAAGAGATAAATATTTCAGGCAAACCATTGATAACAAGAAAGCAACAATATAAAAGCCAAATTCAAGTTGGAACAGACCAATGGATAATCATCCCTGCTACAACCAAAGATAAAGCCAAAATACTTCGTACTATAGCTTTAATGATGCGTTTGGATTTAAAAATCACCATTATATAAAAAATATCCACAGCGACAAGTTCTGTCACCCATTCCACATACATTTACCACAGAAACAGATTTACCGGCTTTTAAAAACAATGAGATGGAAACAACAAAGAAACAAGAAACTGTAGCAAAGACAGAGTGCCAACAACTGAAAGAATCGGGATTCTCCGGATTCGTCACCATCAGGCAATTAATGAATGACATCCGGCTGGCTCCAGCACAAAAAGGGGTATATGTCATCCTCCGGAAATCATCGTCAACGCCCGTAACATTCATTGCCAACGGCACAGGCGGATTTTTCAAAGGGAAAAATCCTAATGTAAAAATAGAGCAACTGGAAAAGGATTTCCTGCCCGATGCACAAATTCTCTATATCGGAAAAGCAGGAGGTGCAAGCCTAAAAGCCACCTTGCAATCGCGCCTAAGCCAATACATGCAATTCGGGCAAGGACTACCCATAGGACACTGGGGAGGACGCTACATCTGGCAAATACAAGAAGCCCGCGATTTACTTGTTTGCTGGAAGCCGCTGGTTACAGAAGAGCCGAGGGAAGTAGAGAAAAAGATGATAGCAAAATTCAAAGAGACATACGGCAAACGTCCTTTTGCGAATTTGCGGAACTAAAACCAATCACCTAAAAACGTTATTGATTGGACAAAGTCGGGATTTGAGTATTTATGACGTTCCGTCCATAACTGCTACTTCCACTGTATTTATATCCTTTAGGAAAGAATTTCACACTGAATTTAAAACAATTTTATCATGAACTGGAAAGAACTGAAAGAGCGAATCATCGCTGAATATGACAAAAGAGAGTTGAAATCTAATGTACGCTACCAATCCCTCGAAAAGATAGGAAACTTCTTGGAGCATTGTTATCCGTCGGTCATCAACGATATAAAAAAATTGCTACAAGAAGAGAAAGAAGAGCTGAAAAGAAAGTATGCCCAAGAGAAAGGGAAAGAAATCAATGGCACAGAAAGCAGCGTAATCAATGAAATCTATAAGCTGCTGTTCTCTGGCAATACAATCCTTTAGGAATTGTCCACAACACTGTATAGGAAATTTGACAATAAAAAGCGTAAGAACTACAAGAACAATAAAAACCATAAGAACCATGATGACAATAAGAACAATAAAAGCAAAAAGAGCAACAACTACGATGAAAATCCTAAGCAGATTAGTTCTATCAACCCTGTTCGCCGCATGTGTGTCAAGTATGCTTGTAGCTTGTTCCTCGGATAACGATGGAGATGATAACGGACACGAAGCTCCGGTTGTAGGCATCAACCCAACTGAAGTATTCACCGGAAAAAGAATCAAAGACTTCAACGGAGCTAAAATGACTTACAATGAAGAAGGGCTACTGACAAACGTCAAGAGCCCGGACGAAAGCGTAACTTTCGTTTATCCCACCGGAACAACGACTTCCGGCAACCACATCAAAATGACAATCTGCGACAAAGACCCGCTGTACGGAAAGGAAATGTATATAGACATGACCATCGGCACAAACGGCTTTGTGGAAAGTGCCATCGAGACCTACGAAAACACGGGCGGCAAAGAGACCTGGAAGTTTGAATACAACGAGGAAGGACACCTCTACAAGATGAAACGCTCGGAAGGGGGCAACGAGACTACTACCCTGACCTACACAGGAAACAACATTGCCGAAGTGGACATGACCTCCGAAAAAGACCCGACAGAAAGGCAGCACGTCACCTTGTCCTATGGTTCCACTCCGATGGAGAACAAGGCGTGCATCATGCTGTTCGATGAGACTTTCGGCATCGATATGGACGAAATGATATATGCCTATTGGGCAGGGCTGTTGGGCAAAGCTACCCGGCACCTCCCCACCGCAGCCAATTACGAGGACGAAGGAACGGAAACATTCAAATGGGACGTCGATGGCGAAGGATATCCAAGCAGCATGACGCACAAGAGCGGACACGCTACCTACACCTACCAGTTCGGCTGGTAAGCGGCAATGAGGGAACACGCTGCGTGCGTATTTCCGTCTGCCAATCGCATTTTCCACTTCAGTACGCTTCTTTTTGTCGGCCAAAATGGCTACTTTTGCGGCTAAAATCAAGCTACAAAATCAAACTATCATGACTAAAAACAAGCGGAAAGAAAAAATCGTATCATTTCTTTGGCAACATGCCCTACTCCTGGTTTCATTGAATCTGATGGCACTGGGAGTTGTTTTTTGTGTGAAATCTTGTTTGGGAAGCAGTGTAATTTCTTCCTTGCCGTTCGTGTTCTCGCAGGCAGGGGCTGTCGGCAAGGTGCCGGGATGGACCATCGGCGGATACACAATTGCAATGAATTTCGTCTTGGTGTTTTGCCAGATTCTTATCTTGCGGAAGCGGTTCGACCCCATGCAACTGTTCCAATTGGCCATCGGCTTTGTCTTCGGCTGGCTCATCGACCTGAACATGTCCCTGACATCTGCTTTGGAGTGCACGGCTCTGCCATCGCAAATGCTCGTCCAGTTTCTGGGATGCACCGTCATGGGCATAGGCATCGCCTTCGAGGTGAGATGCGGCTCGGTGACCATGCCGGGCGAAGGCATCTCGATTGTCATCAGCCAAGTCTCCGACCGCCCCTTTGCCAAGGTCAAAATCGGGGTGGACACGGTGCTCGTGTTGCTCGCCATCACCGGATGTTACCTCTTTTTCGGGAGATGGTTGTGGAATGTCATCGGGCTTGGAACGCTGTTTGCCATGGTCTATGTGGGACTGGTGGTAAAGTTCATCGCCCCACATATCAAGTGGTTCGACCGTCTGCTGGCCTACAATCCGGGGTTCCGGCGCTACCTGTTCGGACTGGCAAAGCTGGTCTACCGCACGCGGCGATGAAACCGGACAAGCCTAATCCATCATCTTGCCATGATTCTCCGCAATCTGAATCATGCGGTCGTAATCCTCGGCACTCAAGTCCATGAAGTAGTAATTGACGGGATTCACCACTTTGCCCTTCACGTGTACCTCGTAGTGCAGGTGCGGACCGGTGCTCTTGCCCGTGCTGCCCACTCCTCCGATGACCTCGCCACGCACCACCCGCTTGCCCACTTTGGTGCGGAAGTCGCGCAGATGGGCATACCATGTCCGGTAGCCGAAGCCGTGGTCGATGATGATGGTGTTGCCGTAACCCGTCTCCCACCCCATCTTGACGACCGTGCCGTCGCCCGTGGCGTAGACATCCGTACCGGGATTGGCCGAGAAGTCCATGCCCGCATGAAAGCGGGTAGTGCCGTAGATGGGGTCGATGCGCGTGCCGTATCCGGAAGCGGTCTGCTTCAGGTTCTTGTTGGAAATGGGCTGGATGGCGGGGATGCACTTCAGCATCTCGTCGTGGTTTTTACAGAGTTCCACTACATCGTCGAAGGAGTTCGACTGGATGTACAGCTGTTTGGAGAGCACGTCCAGTCTTTGCGTTGTGTTCACTACCAGTTCCGCATCTGCCATGTCCATCAGATGCTCGTAGCGGTTGGTGCCGCCATAGCCCGCCTGGCGGATGGCTTCCGGTATGGGGTCGGCCTGGAAGATGACCCGGTAGAGGTTGTCGTCGCGCAACTGGATGTCCTGCAACACAGCTCCCATCTCGTCCATCCGGCGGTTCAGCACGTCATACTGCGCCTTCAATCGGCTGTTTTCCTTGCGGAGCTCCTTCTCGGAAGGAGAGCCGAAAAGCATCAGCAGGCCGATAAAGCAAGCCGCCACAATGCCGAAGTCGATAAACGCCCGGCGCAACAGGCTCAGCACCCGTTGCCTGACGGTGGGATAAATGCGGTCATACGTCTGTGTCTGCGGGTTATATATATAGTAAACTTTACGCATCGGGAGTAAATATTTCATTATCAATGAGGCAAAAATACGAAAAACAACTTATCTTTGCGCAGTTTTTTTGAGATTATTAAGCCTTGGCGGCTGAACAGGCACGGATGCCGCATCCAAAGGCCATCGGAAAAACAGGACATTTTCCGGCAGCTTCTTACCTGCTCCCTACCTGCTCCTTGTCTGGTCCATACCTGGTCCGAACGTATAGACAGGGAGAAAGTACGGAGATGGTACAGACCTGGCAGGGACGAATCAGAAAAATAGAACAAAAAAAATAAATTATAGAGTATGTTGACTGCAAACGAAATCAGAGACTCTTTCAAGAGTTTTTTCGAAAGTAAAGGTCACCAGATAGTGCCTTCGGCCCCGATGGTGATTAAGGATGACCCCACGTTGATGTTCACCAATGCGGGAATGAACCAGTTCAAGGATATCATTCTGGGCAACCACCCGGCGAAATACAAAAGGGTAGCGGACTCGCAGAAATGCCTCCGCGTAAGCGGAAAGCACAACGACCTGGAGGAAGTGGGACACGACACCTACCACCATACCATGTTCGAGATGCTGGGCAACTGGTCGTTCGGCGACTACTTCAAGAAGGAGGCCATCTCCTGGGCATGGGAATATCTGGTGGATGTACTGAAACTCGACCCCAAAGACCTCTATGCCACCGTGTTCGAAGGCAGCGCTGAAGAAGGATTGGAACGCGACAACGAAGCCGCTTCCTACTGGGAGCAGTTCCTGCCGAAAGACCACATTCTGAATGGCAACAAACACGATAACTTCTGGGAAATGGGTGATACGGGACCGTGCGGTCCGTGTTCAGAAATCCATGTGGACTCCCGTTCGGAAGAAGAGAAGGCCCAAATACCCGGCAGCCAGCTGGTGAACAAAGACCACCCGCAGGTGATTGAAATCTGGAACCTCGTGTTCATGCAGTTCAACCGCAAGGCGGACGGCAGCCTGGAAGGACTTCCCGCCAAGGTTATCG
>Ga0129308_1003499_pt1 | contig 11169 bp, 9 predicted proteins | sample L827metagenome_FD_94440 | JGI IMG/M metagenome (GOLD analysis project Ga0129308, IMG submission 94440) | Ring-tailed lemur group fecal microbial communities from Wisconsin, USA - L827 metagenome | ecosystem: Host-associated > Mammals > Digestive system > Large intestine > Fecal | place: USA... | reverse complement strand
CCAATTTTATTTAATTCTTCAATCAATTCAACTCCTCCCATTTTTTGTCCATTTAAGGCAACTGGTTCTCCTTTTTCAAAAGTTAAAGTGATGTATGTTGGTTCATCAGGTGCTTGTTCTGGTGTCACACCTAATTCTAAGATTTTATCATACATTGGTTCATTTGCTGGATTTTCTAAATCCAATCCTTCATGTGATAAATGCCATAAGTTTTTATCTTTAGAATAATTTGTTTCTCTATTGATTTTTAATGGGATATTTCTTGCTTCTGCATATTCAATTTCATCATCTCTACTCTTTAATTCCCATACTCTCCATGGAGCAATAATATCTAAATCTGGAGCAAATGCTTTAATTGTTAATTCAAATCTCACTTGGTCATTTCCTTTACCTGTACAACCATGACAAATTGCATCTGCACCTTCTGCCTTAGCAATTTCAACTAATTTTTTCGCAATGATTGGTCTTGCTAAAGAAGTTCCTAACAAATATTTTCCTTCATAAACAGCATTTGCTTTTACTGCTGGAAAAATAAAATCATGAACAAATTCTTCCTTACAATCTGCACAATAATATTTAGAAGCACCTGTTGCTAAAGCTTTCGCTTCCAATCCTTCTAATTCATCTTTTTGCCCAACATCTCCTGCTACAGCAATAACTTCACAACCATAATTTTCTTTTAACCATGCAATAATAATTGATGTATCTAATCCTCCTGAATAAGCTAATACGACTTTTTTATATTGTTTCTTTTCCATAATATTTCTCTCCTCTTTATATCATTCTATTTATTTTATTTATAAATACACTACTCATTTTCTAAAACATATCTCCCTAATCGCCGAATCATATCTCATCCTCCTCATAAAAAAACGCCTCTGGAAATTTCCAGAGACGTATATATACGCGGTACCACTCTCATTGATAAAACATCATGTTCTAACCACTCTTGCCTTTAACGCAGGTAACGTTCTGTTATACTTCATTTTCCAACAGACTCTCATGAGCGCGGTTCATTGACTTCCACTTAGTAACCTTCCACTCTATGTTACCTCGCTTGAAGCGTTCAATCAATTACTCTTCTCAATCAACGATTTGACTTTTAAACTTGCGTTTATAATACAGTGATTACAATGTTTTGTCAATATCTTTTGCAATATTTTTTGAAAAATACAAAATTATTTTCAAAAATTTTCTTTAAACCTAATTATGATAATTTTACTAATTAAGAAAAAACATCACATTTTAAAAAAATAAGATTATACTATAAAAAGTATAAGGGGGAATCATCATGAATTGTATCTTGCATTTTATGACATATATACTCAAACATTCCTCTGGATTAAATACCATAGAATATTTGAGTGATGTCCATCACAGCAATAAAATATAAAGCTTAAAAAATATCATTTGGGGCATGATCCATAAAGAAATTACCCTAGATAGTTTATTAAATCATTGATTTTGTGTTTCTTAAATACAAAATCATTTTTTATTATACAATTCAAAATATGTAACCCCATTTTGATAAATAAGTGAAACAATTCTTTCTCATTAAAATCATCATGTCTATTGATAATCAAATGATTCATCTTCAAACGAAATTTATAGTAAATTATCCCCAAAGTCTTGTTTGCTTTTAGACCTAAATCAATTATACTGCTCTGGTATAAAAAAGAAGCAATATGAATTTCATATCACTTCTAAAGCATGATTGTATATCAATGATATTTGTATCAAAAGTAAAAACAAGTTCTTTTAACAATTCTTTTTATTCATGTACTAATTCTATTTTTCCAACACCGCCAATACGTTTTTTTGTATACATATCCCAAATTGTTCTAATCACAATATAATATAATTGATAAGAAGAGTGATTAAACTCATTTTTTATACGAACTTTCACTCGAGTTGTTGGATTATCAATAGTTGCACTTGCTAGAGCATCCTTAAATATTTTTTTATCGTCTGGATGTATATTTTCATAAACATCTTTTTTATAATGCTCATTTTCTAATCGTCCAAGCATATTATAATGATTAATCATATGATACTGACTATCAAATTCAAAGAAACTATCATTAATTAATTCAACATATGCACGGTGATATGCTTTTTCTTTTTCTAAATCACTCAATACACTATTTCTATTTATATCTTCTAATTCTTCATCTATTTTAATATCTTTAATTTCTTCAGATTGAATCTTTAATTTATCTTTTACATTATTCAAACATTGTAAAACCTTTGGATTAAATTCTCCACAAGCTCCATGAAAAATCATTGCAATTGCTTGTTCATGAGTATATGAAGGTTTATATACTCTTTCATTTGTAAGAGCATCATATACATCAGCCACAGAAACAATTTGTGCCCAAATTGGGATTTCTTCGCCTTTCAATCCATCAGGATATCCTCTTCCATCCCATTTTTCATGATGATAACGAATAATATCATAATAGAAATGATATGTATAATCATTATATAGTCCCTTAAATTGTTTAAGAATCTCACAACCATATAATGTATGCTTTTTTATTTCCTCAAATTCACTATCAGTCAGTTTCCCCGGTTTATTTAAAATATTATCACTAATAGCAATTTTCCCCACATCATGCAATATTGAAGCCAATGCAATTTCTTTAACCATATCATCATTAATACCATATTCAGGAAATTCTTTCTTTAATTCATTCATCAACATTTCTGTAGCATAACGAACTCTAAAAATATGTTCACCTGAATCCAAGTTACGAAATTCTACCAATGTTCCCAATGATTCAAGAACTTGAATACGCATCTCATTTAATGCTTTTAAACTTTCTTGTAATTCTTTTGTTTGTGTATTAACTAACCATTTTAAACGATGTTTATGTTTAAAAACACTTATTAGCTGAATAATTTTTTGTCTAAACACTTCTTGGTTAAATGGTTTTTTTATGATTTCTTGAACACCCCAAGAAATACCTTTCATACACAATTCATCATTATCTGCACACAAGAATATTGGTATCTGATCATAACTTTGTTTATCAGAATAAATTTCTAAAAAACGAACAACTCTTTCTTCTGAAATAGAATCATCTAATATAATTCCTACAATATAGTCCTTATATTTATCTAAAATCTCTAAAGCAATTTCTTCATTACTAGCGCATAAAGGTCTATAATCATTTTGAAATATGCATACAAGTTGTTGTTGTAGTTGCTGATCTTGACATATATATAATATATGTTTGTGTTTCGTAGGCATCCTTTATACACTTCCTTTTCCCCTAATAATACTATAACCCTTTCTCTTCAATCTGTCAAAAGGTACCATCAAATATCTTTTATACCATACAATTTTACATTGCTGACATTTTCTATTATATAAGTATCTTTTATTGAATAAACTACTTGACTTAAAACATAATAACCTTGATTAATAAATATCTCAAAAACATCTTGATCATAATATATTTCCAAATCATAAGAATGATTTAAACTTGGTGTATGATTAACATTACATACTTTTTCATCTTGAATAGATACATCTTGTCTATCACAATAAAGACAATCATCTTGAATATATAATTTCAATCCACCCAAATTCACAATACTCTTATCATTCATTGTCAAAGTTAATAAGAACGGAGATTTAAAATCAATATCTTCTTTTTCATCTTGAAACAAATTCTTAATAGATGGATAAACTTCTTGATACATATGTCCATTCTTTTCAGTTAAAATTCTTGGCATTGTGAACATACCAATCCAATTTTCGCCATCTTCTACCTGACGCATTCTTAACCATCCTATCATGACACGTTGCTGATACTGATCTAAAAATGTTTGAGGTGCATAAAAATCCAAACCATAATCTAAATAAGTAATAGAACCATGACCATGAATTGTCATTGTTTCTTCATCAAAATCAACAGGCATATAAATAGAATTTCCTGTAGGTTTAGGTTCTTCATCGATATGTTCAGGTGAAAAAACCATGAAATATTGGTTATGAAGTTGAAATATATCAGGACATTCCCACATATCACCTATATTTTCATCAATAAATCTATTCTTATATTGGAAATGAATACCATCTTCACTCTCATAAAATAAAACTTCCCCATTATATCCTTTTTCACCAGACACTTTACTTCCCAATATCATTTTGATTTTTCCATCTTGAGATTTCCATACTTTTGGATCTCTTGTATGTCTATCATGTCCTAATTCTTTATCATAAATAACATCAATAATAACTTGCTTATCATGAATATTATCAAAAGTATATCCATCTTGAGAAATAAACAAGGCTTGTGAAGCAATAATATCATCATTATTAGCTTGTAAATGTATATAATCTGGATTTCCTTTTTCATATCGAATAGCTGTATAATAAAGATATAATTTTCCATCTTTTTCAATAGCTGATCCTGAAAAACAGCCATTACAATCAAATTTTTTAGAAGGGTAAAGAGCAATTGGTAAATGCTCAAAATGAATAAAATCTTCAGTTATGGCATGTCCCCAATGCATTGTTCCCCAATGATTAGCATATGGGAAATGTTGATAAAATATATGATATTTCCCTTGATAATAAATCAATCCATTTGGATCATTTATCCAATGATATGGTGCGGTAAAATGTAATTGTGGTTTCATATTTTCTTATCTCCTTTAATATTTATATATCGAGAAATATGCATTATTTAAATAATAAATATTCCTCTTTTAACATATACCAACATTCTATCTTCTTTGTATTAATTAACATTGTATATGTTATTTCTATATCTTTAACAATGAGAACATTGTATTTTCTCATCTGACATCCATATCATAGCAACTATTTTTATCATACCATAAATTATTGATTTAATGAACTTGTTTATTGCTGACTATAAGATAAAAGTCATGGAATTATCATTATTCCCTGACTTCTATTTTACCTTGTTATTTTTTAAATTGTGGTAAAAAATCTTGATGTGCTTCTATTAATTCATCAATAACAACATTTGCATCAGCATCACTTTGACACAATGGATTCATATTTAATGCTGTTACTGCCAAATCTCTATTTCCACTGACTGCCGCTTCACAAACAAGTCTTTCAAATGTTTTAATCATATGCACATATCCACTAATTGGTAATTTAAGTTCTCCAGTTGCGATTGGTTGAGGACCATCAGCAGTAATACGACAAGCAACTTCTACAGCACTATCTGCTGGTAAATCAGAAATAGCTCCATTGTTTCTGACATCTACATATTGAATATCACCAGTATTATTATAGATAGATTGAATCAAATTACATGCTGCATCAGAATATTTTGCTCCACCACGCATAGCTAATTGTTGAGGTTTTTCTGCTAATTCCTCATGTCCATATAATTCAAATAATTCTTCTTCAGTTTGACTAACAACTTCACCACGAACTGTTCCAGTTCTAAATTGTTCTTGTTCTTCTTTTAACTGCTCTTTTGTGTAGAAATAATAATTATGATATGGACAAGGAATAGCCTTCAATCCTTTAATAAAAGATGATGAATATGGTAATGAAACAAAGTTCTTCATTTGAATTGTGTCTTCTTCTTTGAGATAAGCATACTTATTCAATAACTCATCAAAACGTGATTCACCATTAACAAAAACATCAGTTGCAAAAATAAAATGATTAACACCTTGAATTTCCATAGTCACTTCATCTTCTTCAACACCTAACATTTTCGCAAAGCCACTAACCATATTCACTGGCACATTACACAATCCTATCGTTTTCTTAAAATTCGTATATCGTAAAATAGCTTCTGTTACCATTCCAGCAGGATTTGTAAAGTTAATTAACCATGCATCAGGACAAATTTCTTCAATATCTTTTACAATATCTAAAATCACTGGAATTGTTCTAAAAGCTTTAAACATTCCTCCAGCCCCATTTGTTTCTTGTCCTATCATACCATGAGAAATAGGAATTCTTTCATCTTGAATACGTGCTGGCAAACGACCAATACGCATTTGTGTTGTCACAAAGTCAGCACCTTTTAAGGCGTCTCTGCGATCATATGATAATGTGACTTTCATTGGTAATCCAGCCTTTTTTACCATACGCTTTGCTAATGCTCCAACAATTTCTAATTTTTCTTTTCCTTCAGGAATATCAACTAAACATAATTCTTTGATTGGTAATGTATCATAACGCTTAATAAATCCTTCTACTAATTCAGGAGTATAACTACTTCCTCCACCAATTGTTACTACCTTTATTGCTTCTTTTTTCATATTTCAACCACCTTCATATATTTTTTACACTTCTAGTATAAAATATAATATGAAAAAAGCAATCACAACAACATAAAACTGTATCGGTACAGTTTTATGTGTTATACTTATATAAAGGATGTGGAACGTATGACAAAATACCAAAAAATAGCTGATATTATTGAAAGTAAGATCTTAAATTTAGAATATCAACAAGGGAAAAAACTACCATCAATAAAGGATATCATGAAAGTTTATCATTGTAGTCGTTCTACTGCTATTAAATGTTATGAATGTTTAATAAATAAACATTTGGTTTATGTAAAACCTCAAAGTGGTTATTATGTTGCTGATTCTGCTATCAAACCATCTTCTATTGATGATAAGTATGCTTTAAATACTGGAAATCCTATTGTTTCAGCAACTTCTTTAGTTGATGCCAAACATTGTTTATCTATTGCAATTGAACAATATTCTCAGTCATCTTTGAATATATCTTTACAAGGAGTGGATTCTTTAAGACAAATATTACCAGATTTCTTAGCACAATATGGTATATATGCCAAAAATGAAAACATCTATTTGATACAAGGTATTACCCAGATTCTTTCTTTTTTATCAATCAATGCTTTAAATCATCAAAAGTATATTTTGATCGAAGAACCAACATATAGTTACTATATACAATTTTTAAAATCATTACATATTCCAACTCTTACTATAAAAAGAGATAAAAATGGTATAGATTTACACCAATTAGAACTTCTTTTTCAACAAAAGAATATTCAATTTTTTTATACAATACCAAGAAATCATAATCCATTAGGAACAACATTAAACACTCAAACAAGAAAAAAGATAGCTGAATTAGCTATCAAATATAATGTTTGCATTATTGAAGATGATTATTTTGGACATTGTTCATCAACTGCTAAATATTTATCTATTCATTATTATTCATCAGGACAAAATTGTATATATCTTACAAGTTTTAGCAAGACTATTCCTTATATACGTATTGGTATTTGTGTTATTCCACAACATTTAAAAGAAACATTTGAACAGATTATTCATCAATCGTATTATTTTTCATATCAAATGCCATCATTAATTTCACAAGCCACTTTAGAATCATATATAAGAAGTTTATTATATCAAAAACAAGTCCAAAGACTTCAACAACAATTAAAGAAACATTATCAAGTGATTAAAAAAATCACTCAAAGCTGGGATCATCACATTGTATCTGTAATAGGAGGAACATCAGGATACTATTTTAGCCTTTCTATTCACTCTGATATTTCTCTTGATCGATTAGAAAACGAATTAAAAAAGCGTCAAATATATATTGCCAGAAATGAACGATGTTTTTACGACATCTCCCAATTCAATCATACTTTACGTTTAAGTATTGCCAGAGTCACACCTTCTCAACTAGAAGAAGCACTTAATATTATCTATGATACACTTATGAGCATTGTTGGATAAACCAAGAAAAGATTTCTTGCATTTGAGCATCTCTTTCATGCATCATTTCTGGATGAAATTGAACTCCCCAGATATCTAATTCTTCATGTTGAATAGCTTCTATGATTTGATCATCACTTCTTGCGACAACACGAAGCCCTTTTCCTAATTGTTGTATAGATTGATGATGAAAACTATTCACATAATATTGTTCATTAAATATTGGATATAAAAAACTATCTTTATCTACTTGAATAGAATGAATTGGGTAATCTTTTCTTTCTTCTTGTTGATGTTGCATCACAGCAGATGATAGTTGCTTATTGTCTTGATATAGAGTTCCACCTAAAGCAACATTAATCATCTGATGTCCTCTACAGATTCCTAAAATAGGAATCTTTTTTTCAATACATTTTTGAATGAGTTTTAATTCATATAAATCACGTCTTAAACTTGACTCACTTTGTTCAAAGCGATATATATCATGATATATCAATGGATTGACATCAATTCCGCCACAAACAATCAATCCATCAATACAATCCAATTGATTGTCAATAAGTTCTTCATCACATATGGGTAATAAAACAGGTACTCCATGACCTTTAATAACTGCATCTATGTAATCTTCATTAGTAGCTTGTGATGGGAAATCCATCTCTCTATGCTCTTTACAAGTTAATCCTATAATTTTCTTCATACATCTATACCCCTTTATCCTTATAATTATGAAAATCAACCAATTCTATTTGATGATCATTTATCCATGTCTTTAACCACTGACTACATAAAAAATCACATTCCATTGTTCTAATTTTCGTAAAAGATGAATGTTCCAAAATATATTGATCCAAATATCCTGGATGAAAAACAGCAATACAACATTCATTATTCTTTAAATCATCTAAATGCTCATTCATATATTGTCTTGGATCATATAAACCATTTTCATCTAATTGAGCAAATCCAAATCCCTTGATACCATACGTATCTTCCCATTCTTTATCCAAAATAGGATTTTCAAAAAACAAATGATACTTTTTAGCCACATTTTTCAACGCTATAAAGAAATTTTTTGAAAAAACAGCATGCGCTTCAAAATAATCTGGATCTTTACCAGTTATCTTTCTAAATTGAAAAAGTTGTGCTTCTATCTCCATTTCTGCTTCTTCAATCACGATTGTATCTTCTTTTCTCAAACGAATCTCTTTACTTGTACAAAAATCACCATTTTCTTGAACCAAAGAAGGAATAAGTTGAGGATTTATAAGAGGCTTTCCCACACAAATATTTGTATGTTGTCCTAAACAAACACCCGTATCTTGAATAAGATCATAGCCATGTTGAGCACTTTCCATATTGGTCATTATACCTACACAAGTAATAACACCATCTTTGACAGCTTTATAGATACCATAATTCACTGCTTCACTAAATCCTAAATCATCAGCTCTCATAATCAGTTTCACAGCTTATACCTCCTTGCTAAATATATCCCTATTCCATCTTCTTCACAACTTCCACAGATTTCATCTGCCATTTCCTTCACATTAAAAAAAGAATTTTCCATAGCAATACCACAACCTGCCATTTTTAACATTTCTATATCATTTTCACCATTTCCAAAGGCTAATACATCATGTAAAGGAATATCTTTTATTTGCGCATATTCTTTTAAAGCACTGCCTTTATTCAATCCATATGGATTGACCTCTATCCAATTATCTTCGACTCTACATAAATCAAATTGATTTGTTGTTCTTTTTTGAAGTGATTGAATAATACAACCAATCGTCTTACTATGTTGAATCAAAGCCACTTTTCGTAAATCTTCAAAATAACTTTTCTTTATTTCTTGTACACTTTTTATTTTATATTTTGTAGAAGAACCAAAATGATGATCTACAATGCCAGTATGTCCATACTCAATGATAAATAAAGCGTCTTTAAAAAAGAATATCATATCTAAAGAATATTCTATAGCCAGTTTTTCTAAACATAAACTATCTTGATATGTTAAACCTTGTTCCTTATGAAGTAAATTTCCTAACGAATCATAGATTTCTAATCCATTTAAACATATATATCCACTCTGTGGATAATCTAAAAGATGTAGAACATTTCCATACTTAACCAAACCATGAATATCTCTCCCACTTGCTAAAACAATTGATTCCCCTTTTTCTTGCAAAGTAATTAAAATATCTTTTGTATAAGAAGTGATTTCTTGATGAGAATTTAATAAAGTGCCGTCCATATCCATTACAATCATACCCATATATCACGACTCCTTTAAAATATCTTTCATCTTTTGTAAAACACCTTGTTCATCATTAGATAAAACAACTTCATGACAAATATCTTTAATAGGTTGTACTGCATTACTCATAGCATAACTATATTTAACATGTTGCAATAATTCATAATCATTCATTTGATCACCAAAAGCAGCACATTCCTCTGGTTTGATTTCATAAATCATCTGTAAAAATTGAATAGCAATTCCTTTATTAATATCCTTGTTTTGAATATCCATCCATTCATTTCCAGATGTAACGACTTTTAAACCATCAGGTAAATTTTTTTCAACATCACTAATCAATTCTTTAATCTTATGTTCAGGATCAAATATTGCTATCTTCATAATATCATCATCAACTTCATCAAAAGAGTTTACAAATGAATAAGCACAATAATATTTTTTCACTTCATTTTTATATTCAAAATAATCTTTAAGTGCATATGCTCCTTTTCTACCACACATAATCATAAAAATACGTGGTATATTATCTATAATATTTCGTATCATCTTAACATCACTTGGTTGAATAATATTGCAATAAAGTTCTGTTGCCCCTTGAGCAATATAGCTTCCATTTTCAGCAATAAAATACATATATTCACTCAACGGTACAAATTTCTGATACAAGCGATAATACTGATTACCACTTGCTATAACAAACTTAATATCTTTATCTTTTAATTGATAAAATATATCTATAAATTCCGGATCAAATTTTTTATGAGAATCTAAAAATGTCCCATCCATATCAGTTGCTATTAGTTTTATCATCATCTTTCACCCTTGTCAAAAAGTATAACATATTCATTTGAGAATAACTATATAGAAACATTGACTTTTTCATTTTTACAAAAATAGAGAACGACTAATCGTCGTCCTCATCATCTTTATCATGTCTATCATGTTCATCATCATCGTCATCGTCGTCATCATCATCTTTTTCATTTCTTTTCTTATTACGATTTTCTTGTTTTTCTTGTGCTTCTAAATCATCCTCTAACTTATCTAAAATTTCCTCATCATATCCTTTACCTTCTAAATATTCTATCAGATCATCTACATCTTCTCTTGCTAATTTTTCTTTATCTAAATCTGGATAATATTGTAAAATCAAATCAATCAGTTTCACTTTACTATCAGGAATACCTAAGTTT
>Ga0129308_1003497_pt1 | contig 11174 bp, 9 predicted proteins | sample L827metagenome_FD_94440 | JGI IMG/M metagenome (GOLD analysis project Ga0129308, IMG submission 94440) | Ring-tailed lemur group fecal microbial communities from Wisconsin, USA - L827 metagenome | ecosystem: Host-associated > Mammals > Digestive system > Large intestine > Fecal | place: USA... | reverse complement strand
CCAAGTATTACAGAGGTTCCAACAATCCGGTTTCAAGTAAAACGCTTGAAGCCGTTTTTCATGTAAAAGGGTCAGAAATCAGAAGAATCGTCAATTCCCTGCGAAGCAAAGGTGAACCCATTTGCAGCGATTATGATGGCTACTTCTATGCGGACAATCAGCATGAAATCAATGCAACGATTGCCCAGCTGACAAGCCGTATCCAGAAGATTGCAAAAGCAAGGGATGGCTTGGTGAATCGCACCGGCAAAGATGATTGACCCTATTTCCCTTGAAAGGTGGTGGTGATAGATATGATTGCAGTTGAATAGTCTCGTTGTCTCTGCCCTCCGACCGGTTCTCCGGTATTGTGGAGGGCTTTTTTTATTTCAAAATCCATTTCAAATATCAGGAGGAAACGTATATGGCATTTTTCAACAGCGCAGTAACTGTTCTTCAGACTCTCGTTATCGCTCTCGGCGCAGGTCTCGGCATCTGGGGTGCAATCAACCTGCTTGAAGGCTACGGCAACGACAACCCCGGCGCAAAGTCTCAGGGCATGAAGCAGCTCATGGCTGGTGGCGGTGTCGCTCTCATCGGTACTACCCTTGTACCTCTGCTCTCCGGTCTCTTCGGCTAATCAGCCGCTGGAAGCTCAAGAACCAATCAATCACGGGTTGGGATAGAAGCTCCCAACCCTGTTTTCTATCAAGGAGGAAAAATATATGGCATTTTTCAACAGCGCAGTAACTGTTCTTCAGACCCTCGTTATCGCCCTCGGTGCAGGTCTCGGCATCTGGGGGGGCAATCAACCTGCTCGAAGGCTACGGCAACGACAACCCCGGCGCAAAGTCCCAGGGCATGAAGCAGCTTATGGCAGGAGGCGGTGTTGCCCTCATCGGAACCACTCTTGTGCCCCTGCTTTCCGGTCTCTTTGGTTAATCCGTAAAAAGGAGGTAATCGCCTTTGGACAGCATACTCCAACAGATCACAGACTGGTTGAAAGAAATGCTCGTTTCAGCCATCATGGGAAATCTGTCGGGGATGTTTGAGTCCGTCAACAACCAGGTTGGCGAGATAGCAACCTCCGTTGGCATGACCCCGGCGAATTTCTCGCCGGGTGTCTTTGCCATGGTACGCAACATCTCCGAGTCAGTGATTATCCCGATAGCAGGCTTGATACTGACATTTATCGCCTGTTACGAGCTAATTCAAATGATTATCGACCACAACAATCTGGCGAATTTTGAGACATGGATTTTTTTCAAGTGGGTGTTCAAGACCTTCGTTGCGGTCATGTTAATCACAAACACATTCAATATCACAATGGCTGTGTTCGATGTGGCACAGCACGTGATCAATGCCAGCGCCGGTATCATTGCGGGAGACACCGCCATAGATGCGGCGGCGCTGGAAACGATGGAAGATACGCTGATGGCAATGGATCTCGGTCCGCTCTTAGGGCTGTTCCTGCAATCCCTGATTGTTCAGGTCACAATGTCGGCATTGGCAATCGTGATCTTCGTCATTGTCTACGGACGAATGATTGAGATTTACCTCATGGTCAGCCTTGCCCCGATTCCTTTTGCCACCTTCGGGAACAGGGAACAGAGCAGCGTTGGACAGAACTATCTGAGGTCACTTTTTGCAATCGGGTTCCAGGGGTTCCTGATTATGATCTGTGTCGGCATCTATGCGGTGCTGGTGCAGTCGGTCGCTTTCAGCGAGGACATTATCGCTTCAATCTGGGGTGTCATGGGATACACGGTTCTTTTGTGCTTCACCCTGTTCAAGACCGGTTCTCTTGCAAAGGGCGTGTTCTCTGCCCACTAAAGGAAGGAGGTTTTCAGTGGCAGCATATATCCCCGTACCCCGTGACCTGACGAGGGTAAAAACAAAGGTGTTCTTCAATCTGACAAAACGACAGCTGATCTGTTTCGGCTCTGCGGCACTCATTGGGGTGCCGATTTTCTTTTTAGTCAAAGGAACAGGAAATGTAAGCCTTGCGGCACTGACCATGATGATTGTCATGCTCCCCCTGTTCTTTCTGGCTATGTACGAAAAGGACGGTCAGCCGCTGGAAGTCATTGCAGGACACTTCATTCAGGCAAAATTTATTCGTCCCAAGGTTCGACCTTATCAGACGAACAACTATTACGACGCTCTGGTGCGTCAGTATCATCTTGAAAAGGAGGTAGAGCGAATTGTTTTTCAAGAAGAAGCCGCAGGCAAGAGAAGTAAAAATGCCTGCAAATCTGAATCGAAAGCAGCAGAGAGAAATTAAGGCTGTTGTAGAACGGGCAAAGAAAGACAATGGGATTCCCCAGACCGCCCAGCAGTCCATTCCCTTTCAGAGGATGTTCCCGGACGGTATCTGCCGGGTCACAGACAGCTACTACACCAAAACCATTCAGTTTCAGGACATCAACTATCAGCTGGCACAGCAGGAGGATAAAACCGCCATTTTCGATGAGTGGTGCAGTTTCCTGAATTTCTTCGACAGCTCTGTTCAGTTTGAGCTGTCCTTTATGAACATGAGTACCGATGCGGAGAGCTTTGAAAAGAGCATCCGTATCCCGTTCCGAAAGGACAGCTTCAATTCTTCTCGTGCCGAGTACAGTCAAATTCTGAAAAAGCAGCTGTCACAGGGCAATAACGGTCTGACCAAAACCAAGTATCTGACCTTCGGCATCGAAGCAGAGTCCATGCGTCAGGCAAAGCCGAGACTGAACCATATCGAGAATGACCTGCTCAACAACTTCCGCCGTTTGGGTGTGATGGCATCCACGATGAATGGCAAGGAACGGCTTCGTCTGATGCACTCCATGTTCCACATGGGTGACAATGATAAGTTCTTCTTTGACTGGAAGTATCTTGTGGAGTCCGGGCTGTCCGTAAAGGATTTTATTGCGCCGACAGCGTTTGCCTTTAAGACCAGCCGCACCTTCCAGATGGGCAGCATCTACGGTTCGATGTCCTATCTGCAAATTATCGCTTCTGACCTTTCCGACCGGATGCTGGCTGATTTTCTGGATATGGAGTCCAGCCAGATCGTGACCATGCACATCCAGTCGGTTGATCAGACGGCGGCAATCAAGACCATCAAGAGAACCATCACGGAGCTTGACCGTTCCAAGATCGAGGAGCAGAAAAAGGCCGTCCGTTCCGGTTATGACATGGACATTATTCCTTCCGACCTTGCCACCTACGGCAAAGATGCAAAAGCCCTGCTGAAAGAATTGCAGAGCCAGAACGAGCGAATGTTCATGCTGACCTTTCTTGTGATGAACACCGGACGCACCGAACAGGAGCTGGAAAACAATGTGTTCCAGGCACAGAGTATCGCCCAGAAGCACAACTGCAATCTGCGCCGACTGGATTTCCAGCAGGAACAGGGGTTGATGAGCAGTCTGCCGCTGGCACAGAATCTGATTGAGATTCGTCGTGGCCTGACTACCAGTTCCACGGCTATTTTTGTGCCGTTCACCACACAGGAGCTGTTCCAGAATGGTGCCGAAAGCCTGTATTACGGTCTGAATGCCTTATCCAACAACCTGATTATGGTGGACAGAAAGAAACTGAAAAACCCCAACGGGCTTATCCTTGGTACGCCTGGTTCCGGTAAATCCTTCTCCGCAAAGCGTGAGATTACCAATGCGTTCCTCGTGACGGATGATGACATTATCATCTGCGACCCGGAAGCAGAATATGCGGCGCTGGTTCACAAGTTTGAAGGTCAGGTAATCAAGATCAGTTCTTCCAGTACCAACTATATCAATCCCATGGACATCAACATCAACTACTCTGAGGACGATAATCCGGTGGCTCTGAAAGCGGACTTTATCCTCTCCCTCTGCGAGTTGATTATGGGAAGTAAGGACGGCTTGCAGCCCATTGAAAAGACGGTCATTGACCGTTGTGTGCATCAGATTTACCAGAGATATTTTGACAATCCGGTTCCTGAAAATATGCCTGTCCTTGAGGACTTGTATAACGCACTTCTCAAACAGGACGAGAAAGAAGCCCATCATGTGGCGACTGCACTGGAAATCTATGTGAAGGGTTCTTTGAAGCTGTTCAACAATCGAACCAATGTGGACATCAATAACCGTCTGGTCTGCTATGACATCAAGGAGCTTGGTAATCAGCTGAAGAAAATCGGTATGCTGATTGTTCAGGATCAGGTATGGGGGCGTGTGACAGCCAACCGAAGTGCCGGTAAATCCACCAGATACTACATTGACGAGTTCCATCTGCTTCTGAAGGAGGAGCAGACAGCAACCTACTCCGTAGAAATCTGGAAGCGATTCCGTAAATGGGGCGGCCTGCCCACCGGCATTACCCAGAATGTCAAAGACCTGCTTCGTTCCCCGGAGATTGCCAATATCCTCGAAAATTCCGACTTCATTTATATGCTGAATCAGGCAAGCGAGGACAGAGGGATTCTGGCGAAGCGTCTGAATATCTCTCCCCACCAGCTGTCCTATGTGACCAATTCCGGCGAGGGCGAAGGGCTTCTGTTTTATGGCAATGTGATCCTGCCGTTTATTGACCGGTTCCCAACCGATACGGAACTCTACCGCATTATGACCACGAAGCTGAATGAGGTGGTGGCAGCAAAGGAGGCGTAAGGCATGGCGAAGAAACCGACACGACTCCGTTTCACCGAAGATGACCTTGCGGATTCTCAGGTGAAGAAAGCTGCTGGCCGTGCGGATAAGGCGGCTGACAAAGCAGAAAAAGCGGTAGATAAGCTGGCTTCCAAAAAGAAGGCAACCAAGCTGCGTCAGGAAACGGATGCCGCCGGTTCCCGGAAGGCAAAGCTCCGTTTCGGCAAGGCGGACAACAGCGTGGCTGTGGATCGCCCATCTTCGGCAAAACAGCTTGCCACCCGTGGTACGGCTGTGACACTCACATCCAAGGTGCATCGGGCGGTATCGGAGTATGAAGATGATAATGTCGGTGTTCAGTCCGCACAGGAAACGACAAAGGCAGTGGAATCCACTGCCTGCACCGTCGATCACGCCATCTACAGCCACAAACTGAAAGCCCATGATAAGGCTGATAAGTTGGTGCAGAAGTCAGATAAAGCCAATGTGGATGCCCTTTATGAGAAGTTCAAGAAGGATAATCCCAATGCAGGTTCCAACCCGTTTTCCCGCTGGCGGCAGAAACAGGCAATCAAGAAAGAATACGCAGTTGCCAAAGCCGGTAACAGTACGGCAAAGACAACAGCTGCCAAGGGTGCGGAAAAAGCAGCCCAGGGAGCCAAGACAATCACAGAAAGAGTCACGGAGTTTTGCACCACGCACTCCAAAGCCATTCTGCTTGTTCTGGCGGCGGGACTGCTTTTTGTGCTTATTTGCAGTATGTTCTCGTCCTGCACTGCCATGTTTCAGGGAGGGACGCAGGTGATTCTGGGGACTTCCTTTACTGCCGAGGACGAGGACATCATCGGGGCAGACAATGATTATAAGGCTCTGGAAGCTGCCTTGAGAAATCAGATCAACAACATTGAGCGCACTTACAGCGGTTATGATGAATACCGTTATGACCTTGATGAGATCAACCACAATCCCTATGAGCTGGCGGCATATCTGACGGTGAAGTTTGAGGATTACACCCGTGAGGAAGTGCAAAGCACTCTGCGGTGGCTGTTCGATCAGCAGTATGAGCTGATTTTGACAGAAGAAGTGGAAATCCGAACCCGTACAGAGACCCGTACCGGCACATCGACATCCACAGACCCGGAAACCGGCGAGACTACGACAGAGGAATATGAGTACGAAGTTGAGGTTGAGTATGAGTATTATATCCTGAATGTGAAGCTGGTAAACAAGGGCTTGAACCGTGTAATCGGAAGCTCCGGTCTGACAGAGGATGAAATGGAGCGATACCGTGTACTTCTCCAGACAAGCGGGAACCGCCCGGACATCTTTGGGGACGACATTTATGCAGTCACCGGCGAATACACCGACTATGATATTCCGGGCGAAGCTCTGACGGATACCCGCTTTGCCAACATGATCCGGGAAGCTGAGAAGTATCTGGGATACCCGTATGTCTGGGGTGGAAGCAGTCCCTCCACTTCCTTTGACTGCTCCGGTTTTGTTTCGTGGGTCATCAATAACTGCGGCAACGGATGGAGCGTTGGCAGACTGACCGCAAATGGTCTGAAGGGTGTATGTAACATTATTCCCCGAAGCTCTGCAAAGCCGGGAGACCTCATCTTCTTCCAAGGCACCTATGATACCTCCGGTGCATCGCATGTTGGTATTTATGTCGGCAATGGGATGATGATTCACTGTGGAAATCCGATTTCTTATGCTTCGATTGAAACGAGTTACTGGCAACAGCATTTTTACTGCTTCGGCAGAATCCGAAATTAAGGAGGACATTTTATTGGGTGCCAAATTAGACAGAATCGGTGCAGACCTTGAGAAAGCCCGGAAGAAACGGGCTGAATGGGATGCCAGAGTAAAAGACCTGGAACGCAGATACCGTGAGGAGGAAAACTCCGAAATCCATGAAATGGTTCACGCTGCGAACCTAACACCTGACCAGCTTTCTGAGCTTCTCCGTATGTTTGCTGCGGATATGGCTCCGAAGCCTGAGACAATCAACGCTATGAACGAGGAGGAGATGCAGAATGAAGATTAAAAGACTGTGTGCCGCTTTTCTGGCGGCTGTGGTGTGTATGAGCGTGTTTTCGACAACCGCTTTCGCCTACACCGGGGAAACGGCGACTTCCAGTACCGAAGCTGTTGAAGTTGCACCTGAGGAAACCACGGAGCAGACTGCGGAGGAGCTTCCTTACAGCGTATCCGTCGATGAAGATGGTACGGTGGTATTCTCCTTTAACGGCGAGGACTGGAAGTATGATACCGAGAAAACCGAGGACGATGGCATGGGAACTGGCAAGGTAGTCACGAACGGTTCCCGTCTGAATGTGCGTACCGGCGCAGGCATGAATTATGAGATCATCGATCAGCTTCGCCCCGGCGAGGAAGTAAAGGTGATCGGTGTTGATGGCGACTGGTATCAAATCACGGTTCCCGAAAAGAATGGCTATGTCCACAGCGACTATCTGGAGCTGATTGAGGAAGCCGAGCAGAACAGCGAAATGGATATGGCGCTGCTTATGATGTTCATGAATATGTTCATGCAGAATATGGACACCGGCGCAGATGCCAGTGAATCCACCCTTACTCCTGATGGCAACCTGACTTTGGTTGATGATGTCGGCTCGCCTGACAAAACCGGCAAACAATTCATTACTGCGGTCACAAAGAACGGCAATTACTTTTATATCATCATCGACCGTGACGATGAAGGAAACGAGACGGTTCACTTCTTGAATCAGGTGGACGAAGCCGACCTTCTGATGCTGATGAGCGAAGAAGAAGCTGCCAAGTATACCGAACCTGTGGTTGAGACCACTCCAGAACCGACCGAGACGGAAACGGAGCCTGAGGTCACGGAGCCTGCGCCTGAGGAGAAGCCTAAGACGAATATGATTCCGGCTATCCTTGCTCTGCTTGCACTTGCCGGCGGCGGTGGTTTCTTCGCCTTTAAGAAGTTACAGGAAAAGAAGAAAGAAAAAGAAGCGGCAAAGCCTGATCCTGATGCCGATTATGTAGGCGATGACGAGGACTACGGCTACAGTGAGGAATTTGAGGACGACGATGATGTTGACTTTGCCTCTGATGAGGACGATAACGAACCGGTATAATCAGTAACAGGCACGATGTCTGGGGCAGCCTTCGGGTTGCCTTTACATAAATTGCTGGAAACAAATATGTTTTTATAGTAGAATAACAATATAAGGAGTTGGATAGTGGTGCAAAAATCGTTTTATAATAAATTCAAGCAAGACTTAGGTATTTCTGATGCTATAAATGAATATATAGAGGTTCTGTTGCGGCAATTTGAAAGTTCTCCCCATGATGAAAGTTCTTTTCAGAGAATTGCATCGGGATTTGGTATCAGAGTTAATGATGTTTCACCCCAAGTTGCTATATGTAAAATTCGAGAATATTATGTCATTTCTGTGTTTCAGGTATTCGAAGATTTTCTAAATCAAATGCATTCTTTTCTAAAAGAATATGGAGTATACAAGGAAAATAAAGATCCTTCAACTTCAATGTTAAAACATATTCATGTAAGCTTACTTGGGATGCGAAAGACATCTGAAACGGCATATCTTTATTACTTGATTTGTGATTATTATAGGTTTGTTCGCAACCTTTGTGCCCATGCTGATAACATTAATAAGGTTCAAAATGCATATCAAAAGCTTTCTGATCGAAAAACAGAAATAGCTACATTGTTTCAACAACTTGAAGCTCCTAACAAATATGGGAATATAAATTTTGATGATTTTATTCTATATTCCAGAGCAGCAAAGAAACTGGCAGAAATGTATATGGCTAATATTGAGTATGATGTTGATAAGGTGGTCGCAATTTTTGATATAGAACGTTTCCGTGTATATCGTAATAATCCTAAACGACTAAGAAAAGCAATGGAAACTGAAATAAAATTTAAGTTTTGTATGAAACCAGATACAGTTAAGAATGTAGTTGATAAGTTGGTTGAAAAGGTATAAAATCACCTTGCGGTCTATTCATCCATTGGTTAGGATATCCCCCTCCAAAAGTGCATTGCTCGGTGGAATGCATTTTTGAAGGGGAAAAATGAGGTTCGATTCCTCAATAGACCATCATGCATAGCAGTTACGCAGTTTAGGTGTGTGACTGCTTTTTTATAGAGATTTATGCGATAAATACCTATGGATTTAGCTTGCAATAGAAAGGAGTAAGCAATATGAAGGACGAAGTATGCCCACAAAATATAATATTCGATAAATTGTATGGGCAAGAACATTATCTGAATGAAAAATGTGCGTATAAATATTATTTGGATTTTTGGAATTGTATAAGTATTTTGGATGAAGCTGGATTTTTTTGTTCTCGTAAAAGTATAAATAACTTTTGTAATAAACTAAAAATTGGAGCTGGGTACAATATTTCGCAATACTTTCAAGGTGTTTCAGAAATGATGCTTTGGCTCTATTGCTGTAAACAAGGCTATTCATTCGATACTGATGTTAAGGTTGGTATAAACAATAATACTGATATAGATGCGCAAATTCAATATAAGGGGTATGTTTTCAATATTGAAGTAAAGTGTCCGACATTAAATCCGCCTGTGTCAGAAGATATTTTGAAAATAAACACTGGTTTTAGAACCGTTGACAAAGATCGACTAAATAGTGAGATGGCAAAGGTTGAAGAAGATGTAATCAATACCATTATAAGAAATTCAGAAGGAAAGTTTTGTGATTTTCAGTATAGTAAAAATAATGATACCAAAGTATTGTCATATTTATCATCCTGTAAAGATAAGTTCCCGACGGGCAATAAGAAGACGTTGAATGTTTTATTGATATCATTGCCAAGTAGTGAACTTCAAGACTATTGGGGATATTTATATAATGCATATTCTGGTATTTTTACACAGGGTTTTTCAAATACATTTTTTAACGCAAACGAAAATAGATACTATGATATTAAGGATATAGAAGCAACCGATGTAGTAATTCTGAGTAATATAGTATCGGGACATAAAAACCCAAAGGATATTTTTGATTCGTGGAATCTTAACAACTATTTCAATTTGCTTTGCATGAATATTCATGGAAAAGCATTTAAAGATAACCCCAATAATGATGCCTTTAGATTATTGTACGAGTTGTTTCCTAATGATAATCTGAGATTTGAAGAAGAATGGGAAAAATGTATAGAAGAACAGCGGAAAAATAATATACCATTAGATCCAATTTTTATGAATTCTTTTTTGTATGATCACTATAAAATATTATATTGAATTTACATAGCAGTCATGCACTACGGTGTGTGGCTGCTTATTTTTTTGGAAAGGAGCAGATGCGAATGAAATTAGTATTGGCTGAGAAACCCTCAGTCGCACAGAGCATTGCAAAGGTTCTTGGTGCAAACAAGCGTGAAGATGGTTACCTTGAAGGAAACGGCTATGTGGTCAGCTGGTGTGTCGGTCATCTGGTGGAGCTGGCACAGCCCGAAGCCTACGATGCAAAATACAGCAAATGGGCATATGCTGACCTGCCGATCTTCCCGGCGGACTGGCGGTATGAGGTTTCTTCCGGAACCAAGAAGCAGTTCGGTATCCTGAAAAAGCTCATGGCCAGGGACGATGTTGCCAGCCTTGTGTGTGCGACAGATGCCGGTCGTGAGGGTGAACTGATCTTTCGTCTGGTGTACCACAAAGCCGGGTGCAGAAAGCCATTTGAGCGGCTTTGGATTTCTTCCATGGAAGATTCCGCTATCCGGGAGGGCTTTGAAAATCTAAGGTCTGGAACTGAATATGATGCTTTGTATGAAGCAGCCCTGTGTCGAGAGCGAGCCGACTGGATTGTTGGCATTAACGCTACTCGGCTTTTTTCTACCCTTTATGGGCAGACCCTGAATGTTGGTCGAGTTATGACTCCTACTCTTGCAATGGCAGTCATGCGTGAAGTTGCCATTGCCGCTTTCAAACCGGAACCCTTCTATACGGTTCAGATTGGACTGGATGGGTTTACGGCAGCAAGCGAACGCTTCAAAAAGAAGTCGGATGCCGAAGTAGTCAGCAAAGATTGTTCTGTTGCTGCGGTCACAAAGGCAGAGCGCAAAGAGAAAAGCGAAAAGCCGCCTGCGCTCTATGATCTGACCAGTTTGCAGAGAGATGCCAACCGTGTGTTGGGCTATACGGCACAGCAGACCTTGGATTACACCCAGAATCTCTATGAAAAGAAACTGGTCACTTATCCCCGAACCGACAGCAGATACCTGACAGACGATATGGCACACAATCTGCCAGATCTCGTAAATCTGGCTTTCCACACATTCCCCGTAGATGGTGTGGATCATGTACCTGTCCATGCGGAGCAGGTTGTGAATAACAAAAAGGTCACAGACCACCATGCCATTATCCCTACCAGAGACTTGCAAAAATGCAATCTGAATGAGCTTCCTAAGGGCGAGCTTGCAATTTTGCAGCTGAGCTCCACACGCCTTTTCGTGGCTGTGGGTGATCCGCACCGCTACGCGGAGACACGCGTGCAGCGAGACTGCGGTGGAACAGGGCTCTCTGCCAAGGGAAAAACCCTCCTGCAT
>Ga0129308_1003496_pt1 | contig 11177 bp, 12 predicted proteins | sample L827metagenome_FD_94440 | JGI IMG/M metagenome (GOLD analysis project Ga0129308, IMG submission 94440) | Ring-tailed lemur group fecal microbial communities from Wisconsin, USA - L827 metagenome | ecosystem: Host-associated > Mammals > Digestive system > Large intestine > Fecal | place: USA... | reverse complement strand
GTGAGTTAAAAGAAGTGACATCTTTACATCTTCTCCAGAAGCCTCTTTCTGAATTAAATCTGTATGAGAAAGATGACCTTGACCTATAGCTGCATCTCCCTCAGCGATTAATTTTTCTGCCTCGTCATAAAGACCCTCTTTTGCTTTTTGCATTGCTTCGATATAATTTGATTTTGCTGCACCTGCTGCTGTAATCAGCTGGAAACAGATTAATTCCATTCCTTCCATGTTTCTTTCTCCTAAATTATTTTTCTATCATCATGTCTAAATTACTTCTTAATCCCAAATCTATAGTTTAGTTTGCATTTCCTTCGCTCTGTGCCAATTCATTTTCCTGCTGTACATATCTTTTATCAACCGCACGAATAAATGGTAAGTATACGAAGAAGGATAAAACAAGGATGAAAGCTTGAAGAAGTGCGGTTCTCCATCCTCCTACTAAAAATCCTGAAATAATCGGTGGGCATGTCCATGGCACTACAACACCACTATATAATGGACAAAGTCCTGTATACAATGCAAAGTACTGAATGACACCAGAGATAATTGGCATAGCCATAAATGGTACGGCAAGCAATGGATTTAATACGACCGGTGTTCCAAAGAGAACTGGCTCATTTACATTAAAGAAAGATGGTGCAATACCAAGCTTACCAATCTGTTTTAACTGTTTTGACTTTGCTATAAAAGCCATGTATACAATCAACCCAATTGTAATACCAGAGCCTGTCATTACCATAAACTGATCTAAAAACTGTTTTGTAACAATATGACCGCCATTTGCGATTGTAAGTTTCAATCCAGCATCAATAATAGCCTGATTATCTGCTGAATTTGCTAAGAGCATTGGTCCCATAATACCATCTCCAATAATCGTGGAACCATGAATACCAAAAAACCAGAAAAACGGAATCATAAAGCCCATAGCAATTACACCACCGAAGGAATCTGTCATTCCCTGTAAAGGTGTCTGAAGAACATTATAAATTAACTCAATTGGAGTTGTATTTAAAGTCATCTTGCAAACAGCATATATAATCGTTGTTCCTGTAATAATAACTGCGCCAGGAATCAAAGCTACAAAGGCATTGGATACACCTTCTGGTACGCCAGCTGGCATTTTAATCGTGATATTTTTCTTCATAAAAGAAGAATAAATCCATCCAACTAACAAGCCACTAATAATAGCACCAATCATACCTTTTCCACCAGTCCAGGATTTCAAAATAACACCTACGTTTGAGCCGTCCTCACCAACAATAGATGCTGGCTGAAGAACTAAATAGCTACAAAGAGCGATAACTCCTGCTGGCAATCCATTATATCCCTCACCTTTTACATATTCGTACGCAATACCGATTGCAGCAATCATAGCAATAATTGCAAAAGTACAATCATTTGCCTGATTCAAAATAGGTGTAATACCAGCAGCCGCTAAAGCATCTGTAAATGGCTGAAATGGAAAGTTTGCAATTAATAGGAAAATGGCTCCAACCATCATCATTGGCATAGAATAGAGCAAACCATTTTTCAAGCTTACCATGGCCTTTGTATTTACAAAACTCATTATAGGTGGTATTACTTTATCGTTTACAAAGTCTTTCATAGTTCTTATTCTCCCTTTATAAAATTACTTTTTTGCCAATTTTTTTGCAAATGCCAAGACATTATCTCCGTTGCACATACCATAATCTGTCATCGGAATGACATCAACTGGAACATTTTTAGCCCCACAAATCTTCTGTGCTTTACTCTTCATATATCCTACCTGTGGTCCTAATAAAGCACAGTCAACACCGTCAATCCGGGCATCTATCTCGTTGGCTGGATAAGCAGCTATATCAACTTCTAATCCCTGACTTTTAGCTGCATCTCTCATCTTTGATACTAATAAACTAGTTGACATTCCCTGGTTACAAAATAATCTAATTACTAACATATTTTTTCCTCCTCGATCTAATCATCTTTTAACTGCGTCCAAATTCATTCGAATAAATTTTATGATTTAAGTATAACACTTTTTCTCTATATGTCAAGAAATTCATTCGAATAAATTTCGTTTTTTATGTTTTTCATAGTTTTACGGTCATATTTTTGTGCATATTGTATATAAATCAGGTTCTAAATTTAATTTTGGGCATTGCCCAAGTGGAATATGCGGGAATGATGACATATTCATTTTTGAGAGGAATGACTCCATAAAAGTGATTTTAGTAAAAAACGAAGAAATTAAAAAAATAGACTAATACATAAAAACTCATCCGAAAATTTTATGATTAGAAACAAGAAAAAAAGATTGAAAGTAATAGATAGAAGATGTTAGAATATAAGATAAAGTATTATAAAAATAATAGGATTCTTCAGATTTATAGTTACTGATATAAAATAGCATCTATAGTAATCCACAATGAGAATAATACATAAAACAAAGATATTAGAAAGAGTGGAATAATGAAGTACCAGGAATTAGCCAGTATCATCAAAGAAAATATTAAAAACGGCAAATATAGAGAAACAGAAAAATTGCCTACAGAAGACAAATTAATGCAACAATATGGTGTGAGCAGGTATTGTGTGCGTAATGCAATTAATATTTTAGTCGAATTAGGATTAGTATATCCAGTACAGGGAAGTGGTATGTTTGTAAGAGAAAGCAAGAGAGAAGGCTGCTTGAGTCTTGGAAGCACAAAAGGTTTAACAGCCGAACTATCTGACCATACGGTTGAGGCTAAAGTATATCATCTTGAAATTATCCCAGCAGATGAAAAGATTGCAACCCGAATGAAATGTAAAATCGGAACACCAATCTATTATATTATCAGACTCAGAACGCTGGACGGAGTTCCTCTGTCTGTAGAATATACATACTATAATCAAGAAATTGTGACAAAGATAGATGAAAAAATTGCTTCTGGTTCCCTATTTGGATATATAAAAAATACATTAGGACTTAATATAGGTTTTGCGGACAAAGTCTTATATTGCAACAAATTACCAGAAGAAGCAGCCTCTTATCTTGGATTACCCCCAGGCGATCCAGCAATTATTATAGAAGACGACGCCTATCTATCTAACGGACAGATGTTTAATGCATCGGTTGTATACTACAATTATAAAATAGCAAAATTCTTTGATTTAGCAGAAATGAAATAAAAATATTTAATACAAGATATTGCGAAATGTTATTTTACTTTCTCGCTCAAGACGTTAAACAGTTCTTACATAGCATAGAAAAATTCAACATTTATGCAGTATCTTTTTTATGTCCATTATTTCTTTTCTCTTTATACAAAACTTATAATTTACAAGGCTCCTCTCATCACCTAAAGGCAGTAGTTTTCCTCCTATAACAAACGAAAGCTTTTTATTTATGAAAAATTTTTTCTCTTCTAACACAAAGTAATAAAAACCTGCCGTTATCCACGACAGGTTTTTGCAAACTAAATTTAATTTTCAGTATAGAAGAACTGTTAATTCAGATATGCCGAATCATCTTTTTATAATGCCATTGATTGAATACTTCCACAGTATCTTCCAAAATCGGCTTATCCTGCTGAAAATCATATTTGACAGTCTCCATTTTATCTGGTGCTTTTCCGTGTTCCACCCACTTGGTAAGAGCTTTCATTCCAGTGGAACAAGGTACAGCGGCTCCACTCCAATCCAAAATAGAATGTCCAGCCATATATGGCATAAACATTCGCACAGAATCATTCATCATTCTCTCAGATGGGAAATGTTCTAGCATATTATTGTAATAATCAATGGTGGACTGATAAGGCACTACACAGTCACCAGTTCCCTGCGTAATAATGAGCTTTCCTCCTCTAGCCGCATAGGCAGAAAAATCCGTATCACTAAAATCCAAACAGCGAAAATCCTTTTTGCTATCTTTATATATTCTCTCAAACTCTTCATAGGAACAGCTATGTACATCAAGATTAGGATTACGAGAAAACCAACGTAACATCTGCTCGGCAATCGGCATAAGAGTCAATCTTCCGTCTTCTTTTCTCTTAAGATAACCATATATTTCTTTTTCACCTTCTAGTGGCCACTGCTGAATAGCTGGACCAAAACCGTAAGCTATGCGTTTTCTATCCTTTGTAAATGGACCATCCCAAGTCTTTATCATTACCTGAAGGTCTCTTCTAGTGATAGGACCGTCTTGCGTAGGCAATCCAAGCAATGATTGAAGAAAATCCATCCATAAAATATTTCGACTATTAAAAGGAATATCTCTTTTGCACAGGTCAGCTGTTACCAGTTCAAAAACCGCTTTATATTTGGAGAGGGGAACAATATGTTTTTCATTTGCCTCCACAACAGCCGCCCAAAGGCAGGCAAAATTCAAACTATAATGATAAATAGCTGGACCATCAGCCCAGAGACCATCATAGTCCTCTGGATACAAGAGAGCTTCCGTGATAACTTGTCTTCCTCCACCGCTAGTACCATGCATATAACTTACCACTGGTTTCTCTCCATAAGATTGCGTAACAATCTCTTTGGCACAGACTGTCATTTCATGCATTGTTCGATATGCCCAGCCTTCTATATGATCCCACTCTAAAATACCATCCTCGTCAAATCCCCAAGTACAGTCCAGATGTATTCCCGTATCATTATCTGCCACCGCACAGGCATAACCATTTTTTAAGGCCATAGGCCAGGAGATGACATTAAAAGTGATGGCGGTAAACCAATCTACTTCATTATTTGTTCCAGCTCCAGCAATCCCCATAAAACGATGATTCCAATTTACTGGAAGATAGACGCGCATCGTACCCGTATGATTTTTCGCCACACGCTGCTTCATACGAATCAAATAAAAATCGGAAATATTATCAAGCTGCGTTTTTCCTGGCTCCGCATACGTTCCCGCTGGAAAAAACTCTATGCTTTCTAATGTAATACGATCAAATTTTTTTAGGATAGACTCTACTGCCTCCTTAGTACAATATTCTTTTAGACATGCATCCATTAGAGATAATTCGCTCTCCTCCATCCAATGATATAATTTATGCTCATACCATCTTGTCGTCTCATTCATAACACCCTCACAATCTGTAATCATTCCACGCATTTTCATATTAAAAAATCACGCCCTATGCTCTACAGGCGAAGAAACAACTTCGCCTTTTCACAAGATATACTCTAAAGAGCCCGCCGCATTCTATGCCCTGCGGGCGAATTTTACAAGGTATACCAAACTTCCTAACATGAAAGGATTACATTTTCTTTTCTCTCAAGAATATCTCTTCTTACATCCCCTTATTCAAGGGAATCCTACACCAATTAAGTATAAATAATCATACCACAAATTACGTTATTATGCCATAAAAACAGTGTTAGAAAATGAATCTTTTTATCTACGTATATAGACCAAATCCGTTATTCCATTATAAGTCTTTGTATAAACTAATTTTAGTTTAATTTCCGTTTGGTTTACCTGAAAAAGACGAATACCAGAGCCTAAAATTATTGGTATAACTGAAACATAGTATTTATCAATTAAATCGGCTTTGATTAGCTGCTGAATAAGATTTGCACCTCCACAAACCCAAATATCTCTCCCCTGTTCCTGCTTTAACTTGCTGACAATATCACAAGGATTTTTTCTTTCAAATATGATCTTATCTGTCGAAGACAATTCCCTATGTGTAATGACATAGCTTGTCAAATCATCATATACCCATTTTGTAGGGGACAGTTCTGTCACAATTTGATGATAAGTATTCCATCCCATAACGACGGTATCAACATCCTTTATAAATGTTGAGTACGTATCAATAGTTTCCTCATTCTCATCCTGCCCATTGAGCCAATCTACATTGCCATTTGCATCTGCAATATATCCGTCAAGGCTCATTGCGATAAATAAAACAACCTTTCTCATTTAACTACTGCGCTCCAAAATTCTGATTTATCCACTTTCAAAAACTGAAATCTACTACTTCACTGAAATTCCAATCATTACAGTTTCATCTAATATATTGTTCCACACAGAATGTGGAATCTTGCCTTCCACAAGAAATGCTTCATCTTTTCTTATAATTACTTCTTTATCCAATAATTTGATTTTTGCTTCACCTTTAGTAACAATAAATAGATGATTATGCTCGTGTGTATGCATCTCTAATGGACCTCCACCATTTAAATCAACATACGCTATGGAACCATCTATAATGCTTCCCATCTCTCCAAATAGCTTTTTCGCCTTAAAATTTATATGATTTGGTGGTGTGATAAAATTTTCCATAACTTGTATCTCCTTTTCTATAACTTTTGATTTTCTTCCTTCGATTTACTTAAAATTTTACTGCCCATCTCTCATAAATGGATATTTAATTTCAGAAGATAATAATTCACTATACGCATTTATTTTCATAAATAATCATTTTCTCTGCCTCCACAAATCTAACTTATAATTTTCATTATAGCATAAAAACCCCAGAAGCCAAAACTTCTGAGGTAAATTTATACTTAGTTGAAATAATAAACCCGAATTATTCGATGATAGAAACAATATTTGAAAAAACTTACTCCAATCTCCCATCCCCACCCATAAGTCTTGTCATCTGTTCAATTCTCTCAAGCCATTTTCACTTTTTTTGTCTCAATAATATATCCAATTATCTGTTCAGCTAAGGTAAATAATCCCGATATCATATAATATAGCTCAATTCCGGCTGGAAGCATAAAGGCAAACCATCCATTCGCAAATACAAGCATTAAAATCATCGGTATACTCGTCTTTGGCAAATTCAAACTTTTGAAAAAACTGATATATGGAAGTAGCTGGGGAAATATCTGCACAAATACAGTTATTATCGGTAAAATACATGTATTATCTCTCACTAACAGAGATGGTACCCACGGTAATAATACTGTAGTCATATCCACCGCAATTGCGAGACGAATTCCATTATATAGCACAATCATAATTGGAAACTGCAAAAAAGCTAACAGACATCCCATACTTCCATTTTCCTCTTTCTGATACAACTTCTGCAACTCCTTATTCCTTTTAGATGCACTATTCTTATACTTATTTTTTATTTCTTCTACCTGCAAATTGAGGTTTTGCTGCTGTTTCATATTCTGTTTTTGCTTTCGATTTATTGGAATCATACATAAGCGAATTATTATCGTTATCAATGCAATGGCAATTCCATAATCTCCGCATATACTATATACTACTTCTATCAACTGTCGAATTCCCTCATACAAAACGATCATTTTTCTATACTCTCCTCCAAATATTTCTTCCGAGCCCTGCGATACTCCACAAATCCAATGCTATATATCACAATAATAACCGCATACATAACCAGTAAAGGAAGTTTCAGATAAGCTCTTCCCGTATATACTTCTAATAGATGTGACACAGGAATTGCAATGATCATAATCCAAAATCCTAAAGAAACAAATCTTGCAATCCATGTTTTTTGAAATAACCATACAATCGCTGGATTTCTGTGAAATAATCCTATTTTTGTATATTCTATAATATCTTCCAATAACTCTTCTACTTCTGCGAACTGTTTTCCCTTGGCTTCCTCTTTATGTACATAATTTAGATACTGATCAAGTTTCTCATCATCGATTTGTTCTTCCTGCAGCACCATACTACATAAATCCATTGCCCCTTGTAAATTTTCTATCTGTAATTGTAATTCCTTTTTTTGTCTTAGCAAAACCTCTCTCATATCAGTTTGCCCATTCAATAGCAAATAAATATTATCTACCGAAACTCCCATTTTCCGATATAACAAAATCTGCTTAATACGCTTTACATCCTCTTCGGTATAACATCGATATTTGCTATTTTCTTCTCTAACAGGTGTTAATAATCCCTTTCGCTCATAAAAACGGACATTGCTGACATTCAATCCTGTACGACTTGCCACCTCACTAATTCTCATTATTGTCATCTCCTTCCTATAAATTATCTGAAGTATAAGCCCTTCACTTAGTGCAGAGTCAAGAAAATTTTTAAAATTAAATAAAATTTTATCGTTATAGCAAAAAAAGATATCCTGATATTGGGATATCTTTAATACAAATTATTTTTTATTTGGAATTTTACAATTTGAATCGAATCGTACTAAATGCAACTGCCACAAATCCTACTACAAGAATCAAAATATCTATCCAAATATTAACCCGAAACATCTGTGCAATAATTGAAAATATTAGAAATGCCAGAGAAAACAAAATAAATCTTTTGAAATGTTTCCAGGCAAATTTTTTTCTTCTCTCACTCCCTGCTCTTTGCGCATCTTCATAGCTTACTCCAGTATACCAATACACATATTCTGTGTTATATATAATGAGAGTCAAAAATGTTACTCCCAAAGTGCAAATATTATTTACTATTCGAGTCATAATTTCAGCATTATTTATTGGCAAAAAACAAACTCCAATCGCAATTACACAAAAAATAATCATCCATATCACAAAACCTTTATAGCTTTTTTTTAATTTCATTTACTTTGCTCCTCCTTTCTCTTTATGTACATCCTTTACATACTGATTAAGTTTTTCATTTACACATACTTATTTAAGATTTCCACAACCCCTTCTAGATACATTCTTCCAAATAAATTCAAATGATTTAAAAGATGGTATAAATGATACAGATCTCTTCGCTCCAAATATCCTTTATCAATCGGATTTATTTCGTTATATGCAGCATAAAATGTACTTGGAAAACTTCCAAAGAGCTGTGTCATCGCAAGATCCGTCTCAAAATCTCCGATATAGGTAGCTGGATCCAAAATCCATGCTTTCCCGTCATTTCCACATAATACATTTCCGCTCCAGAGATCTCCATGCAAAATAGACGGAAACTCAGGTTCTCGAAGATACGAATCAAGATGATCCAAAAGATATATAAATTTTTTCCTCATTGTAGAATCAGGATAACACTCCGCCATTCTAATCTGGGGAAGAAGCCGACATTCCCTGTAAAAATCAACCCATTTTGCTTTTGGAAGATTCTTCTGTGGAGTTGCACCTATAAAATTATCTTCCAAAAATCCATATATGGCGTTATCATCCAAGCATTTAATAAATGATGAGCATTTCGCCCTATGTAATTCAGCCAGCTCGTGTCCAAAGGTTTCCCAATAAGTTTTTATACGAGGTGCACTTTCTATATATTCTAATAGAAGAAACGAGAATCCTTTCTTTTCATCGATTCCTGCTCCCAGAGTTTTTGGCACACCAATCTTTCCGGTTGAACCCAAGGCATAAAGTCCCATCGATTCCGTCAGAAAGAATTTTGCATTTTTCACAGAATTAGTCTTTACAAAAACTTTCTCACCAATTGACAGACTAATTCTATATGCATCATTGATATCACCGCCATAAATACGATCCTTTTTTATAATCTCGGCTTCATTTCCAAAGGCAACATTTATCGCAGCTTTAAGAGAATGATATGTCTTCACAATATTTTCATTCATTGTATTCCCTCTTTTTTAACTCAAGTTCTTTACATTTCCACTCTTGACCTAAAATATTATAAGTTTCTATCTGTTCCAGTCTCACCTCTTCAAAACCAACCGACTTATAACAATAGTACGCAGGTTCATTATTTTCAAATACACCAAGTGTAATTTTCTCTACTTTTAAAATATCAAACGCATACTGTATTGCCAATTGTAACATCTGCTTTCCATAATTCTTTCCTCTCTTCTCGTCATCTACAATAACAAAACCAAATCGCAGCACTTTCTTTTCTTTATCAATAAATCTCATTATTAAATGTCCCACTACCCCCGTCTCATCAAAAGCTGTCATCTGATAAAAATTATCTGTATAAGCAAATTCGTCATAATGAATATTCATATCTTCCGCTGTAATTGGATAGTTTTCAAATCTATCTGCGCACCATTTGTGGAATGCTATTTCATCTTTTATCCACGAAACAATAATTTTTGCATCGCATGCTTTATATGGTCTTAATCTCAACATTATAATTACCTCAACAATTTTTTAACTTAATACACTAAAACTCGTTTTATAAAATATTATAAAGTTCTGTAAAACATACAAAATATTCATTATCAAATCTTATATTTCCAATTCCATAATTCTTCGGTACGTCTTAAAACCGACATTCTCATAAAATTTCAGCGCACCATCATTAAATTCCCACATATCCAACTCAATTTTATGGAATCCACGCCTAGACGCATCTTCTTTCATAAATGAAATCATCTCTGATGCCACACCCATTTGTCTGAAATTTTCATCCACTCCAAACTCATCAATATGATAAAAACGCTTTGGAAGATAGCAAGCTGACTGTGGTTTGTCAAAATACAGCACTATAGCAAATCCACAAATTTTATCATCAGCTACAGCAATAAGAACATCTGCATCCTCCGCATCATATTGTTCATAGACATAATTTTTAAGTTCATCACAGAAATCCTTACGAAAGATATTTTTTGTTCCATTTGCATGTATCTTAAACACCTTCTCACGCAATTTATTGACTCGTTCTAATTCTCCTCGTTCTGCATATCGTACTGATATTGACATAATTCTTCCTCCTAAACTGCTGTTTTTCGAATCTCAAATATTAAAATTTACAAGACCCCAGAAACCAAAATTTCTGGGGTAAATTAATACTTAGTTATAATAATAAAACTAAATTACTCAATCATTATAAAAGATTGACACTCCCATGCCTAAAGGCAGGGGATTCTTACTACTTGCTACCACATGATATTTACAGGAATAGACTACATTATTGTTTGATTTGTATTTCATATATTTATCATACAACTTAACGCTAGCTAATACAAGTATAAGTTGTTTCTGCTTCATCATTACATATTAAGCGCCTTATATCCCCATATCTAAAGATAGGGGCTTTACGGCGCACTTGATAATTTTCACTTTCCAATTATTCCTCCGTCTCATATATTGAAAAACAATTCTCTTCTAAAATTCCCGCAATAAAATTAATTTTTTTATTCATAAGCTAATAATACCAACTCACTTAATAATTATAAAAAGAGCAGAGTATTCATTTTTACATACTCTGCTCTTAAAGTCAGCTCTAACGAAATATATTATCACATTTCATTATTTTTCTTCACAATATTGCGAATTACGTACTATATTCATGCTCCTGCATCTATGTTGCGCTTCGCTAT
>Ga0129308_1003494_pt1 | contig 11181 bp, 8 predicted proteins | sample L827metagenome_FD_94440 | JGI IMG/M metagenome (GOLD analysis project Ga0129308, IMG submission 94440) | Ring-tailed lemur group fecal microbial communities from Wisconsin, USA - L827 metagenome | ecosystem: Host-associated > Mammals > Digestive system > Large intestine > Fecal | place: USA... | reverse complement strand
GCCAAGCGGTACGGCATCGACGCGCTGGGGGCTATGGCCCAGGGCCTGTTCTGCTCACTGCTCATCGGCACTATCATCAACACCATCGGCACCCAGTTCCACATCCAGCTGCTGACCCAGGTGGTGGCCACCATCGGCAGCGGGGACCACACCATCTCTTACACCGTGGGCGGCATGGCCATGGCCATGAGCGGCCCGGCCATGGCCGTGGCCATCGGCTACGCCCTCCAGTGCCCGCCCCTGGTCCTCTTCTCCCTGATCACCGCCGGCTTTGCCTCCAACGCTCTGGGCGGCGCCGGCGGCCCGCTGGCCGTGCTGTTTGTGGCTATCATCGCCGGCGAGTGCGGCAAGGCCGTCAGCAAGGAGACGAAGGTTGACATTCTGGTCACCCCTCTGGTCACCATTCTGGTGGGCGTCGGACTGTCCGCTCTGATTGCTCCGCCCATCGGCGCCGCCGCCAGCGCCTTCGGTCAGCTCATTATGGAGACCACCAAGCTCCAGCCCTTCCTGATGGGCATTGCCGTCTCCGTTCTGGTGGGCATCGCCCTGACCCTGCCCATCTCCTCCGCCGCCATCTGCTCTGTGCTGGGTCTGGTGGGACTGGCCGGCGGCGCCGCCGTGGCCGGCTGCTCCGCTCAGATGGTGGGTTTTGCCGTCATGTCCTTTAAAGAGAACCGCTGGGGCGGCTTGGTCAGCCAGGGGATCGGCACCTCCATGCTCCAGATGCCTAACATCGTCAAAAACCCCCGGATTTGGATCCCCCCCACGCTGGCCTCGGCCATCACCGGCCCCATCGCCACCTGCCTGTTCAAGCTGGAGATGAACGGCGCGCCCATCAACTCCGGCATGGGCACCTGCGGCCTGTGCGGCCAGATCGGCGTGTGGACCGGCTGGCTCAATCCGGTGGAACAGGCCCTGAAGCAGGGGGCCGCCGCCATTACCCCCTCCGCCTTCGACTGGCTGGGGCTCATCCTCATCTGCTTCGTCCTCCCCGCCGTCCTGTCCTGGGTCTTCTGCGAGATCCTGCGCAAGATCGGCTGGATCAAAGAGGGCGACCTGACTCTGCCCCAGTAAAGCAAAATGCCCTCAAAAACACAGCCCGTCCATCACATTTCCGATGGGCGGGCTTTTTTTACCTGTTTTTCGCCCCTTCATTTGTAATTTTCTACGAAACGCAAGATTTTCCTTGACATTTTCCCCCGTTTCGGTATAATAATTAAGCCTGTCTTTTTAGGCAGTCAACATCCTTGCCCCCGGCGCGTTTTCGGGGGCCATACGTCCATAAGGAGGTGCAATGAAAATGGCAAAGATCAATGCGAACTACGAGGCGGTTTATATCCTGGACCCCTCCCTGAACGAGGAGCAGATCGCCGCTCTGGTGGCTAAGTTCAAGACTGTCGTCGAGGCGAACGGTACTGTCTCCGAGATCGACGAGTGGGGCAAGCGTCGTCTGGCCTACCCCATCAACGATCTGATGGAGGGCTACTACGTCCTGATGACCTTCACCGCCGCTGCCGCGATCCCCGCTGAGCTGGACCGTATCTTCCGTATCACTGACGGCGTGATGCGCTCCATGATCGTCTGCAAGGACCAGTAAGGGGAAGCGGAGATGCTCAATAAAATCTTCATCATGGGCCGTCTGGCCCGTGACCCCGAGCTCCGGCGTACCCAGACCGGGACCCCTGTGGCGTCCTTCCGTCTGGCGGTCGACCGGGACTTCAAGGACAAATCCACCGGCGAGCGATCCACCGACTGGATCGACGTGGTGGCTTGGCGGGCCACCGCCGAGTTTGTCAGCCGCTACTTCACCAAGGGCCGCATGGCCATTGTCGAGGGCCGGCTGCAAATGCGGGACTGGACCGACAAGGACGGCAACAAGCGGACCAGCGCCGAGGTCGTTGCCGACAATGTCTACTTCGGCGATTCCAAGCGGGACGGCGATAACGGCGGTTACTCCGCCGGTTACAGCCAGGGCGGTTATAACCAGGGCGGCTATGCCCCCAGCGGTTACTCCGCGCCCGCCGCACCCTCCGGCTATGGGGCCCCTCCCGCGGACGGGGACCAGTTTGCCGAGCTTTCTGATGACGACGGCGAACTGCCGTTTTGACTTTGACCGTATATGGTCGTAAAAGGAGGTTACATCCATGGCTATGGAACGTGATAACAGAGCTCCCCGCGGCCGCAAGCGCCGTAAGGTCTGCACCTTCTGTGTGGACAAGGTGGAGTGCATTGATTACAAGGACGCCGCTAAGCTGCGCCGGTTCGTTTCCGAGCGGGCCAAGATCCTGCCCCGCCGCACCACCGGCACCTGCGCCATGCATCAGCGCCAGCTGACCGAGGCCATCAAGCGCGCCCGTCAGATCGCCCTGCTGCCCTACGTCACCGACTAATTGCTGCGTAAGAAAGACCTGTTCTTCTTTGGAAGAACAGGTCTTTTTTGTTGCTGCCGGCAAAGACAAAAAGAAGCCCCGGACGCTTATCAAAGTGTCCGGGGCTTCCGTCAAAGAGGGGTTCTCAAATTTACAGCACGCCGATTTCCTTGTAGTACTTCTCAGCGCCGGCGTGGATGGGAAGATCCGCGATGTCCTTCACGGCCTCCTCAGGGGTCAGGCCCTTCAGGTTGCCCTGGGCCTCGCCCAGCTGGTCGATATTCTCCCAGAAGGTGCGGGTCAGCTGGTACACGGTCTCCTCATCCAGATCGCCGCGGCAGAACATGACCATCTTGATGGCGGAAGTCTGCACGTCCTCGTCCTGGTTGGGGTAGGTGCCGGCGGGGATGGTGTAGGGGGCATACCAGGGGTAGTCGGCCTGGAGGGCGGAGATGACGTCGTCGCTGATGTTGACCAGCTTACAACCGGACGACACGGCCTGGGACACGGCGGCGGCGGGAGCGCCGGACATGATCCAGGCACCGTCGATGGTGCCGTTGGACAGCATGTCGGCCGCGTCGCCGAAGGCGATGTACTCAGCCTGGATATCGTCAGGATAGGTCAGACCGGCGGCGGTGAAGTGGTTCTTGCACTCGCCCTCCACAGAGGAACCGGCCGCGGCCACGGCGAAGTGCTTGCCCTTCACGCCGGCCAGGTCGTTGATGCCGGAGGCCTCCGTGACCACCACCTGATTGGGGTTGAAGTACAGACCGGCAATGACCTTCAGGTCGTCGTAGGCGTAGCCCTCAAAGCTGTCGGTGCCGTTGAGACACTGGTAGCAGTTGCTGGAGATGGCGATGGACACCTGGGCCTCGCCCTCGGAGACCTGAGTCAGGTTGTCGATGCCGCCGTTGGAGGCCTGGCTGGAGGCGCTGACAAAGTCGATCTGGGTGTCCCACAGGTTGGTGATGGCCGCGCCCACGGCGTACAGAGCGCCGGAAGCGGAGGCGGTGGGGAAGTTGATGGTGACGGGGTCGTGGGGGCCCTCGGTCTGGGCAGAGGAGGCGGAAGCGGAGCCGTTGGAGGCGGAGCCGCTGTTGCTGCTGCCGTTGGAGCCGCAGCCGGCCAGAACGCCGACGGTCATGGCGGCTGCCAGGGCAAGAGACAGAATCTTTTTCATGTTATTCTCTCCTTTTGCTTTGCAATCAATATGTCAGGCGTTCCTTACAACGGGAGACGCGGGACGACGGGTGAACCACTGGAACAGGATGACGGCGGTCAGGATGCCAAAGCCAACCACGTCGGTAAGGGCCCCGGGGTAGAGCATCAGAGGAGCCACGGCGATGAGGACCAGTCGCTCGGGCCAGGCGCACCGGCGGAGGAACCAGCCCTCCAGACCGCCTACCAGGGCCACCGTGCCAATGGAGGCGGTGAAGGCGGCCCACAGGCTGCCCGCCACGGTGGCGGCCGGGTCGGCCCCGATGAGCAAGATGGGGTTGTCCAGGAAGAAGAATGGGATCAGGAAGCCCACAAGGCCCAGGCGCACCGACAGCAGGCCGGTCTTGGTCTGGTTGGACCCGGCAATGCCGGCGGCCACATAGCTGCTCATGGCCACGGGGGGCGTGATATTGGACAGACAGGCGTAAATGAGGCAGAACATGTGGGCGGAGATGTCCAGCACGCCCACGTCGATGAGGACAGGGACAGCCACCGCCTGGACGATGACGTAGGCGGCCACGCCGGGGACACCCATGCCCAGGATGGTGGACATGATCATGACCAGCAGACCGGTGAGGTAGATGCTGCCGTCCTCCACCACGTTGAGGATCAGGTAGCCCATGTTCAGGCCCAGGCTGGTGAGGGTGACGGTGCCGATGATCACGCCGATGATCACGCAGCACACGCCCACGGAAATGGCGCCCTTAGCCCCTTCCACCGTGGCGGCCACGATCTTGTCCCAGGTCATCCGGGTGTCCTTCCGCAGCCAGCTGGCGGCGATGGTGGCAAAAATGGCGATGACGGCGGCGTACAGGGGGGTGTAGCCCATGCACATCAGGGCGATGAGGACCACCAGGGGGATGACCAGATGGCCCTGCTCCTTCATGACCTTCATGGCGTCGGGGATGTTCTCCTTGGACAGGCCGGACAGCCCCAGGCGCTTGGCCTCAAAGTGGACGGCGAACAGCAGTCCTAAGTAGTACAGGAAGGCGGGGACGATGGCGGCCAGCATAACGGAAGTATAGCTCAGGTTCAAGAATTCGGCCATGACGAAGCCCACCGCGCCCATAATGGGGGGGCAGAACTGGCCGCCGGTGGAGGCCACCGCCTCCACAGCTCCGGCGAACTCCTTCTTATAGCCGGTCTGCTTCATCAGAGGGATGGTGATGGTGCCGGTGGTGGCCACGTTGGCGATGGCGGAGCCGTTGATCATGCCCATAAGGGCGGAGGCCAGCACCGCCACCTTGGCGGGGCCGCCGGGGGTCTGGCCCACCAGGGTCAGGGAAAAGTCGTTGATGAACTTGGAAAAGCCGCTGTACTTCAGGAATGCGCCGAAGACCACAAACAGGAAGATGTAGGTGGCGGACACGCCGATACCGGTGCCCAGGACGCCCTGGGTGCCCCAGAACTGGGTGACCAGCACCCGCTTCAGGGTGAAGCCGTTATGGCCCAGCCGGCCGGGCAGGTACTGGCCGAACCAGTTGTAGGCCAGGAAGATGGCGGCCAGGATGGCCAGGTTCCCCGAGGCCCGGCGGGCGGCCTCGAAGACCAGCACCAGGGCCACAGCGGCAATGGCCAGCTCAAAATCCTTGACCCGGCCTCCATTCTGGGCGATGCGGGTGTAGTTCAGGATCAAATAGCCAAAGGTCAGGACGGACAGCACGATGAGGGCCAAATCCCACACCGGAGGCAGCTTCCGTACCCGGCGTTCCTTCTTATAGGTGGGGTACAGCAAAAAGGTAAAGGCCAGCAGGAAAATGCAGTGAAAGGCCCGCAGGTTGACGGCGCTGATAACGCCGAAGGTGGTGAAATACAGCTGAAACACCGCCCAGGCGCACAGCAGGATGGTAAGGGCCGTCCCCATAGGGCCGGTATAGGTCCGGGTCCGGGACTCGGAGTCCTTCTCCTCCAGCAGCTTTTGAGCCTTTTGTTCCAGCTCATCCTGCTCCTGCTGGGACAACAGTTTTTTCTCCTCCATTGGAGAACCTCCCATTCGTTACTTTATCAACTAAAAGCATTGAAGCAAAATAGCTTTCTTGTTTTACCACATCACGGCCCCGATGTCAACCTCTGATTTCCGTTTCAACGGCAAAAGCCCGGCAGATCACCTCTGCCGGGCTGGGGGGGCTTTAATTCCCAGCCCCTTCCCGGGCAGGGACGGGCTGGACTGTTTTGGAGCGCTCCTCCGACTGTGCGGGATAGAGCCGCCGCAGGCGGGCGATACAGGCCATACAGGCGGGAATCAGGAACAGATCGGCACAGGTCCAGGCGGCAGGGGAGGCGAAGCAGGCGGCGGTGAAGCCGAACATGGGAACCAGCACCATGCCCACCACCGTCCGGGCAGCCATCTCCAGCACGCCGGACAGGATGGCCAGGGTGCTGTACCCCATGCCCTGGATGGAGAAGCGGACGATATTGACCAGGGCCAGGGGGAAGAAGAACGCGGTAGAGGTGACGATATACTGGCTGGTCAAGTCCACCAGCAGGGCCACATTGGCCTCCCCGGGGTCCAGGAACAGCATGGCACACTGAGGAGCGAACAGCAGCATGGCCCCAAAAACCGCCACGGAATAGCCCAGGCCCAGCAGAGCGCAGGAGCGGACGCCCTGGCCCAGGCGGTCCAGCTTGCAGGCTCCCACATTCTGGCCGCAGTAGGTGGCCATGGTGGCCCCCATGGCGTCGGTGGGACAGGCCAGCAGCTGGAACAGCTTACTGCCAGCCGCCACAGCGGCCACATAGGTGCTGCCCAGCGCGTTGACCGCGGACTGGAGGATGATGGAGCCGATGGCGGTGATGGAGTACTGCAAACCCATGGGAATGCCCATGGCGCACAGCACCTTGCAGGAGTGGCCGTCCAGCCGCCGCTCCTCCTTTGTCATGCGGAGGATAGGATACTTTTTGCCCATGTAGAACAGGCAGGCCACCCCGGACACCCCCTGGGAAACCACGGTGGCAATGGCCGCCCCCGCCACCCCGGCGTTGGCCCACAGGATGAGGGCAAAGTCCAGCACGATGTTCAGGATGGAGGACAGGGCCAGAAAGTATACCGGGGTCTTGCTGTCCCCCAGGGAGCGGATAATGCCGGCCAGCAAATTGTAGAGGAAGGTAGTGGGGATGCCCAGAAAGATAATGAGGATATAGGCGTAGGCGCCGTCGAAGATGTCGGCGGGGGTCCGCATGATGGTAAGGATGGTCCGGCACAGCAGACCGGTGGCCACCGTCAGCACCACGGCAAACAGGATGGCCAGGTAGGCGGAGTTGGCCACATACCGGCGCATCTTGGAGGGCTCCCCCGCCCCCATCCGCTGGGCCACCGGGATGGCGAAGCCATTGCACACGCCCATGCAGAAGCCGATGACGAAAAAGTTGATGGAGCCGGTGGAGCCCACCGCCGCCAAGGCCTGAGCCCCCAGCAGCTTGCCCACGATCATAGTGTCCACCAGATTGTAGAACTGCTGAAACAGCATGCCGAACAGGGTGGGCAGGGCAAATTGCAGGATCAGCTTCATGGGGCTGCCCACGGTCAAATCTCGTGTCATAACAGGACCTCCTTCTTCGGTCTGCGGTTTCCGCGCAATCCTGAATCCATTACCGGACTATTATAGTCACGGTCCCCGTCTCTGCATAGCGTCTTTTTACACAATCTTCACCGAGTTTTCCACCGTCTTTCCTTGTGAGAACAGCAAATCTCTGATCGTTTCCCACAAAAAGGCCCGTCCTGATCCGGCAGGACGGGCCTCGCTTTTGTGCATTTTGTCAGTTTCATGGATTTTCAGGTTTTTCGCAGGTATTTTCAGCCGAATCATCCATCCTCCGGCTTTTTCCGCGCTACTTGGCCATTCTCCGGCACGCCAGGGCGGTAGCCAGGAAGTACCCGCCGTAGACCACCACCAGCATGAGGACGGTGACCAGACTGCTCTGGACGCTGTCCACCCGGCCCACGGCGGAAATGAGGTCGTTGGCTGCCTTCATCCCCACCAGGGAGTGGATCAGAGCCAGGCCAAGGGGCAGCAGGAAGGCCAGGGCCACCTGCTGCGTGGCCGACCGGGCGGTCATCTTCTCCTCAGCCCCCAGGCGGCGGAGGATGGCGTACCGGCCGGTGTTGTCGGCGGCCTGGCTGAGCTGCTGGAGGGCCAGCACCGCCGCCGCGGCCAGCAGGAAGGTGAAGCCCAGATATAGCCCCAGGAACAGGGCCAGGATCTTGCTGCCCATCACATCCTGATAGATGGACAAACGGCTGCTCACATGGAGGGATACCTCCTGCTGGAGGGGCCGGAGGATCTGGATCAGGGCCTCCTCCGTCTCCTCCTTGTCCCCGGCGTAGTCGGCGGACCAGACCTGGCGGCGGACCTCCAGCCCCTGGGCCATGCCGTCGGGGACCACCACGCAGACCAGGCCCAGCCCGCCGGTCGCCGGGACGTCGTCCGGGCCCTCCAGCAGCCGGGGCAGCTCCCCGGCGTAGGCGGGCTTCCCCAGCCGGGCCATCAGGTCGTCGTAGTCGGACAGTCGGATGGCGGCGCTGGCGTCCTCGATGCCGGTGACCGCCGGGTCGTTGTAGTAGTACGTCACGTCGGACTTCCAGGCCAGCAGTGCCTTGTCAAAGTGCTCCTCGTCCAGCAGGGCGTCAAAGTCCACCGGCCCGCTCCAGTCGGCGGACTGATTCTGGACGCTGATGTCGAAGGGGGCCTGGCTGTTGGTCATGGACTCCAGGGTGGAGTTCAGGCCGATGGAGCTGGCGGTGATGCCGATGGCCAGCAGCAGAAGGATGCAGATGACGGTCTGGGACAGGTAGGTGGTGTGGACCTTGCTGATCCACTGGCGCAGGGTAAACAGGTTCAGGTTTTTATAGTAGAAGCCGGGGCGGCTCTGGGCCAGCTTCAGCACAAAGCCGGACAGGGACTTGAAGATGAGCAGAGTGCCCAGAGTGCCCAGGGCCAGCATGGGCACGCAGATGGGCAGCACCGCCACAGCCACGGCCATTCCAAAAAAGAGCAGGATGGCGTAGGCCCCGACGAGGCAGAGAACGCCCAGTACAAACTGGACCACCGCCCAGCCCAGGGGACGCTGCTTCAGCTCCTCATTTTTCCGATCCCCCTGCATCAGATCGATGAGCTTGGCCCGGGAGACCTGGAGGCCGCTGAAGGCCATGACCAGCAGGAAGATGAGACCGAAGTAGAGCACCGTCTTGCCCGCCGCTTTCAGGGAGAAGCGGAGCCCCAGCAGTCCGGACACATCCATGGAGAACATGGACAGGGTGAGGGCGGACATCCCGTAGGAGGCCAACACCCCCAGCCCCAGGCCCAGGATCAGGGACGCCAGACCGATGACCCCCGTCTCCAAAAACAGCAGGCGGGACACCTGGCCCTGGCTGAGGCCCAGAAGCAGATAGGTGCCCAGTTCCCGCTTTCTCCGCCGGAGCAGAAAGCGGTTGGCGTACAAAATGAGGCAGGCCAGCACCACCGCCACAAAGACGGAGAAGATGTCGATGAGCATGAGGATGGGCTCCACCATGGAGTTTTCCTTCTGGGCCAGATAGGCCATGGCGCCCTGGCCCTCGATGGAGTTGAAGGTGTAGAAGAGGCATACGCCGAAGGTCAGGGTCAGCAGATAGACCCCGTAGTCCCGGAAGGACCGGCGCACATTGCGGACCGCCAGCTTAGAGAACATCTTCCATCTCTCCTCCCAGCTCCGACACCACCCGGATAATCTTTTGGAAAAACGCCCTCCGGTCCAGCTCGCCCCGGCGGAGCTCCAGAAAAATTTGGCCGTCCCGGAGGAAGACCACCCGGTGGCAGCAGCTGGCGGTGAAGGCGTCGTGGGTGACCATTAAAATGGTGGCTCCCCTGTCCCGGTTCAGCACCTCCAGCCGGTCCAGCAGCAGCTTGGCCGACTTGGAGTCCAGGGCGCCGGTGGGCTCGTCGGCCAGCACCAGGGCTGGGTGGGTGACCATGGCCCGGGCCGCCGCCGCCCGCTGCTGCTGGCCGCCCGACATCTGATAGGGGTACTTATTGAGACAGTCCTCGATGCCCAGCAGCCGGGCCATCTCATCCACCCGGCCCGGGATTTCGTTGGCCGGGGCCTTGACGATGGACAGGGCCAGGGCGATGTTCTCCCCGGCGGTGAGGGTATCCAGCAGGTTGCAGTCCTGGAAGATGAAGCCCAGACGCTCCCGGCGGAACTTGGCCAGCTCTTTGCCCCGCAGGCCGGTGAGCTCCCGGCCGTCGATGACGATGGAGCCCCCATCGGGCTTGTCAATGGTGGACACGCAGTTGAGCAGGGTGGTCTTGCCCGAGCCCGAGGGGCCCATGACCCCCACGAACTCCCCGGCCTCCAGGGACAGGGATACCCCGTCCAGTGCCCGGGTCACCGCCCCGCCCTTGCCGTAGACCCGTTTCAGGTCCGTAACCTTTAACATTTCTTCCATGATTTTCTCCTTTATGTCCGGTTTTGGAATTTTCATCCTCATACAAATCAAATTTTACCGTCCGTCGACTGTACTAAATCATATCATACAGTTTTCTCAAATGCTCTAAAGGAACGATGATGATTTTCTTAAAGTTTCTTTAAAAACACCGGAAACACAAAAACGCGCCCCGGCGGATGCCCGCCGGGGCGCCAGTATAAGGAGGAAAAGAGAAACGCAAAAAGAAAAGGCCGCTCACACCGTCAGATGGAAGCGCTCCATCCAGGCGTTGAGTTGAATCAGATAGGCCAATGTTTGGGACACCGCGGGGTCCCGGTCCGCCAAATGGCCGCCCAGAGCCGTCCGGTCCGTCAGGCTGTGGATGGGAGCGCTGGAGTCCTCCAGCATCCGGGCTACCCCGGCCCGGACCAGCTGGTCATACAGGGGGTCCGCGCTCTGGTGATACAGGGCCTTGGGCCGGGTCCGCACCCCCTCGGGCAGCAGACCCAGGGCCGCATCCCGCAGGACCTGCTTCCGCTGGCCGTTCATCCCCTTCATGGCCCAGGGGATATTCCATACATACTCCACCAGCCGGTGGTCGCAGAAGGGCAGCCGTACCTCCAGCCCGGAGGCCATGGTCATCCGGTCCCACTGCTCCAGCTGGGCGGGCAGATAGCAGGTCATGGCCAGCCACCCCAGTTTTCGGCGGTAAGCCTCAAAGCCCGCCTCGCCCTCCAGCCTGGGGCAGGCGGCCAGAGCCTGGCGGTCCCGCTCTCGGACGTAGTCCTCCACCTGGAGGTCCGCCCACAGCCCTTTGTCGAACACCGCCCGTCGGGCATCCAGGTCGGGTCCCCAGGGAAACGCGTGGTCAGGCTCCTCCCGTTCGAACCAGGAGCAGCCCCCAAAGAGCGGGTCGGCCCCCACGCCGGCCAGGGCTGTTTTGTGGCTCCGGGCCGCCTGGCGGCTCAGGTACAGCAGAGCGGAGTCGGCCGCCCCCATACCGGGCAGGTCCCGGGCCGCCGCCCCATCCGCCAGCAGGTTGGCCAGAGCCGGGGTGTCGCAGGCCACCGTCCGCTGGCGGGTGTGGAAGACCTCCGCAATCCACTGGACATAGTATCCTTGGTCATCGGGTCGGAAGGAGGAGCGCTCCGTCTCCCGTCCTCCGGCGTACCGGAGGGAGAGGGTGTCCAG
>Ga0129308_1003493_pt1 | contig 11189 bp, 11 predicted proteins | sample L827metagenome_FD_94440 | JGI IMG/M metagenome (GOLD analysis project Ga0129308, IMG submission 94440) | Ring-tailed lemur group fecal microbial communities from Wisconsin, USA - L827 metagenome | ecosystem: Host-associated > Mammals > Digestive system > Large intestine > Fecal | place: USA... | reverse complement strand
GGTCAGATAGACCATCAGAAGGGAGCCGCCGCCGACGCCGAGGCCGGAGAGAAACCCGCATACCACTGCCGCAATCAGTTCCATATCAGCCGAATCCCTCCCCAGAGAATGATGAGCCCCATGGCCCGGTGAAGCAGGGCCGTGGGGATTTTCTTATAAAAAATCCCGGCAAAAATTCCGCCCAGGAGCCCGCCAATCAGATAGGGAACTGCCTGCTGGAGAGGCAGTCCGCCGGTCAGGTGATAGACAAAGAGCGAGACAATGGAGATGGGCAGCATAATGGAGAGGGCGGAGGCAAAGGCAGTTTTACTCTCCATGTGGCACAGCTGGATCAGAAGCGGAACCAGAACCATGCCGCCGCCGGCGCCGAAAAGCCCACAGACGAGACCGGCCGCACCGCCGGTGAGAAGCAGTCGAAGCTGCCGCATAAAAATCACCTCTCTTCCAAGATGTGCGGAAGAGAGGTGATTTATGCAGAAAAAGCTCAAGAATCTGAGACCTGCGCGATCAGAGCGCGGACAACAAAGCCGGCCATCATCAGTCCGCCGCAGGAGGGAACCCAGGAGAGGGAACCGGGGATGCTGCGCCGTCCGGGCGGCGGCGCTTCAAGCTGAGCGGGTGTTACCGGCTCTTCCCGGCTGTAGAGAACCGTGTGGTGGAGAACGCCGCGGGCGCGCAGCTCCTTGCGCAGGACCCGGGCGAGATGACAGCCCTGCGTCTTCGCGATATCCGTGATTTCAAATTGGAACGGGTCCAGCTTGTTGCCGGTGCCCATGGCGCTGATGATGGGAATATCGCGTTCCCGTGCGGTCAGAATCAGGCTCAGCTTGCAGGAGACAAGATCGATGGCATCCACGATGTAGTCGCAGGGATTTGCAAAAAAGAATTCTTTGGATTCCTCGTTGTAGAGCCGCGGCAGGGAGGTCACCCGGCAGTTTGGATTGATGTCCAGAATCCGCTCGGCCATGACATCGGACTTGTAGCGGCCAACGGTGGAATGGAGCGCGCAGAGCTGCCGGTTCAGGTTGGTGACAGAGACCGTATCATTGTCGACCAGCGTCAGCGCGCCGACGCCCGCTCTGGCCAGCCCCTCCGCCGCATAGCTCCCAACGCCGCCGATTCCGAATACCATGACATGGCTGCGGCGCAGGCGCTCCATGGCGGCAGCGCCCAGCAGCATCTCCTCCCGCACAAATGGATTTTCCAAATTTTCACCTGCTTTCAAAAAAAGGGCCGCAGGATGCGGCCCTTTTCAATATAAAATCAGTTGCTGGACTGCGGAATTGTCAAAGTCCGAAGCACATAGCCCATGCCAAAGTCCTGCTGTTCCACAGTGGCGTCGGCGGTGGTGCTTTCGTACCATTCGTTGTAGGCCGCGCTGCGCAGGGCCTGATCCACCAGATAGTCGCGATAGTTGCCGGCAGTACCTTCCACATAGAGGAAATAGTAGGCGTCGTTGCCCTGGATGACGGTGGTATCGCCCTCCTTGCGGGGCTCGCTGAAGAGCCATTCGTTTACGGCATCCTCAAACTGGCCCTGGTGGACGGTTTCATAGGCGCCGCCGCTGTACTTCGTGGAGGAGTCGTCGGAATAGGTGCTGGCCAGCGTATCGAGAGCGGTCAGCGGATCCTCGGCGTCCTCGAACTCGGCCTGGAATTCATCCAGCTTCTCCTTGGCAGCGTCCCAATCCAGCGTTGTGCTGCCATCGTCCCCCGTGACGCTGGCGGAGATTTTGACAGTGCGGAGATTCAGCGCATCATAGTCGTTGTCGGACGAGGAGACGAAATAGAGAACGTAATAGCCGGTGTCCGAATATTCCAGCGCAACCGTATCGCCCTCCTGACGGTCCGGATCGGTGATCCAGTCCTTGATGACGTCAGACATGTTGCTGGAGGGATAGTTGGACCGCAGGGAAATCATTCCCTCGGTATAGTTTTCCGTGCCGGAAATCTCATTGCAGAGCTCGAGATAGCGGTCGAGATTACCCTTGGACTCTGCGGCCATGTTCTCTGCGGTTTCCTTTGCGGCGTCCATTGCGGCGGTGTTGTCCGCTTCCTCGGCTTCCTCATCCGTGCTGTCGTCAGTTTTGGCGTTTACCAGATAGGAATGATACGTATAGACGTCATAGTCGGAAGGGGCCTCGGCATAGGCGTTCTGCAAATCCTCGGACGTGTAGGTGAAGCCGTTACGGACCTCCTGCTCATAATAGGAAACCGTGAGCAGAAGCCGCTGATACGCCAGATAAGACTTGAGTGTGCTGCCGTTGCCATAGGAGGAGCGGAGGTAATCGTCTACCGTCAGGCCGCTGAGCTGGGCGTACATGGACAGCATGGATTCTGTGCTTTCCAGGGCGGATTCGCCGTCCTCGCTGAGCACATACCCGTTCGCGACGGCCTCGTCGTAGACGGCGTAGCTCGTGCGAATCTGCTCAAGGGCGTCTTCCATCAGGACGTCGCCCCACGTTTCGCCGGTGTCGTTGTCATAGACCGCCTCATCAAAATTGGTGCCGCTGGTATAGAGCGCGCTCAGCATGGAACCATAGTTCTGATAGAACGCAGAAAACGCGTCATGGTAGAAGTAGCGTACCATAACCGGAGACAGCTCATGACTGCCGGTTGTCACGGCTACGGAGTTTTTGCGGAAGTGAGGCCCCTTAAACAAAACAATGGAGCCGATAATCAGCACGACGACCAAAGCAATGGCGACGCCCACAAGGACGTTCTTCCTGGTTTTGGCGCTGTGCATTTTCTGCGCGGTCTGCTGCTGCGTCTGTTCGGCGGTCAAACCTTCTTTACGGGCTTTCTTTTCTCTGGAAGCACTCATGGTTGGATCAATCCTCTCGTAAAATGCGTCTGCAAAAAAGCAGAATTCAATGCGTACTATTATACCAAATTATTTTCGTCTTTCAAGTCCTCTGCGGAAATATCCGCGCGGATTTCGTCTAAAAAAGAAAAAGCCGCCGGAATGGCAGCTTTTTGGGAATCCCCGCCGTGGCCGTGCGAACCCAATTATAACCTGCACAAAAAGGCAGGTGGGTTGCCTCTCCTTACCTTCGCTGCTTCCAACTTCCGCAAAAGCGGGAGGCCTGCAATCCGGCAGGGAAGTCCGGCATCCCTTAAAAAAGATGTGGGTTTAAGAGGGCCCGTCACGCACCCAGCAGGGAATTTCTCAATCAGTCCTCCGAAGTGTCTTCCTCATCGTCGAAGACCAGCTCCATCAGGACATCGTAAACGGTTTGAAGCTCTGCTTCCTCCTGAATCGCCTCAAGGATTTCCTCGCCGTTTTCCTCTGCGATTCGGAGAATGTTGACTTCCAGGTTGGGCTCGTCGTCGTCGGTATCGGCAGGAATCAGGGCCATATACTCGTGCCCATCGTGCTCGAAGCGGCTGAGAATCTCCATTTCATAGTCTACGCCGTCTTCGTCTGTAATGGTAACATAGTTGGCGCCAAAGTCTTCCATGGCGTATGGCCTCCGATCTGTGTCTCTCAGGATGCTACTATTGTACTCTGTATGCGCCGGAAAATCAAGTAGAAATCCGCGGTCATCCGCAGTAATCTTCCAACCGTGCCGCTGCCTCGGCCCTGCTTCCGCAGAAGATACCGCTTCGAAGCGCTTCCTGATCCGCCTCCGGCAGAGAGGAGACCGGCGTCCCGGTAATTTCGGACCATTGGCCCTTTGTGCAGTCCCAGAGGGCGAGGCAGCCGTCCTTTTCCATCAGACGATAGCCGCCGAAGGCCGCGGAAAAGCCGGACAGAAGAAAGCACAGGCAGAGCGTAAAGATTCCTGTGCGCAGTGCTTGCCGCATGCAAACGCCTCCCTTCTTATTCGCGGTTAGGATGCCCATTTCCCGGTGGAAATATCAGCGGAAAAAATTCAGGAATTTTTAAAGAAAAAGATTGACAGCCATGGTATAATAGCATCAACCAGTGTATTTAAAATGGGATTGTAATCGGACGCACGGTATTTCCGGAAGTCTGATGGCGTTTGAAGCGGATCGCAGGCACGGTCCGGGATTCCAATTCGAGAAAAGGGAGGAGTTTCGTGTGGCCAAAAAGAGAAAAGAAGCGTCAGACGGCGGGCAGAAAAAGAAACGTGTTGGCGTTGGACGCATTTTGCTGCGAATTCTTGGCACGCTGATTTTGGTCGGCGTGGTGACCTTTGGAATTTTTTGTATTTACTTTTATCACTGGGTCAAATCCGATTTGACGCAGCAGTCTTATCTGCGCCTGGAGGACTATACTCTGGACGAGACCTCCGTGATCTATTACGAGGACCGGGAAACAGGCGAATGGAAGGAGCTGCAAAAGCTCTATGCCACGGAAAACCGGATCTGGATGGACTATGAGAAAATCCCCAAGGATCTGATTTTTGCCTGCGTTTCCATCGAGGATAAGCGATTTTTTGAACACTCCGGCGTTGACTGGCTGCGGACGATTAAGGCCTGCGCCAGCATGTTTGTGGGGCACTCGTCCTTTGGCGGCTCGACTGTCACACAGCAGCTCGTGAAGAACCTGACCAAGGAAGACGAGGTGACGGTCCGCAGAAAGCTGACGGAGATTTACCGGGCGCTGAAGCTGGAGGAGGACTACGAGAAGTCGGACATCATGGGGATGTACCTCAACACAATCTACCTCGGCGAGGGCTGCTACGGTGTGGAGAGCGCCTCCCTGAAATACTTCGGTAAGCACGTATGGGATCTGTCGCTTGCCGAATGTGCCAGCCTGATTGGTATTACCAACAACCCTTCCAAATATGATCCCTATATCTATCCGGAAAATAACCGCGACCGCCAGCTCACCATTCTGTCCCAGATGAAGAAGCAGGGATATATCAGCGACGAGGAATATGAGGATGCGGTCAACCAGGAGATGGTATTTCAGGCGGCGAGCAACAGCGCCTATGACAGCGCCAACGGCTACTATTCCTATGCCGTGGACCAGGTTTTAAGGGACGTCATTAGCAAAATAATGGAGGAGACCGGCTACAGCTACGACGTCGTATATGATATGGTGACCTCCGGCGGCTATTCCATCTATTCGACGATCGATCTGGACGTCCAGACGGCGCTGGAGGAGGTCTTCGAAGATCCGGATTCCTTCCCGGAGACAGAGAGCAGCCAGCAGCTACAGGGCGCGATGGTCATTACGGACAACGAGACCGGCGATATTGTCGCGCTGGTGGGCGGCAGCGGAGAGAAGACGGGAACCCTGACGCTGAACCGTGCGACGCAGAGCCGGCTGCAGCCCGGCTCCGTCATCAAGCCGCTTTCGGTCTATGCGCCGGCGTTGGAGGCCGGGCTGATTACGCCGGCTACGGTGATGGACGACACGCCGCTGAACTTTGTGGACACCGGATGCTGGCCAAGAAACTCCAGCGGCACCTATCACGGCCTGGTCGACATGAAGACGGCGATGGCGGAATCGCTCAATACCATTGCGGTCAAGCTGGTTGATGAGCTTGGGCCGGAGGCCTGTTATGAATTTGCGCGGGATCAGTTTAAGCTGACGACGCTGGTGGAAAAGCGGGACTCTCTGACAGACCTCACCCTGTGGGGCATGGGCCTTGGCAGCCTGACAGACGGCGTGACCGTCAAGGCGCTGACGGCGGCCTATACGGCCATCTGCAACCAGGGCGTCTACCGGCAGGCGCGGACCTTTACCAGAGTAGATGACCGGAACGGTAAGACCATTTTGGAAAATGAGCAGGAGACGCACCAGGCTGTCAGTGAGAAGAACGCCTGGTACCTGACCTATATGATGGAGGAGACCGTGACCCGCGGCACAGGCACTGGCGCTGCGCTTGGCGACATGCCGGTTGCCGGCAAGACCGGAACGACAACGGACGACTGCGACCGCTGGTTCGCCGGCTACACGCCGTATTACACGGCGGTGGTGTGGACCGGCTACAATACGCCGGAGAGTATCGTCACAATCAACGGAAACGACAATCCTGCAATTTCTCTCTGGCAGAAGGTGATGCAGAAAATCCATGCGGATCTGCCCGCAGAGGAATTCTATCAGCCCGGCTATATCGTGGAATGCACCTATTGCCAGGACAGCGGAATGCTGGCCACGGACGCCTGCACGAAGGACCCCAGAGGCGACCGGACGACGACCGGTCTGCTGGCGCTGGAAGATGTACCAGAGACAGAATGCACCAACCATCGCCTGGTGGATATCTGCGGCGTTTCCAATCATCTGGCGCAGGAATATTGCCGGGAGCAGGCGGCGAGCCAGATCTACCAGGTGGGCATGCTCGATGTGGAGCGGTTCTACCCCATCGGCGGTATTTTGGTCGAGGACCAGCAGTATAACTATGCCGGCGATCCGCCTCCCGGGTTTGTATTGCCTGAGACGGTTGTCGCGGACCCGATGAGCATGGAGTGCTTTGTGCACGTGGAGCATGTCGATGTCAGGACGCTCGAGGAAATTATCAACGAGGGCGTCGAAGCCGGCCGGGAGGAACAGGGGAACAACGGCGGCGATGACACGGGGACGCCCAATACCGGCGGCGTGGACCGTCTGCATTGACACAGGAGAGCGCTATGTGGAGAGCCGAAAAATGGGAAGACTATGAGGTGCTGGACGCCTCATCCGGGGAGAAGCTGGAGCGCTGGGGGAAATATATCCTGGTGCGTCCGGATCCCCAGGTGATCTGGAATACCCCGCGGAGGAATCCGCTTTGGAAAAAATACGACGCCCGCTATGCCCGATCCTCGACGGGCGGCGGACAATGGGCGCAAAAGCGCCTGCCGGAGCGATGGCCCGTGCGCTACGGGGATTTGACGTTCAATGTCAAGCCGATGAACTTTAAACATACGGGCGTTTTCCCGGAACAGGCGGCAAACTGGGACTTTATCCGGGAACAGATCCGGGGCGCAGGCCGCCCGGTCAGCGTCCTGAATCTGTTTGCCTATACGGGAGGAGCAACGCTGGCCGCTGCCGCTGCAGGCGCCAGCGTCTGCCATGTCGACGCGGCAAAGGGAATGGTTGCCTGGGCAAAGGAAAACGCCAAATCCTCCGGTCTGGAGCAGGCGCCGATACGCTGGATTGTGGACGACTGCGCCAAATTTGTGGAGCGGGAAATCCGCCGTGGGAGACGGTACGACGCCATCATCATGGATCCCCCGTCCTACGGGCGCGGTCCGTCCGGCGAAATCTGGAAGCTGGAGAACGACCTCTATCCATTCGTGGAGCTGACGTCCCGCGTCCTCTCCGAGCAGCCGCTTTTTGTGATTATCAATTCCTATACGACCGGCCTGGCGCCCTCTGTTTTGGGTTACCTTCTTGACACCGTGGTCGGCTCGAAGTATGATGGCGATTCGGAATGCGGAGAGCTTGGACTGCCGGTTACGGAGACGGGCCTGACCTTGCCCTGCGGCTCGACGGGGCGCTGGATTGCGCGGAAAAAACCTGGCTTATAGAAGGAAAAACACCAATGAGCAACGCAATTACTGTAGAAAACCTGACCTATGCCTATCCGCCGGCAGAGGGCCAGGTGGCCGTCCCCATCTTCGACGGCCTCAACTTGACCATCGAGGCGGGGAATTTTGTGGCCGTTTTGGGCCACAATGGATGCGGAAAATCCACTCTGGCGAAGCAATGTAACGCTGTGCTGCTGCCTTCGGGCGGCAGCGTCACCGTGTTTGGCATGGATACGCAGCAAGAGGCGCTCCTTTATGAGATTCGCCGGACGGTGGGAATGGTATTTCAGAATCCGGATAACCAGATCGTCGCCAATGTGGTGGAAGAGGATGTCGCTTTCGCGCCGGAAAATCTCGGTATTTCGCCGGCGGAAATCCGGACGCGTGTAGACGAAGCGCTGCGCGTTGTCGGTATGGAGGCATACCGGGAACATGCGCCCCATCTTCTCTCCGGCGGGCAGAAGCAGCGCGTGGCCATTGCCGGCGTGATTGCGATGCGGCCCCAGTGCATTGTGCTTGACGAGCCGACTGCCATGCTGGATCCCCAGGGGCGGCGGGACGTCATCGACACAGTCAAGCGGCTGAACCGGGAGGGAATCACGATTGTCCTCATCACGCACCATATGCCGGAGGCGGCTGAAGCCCAGCGTGTCATCGTCATGGAAGAGGGACGGATCGCGGCGGACGGCACGCCGAAAGAGGTTTTTTCCCAGGTGGAACTGCTGCGCCGCGTGGGACTTGCGGTCCCGGACACGACGGCGCTGCTCTATGCGTTGAACCAGGCGGGGTATGATTTCCCGCTGGAAGCCCTCTCCGTAGAGGAATGTGCGCAGGCACTCCGCAGGAGCAATTTGGCGGAGGCCTGACCCCAAAAGTATCGGAGGAATTTGCATTGGCCCCAATCATTGAGACGCGGCGGCTGAGCCACGTCTATGGCATCGGCACACCATTTGAACATTGTGCCATCGATCAGGTAAATTTCCAGGTGGAACGCGGCGAGTTTCTTGGCGTCATTGGCCATACCGGCTCGGGGAAATCCACCTTGATTCAGCATCTCAACGGGCTTTTGAAGCCCACGTCCGGTCAGGTTTTGATCGATGGTCAGGATCTGTACCAGAGCAAGGAATTTCTGAGAAAGACCCGGTTTCGGGTGGGCCTGGTGTTTCAATACCCGGAGTATCAGCTTTTTGAGGAGACCGTCTATAAGGACATCGCCTTTGGCCCGAAGAACATGGGGCTTGATGAAAAAGAGATTGACCGACGCGTCCATGAGGCCGCCGGCTTTGTTGGCATTGCGGAGGACGCGCTGAACAAGTCGCCCTTTGAGCTCTCCGGCGGGCAGAAGCGCCGTGTGGCCATTGCGGGCGTCATTGCCATGGAGCCGGAGGTCCTGATTCTGGACGAGCCTACGGCGGGGCTGGATCCCCGGGGCAGCCAGGAAATTCTTGCCAATATTCGCGATTTCCAGCAGGCCAACGGCGCGGCGATTGTTATGGTCAGCCACAGCATGGAGGAGGTCGCCCGGAACGCGGACCGCATTGTCGTGATCAACGACGGGCATATTGCGATGAACGGCGCGCCTCGGGATGTGTTTTCCAGGGCAGAGGAGCTGCTGGCGATGGGGCTGGATGTGCCGCAGATTACGCGGCTGTTTCTGCGCCTGCGGGAGTTGGGAATGCCGGTCGACGCCTCGGTCTATACGGTGGAGCAGGCTAGAGACCAGCTCCTTTCCCGGAAGGGAGGCGGCGCGGAATGCTGAAGGATGTGACCCTCGGCCAGTATTTTCCGGGGAACACGGTGGTCCACAGGCTGGACCCCAGAACAAAGCTGGTCATGACGATCGTCTATATTGCAGCGTTGTTTATTGCGGAGGGCGCTATTTCCTATGGACTGGTGTTCCTGTTCCTGTGTACGGCGGTATTCCTCTCAAAAATTCGTGTTTCGGCCCTTTTTAAGGGATTGAAACCGCTGCTGATTATCATTTTGCTGACGGCGTTCATCAATTTGTTTTATACCCAGGGCGACGTACTGGTCTCGTTTTGGATTTTTACGATTACAAAGCAGGGCGTGGCCAATGCCTTCTTTATGGTCACGAGGATTATGATGCTCATCGCGGGCACCTTCCTTCTGACCTACACGACTTCACCGATCTCTTTGACCGACGGTCTGGAGCTGCTTTTGAACCCGCTGAAGAAGATCAAGCTGCCGGTCCACGAGCTGACGATGATGATGTGCATTGCGCTGCGGTTTATCCCGACGCTGATCGAGGAGACGGACAAAATCATGTCGGCTCAGAAGGCCAGAGGCGCTGACTTTGAATCCGGCAACCTGCTCCAGAGAGCCAAGGCGCTGATTCCGATTCTGGTGCCGCTCTTTATCTCTTCCTTTGGACGTGCGGACGACCTTGCCACGGCGATGGAATGCCGCTGCTACCGCGGCGGCGTTGGCCGGACAAGAATGAAGCAGCTGCATTTTGCGGCACGGGATGGCGTTACGTTCGGAATCGGCGTCCTGCTGCTGGCTGCGGTCATCACATTGAAGATTTTTTCTCTGTAAACAGGAGGGTACGCAGTGCGGAATATTGCGCTGTTTCTCAAATATGAGGGAACTGCCTATCACGGCTGGCAGATCCAAAAATCGGGACGGACCGTGGAGGAGACCCTGGAGATGGCGGCCTCGGTCGTAATGCGCCATCCGGTCAAAATGACCGGGTGCGGACGGACGGACGCAGGCGTCCATGCAAAGGTCTATGTGGCGAACTTTCGAACCAACGCAGGCATTCCGACGGACCGGATTCCCTATGCGCTCAATACGCATCTGCCGGACGATATTGCCGTGACCGGCGCAATGGAGGTGCCGGAGCGCTTCAATGCCATCGGGTCCTGTGTCAAAAAGGAGTATACGTATCTCATCTACAATTCCCGCATTCGGGACCCCTTCTACGTAAACCGCGCATGGCTGTATCCCAAGCGCCTGGACGAGACTGTCATGGCGCGGGCCGGCCGGGAGTTTGTGGGAACGCATGATTTTGCCGCCGTGCGTTCGGTAGGAACCGACGTAAAATCTACGGTGAGAACCGTATACTATTATGAGGTGGAGCGGCGGGGCGATTTGATCGCGCTGCGCGTCTGCGCAAACGGCTTCCTCTATAATATGGCGAGAGCCATGGCGGGGACGGTGGTCTATGCAGCGGAGGGGAAATTTCCTCCCGAGGAGATTGGCAATATCCTGTTGCGCGGCGACCGTACTGCGGCGGGACCCACAGTGCCGCCTGGGGGCCTCTATATGACCCAGCTCTGGTATGACGATGGGGAGGTTTCATTCCATGTCGGAGAATGAAAATGTAACGCCAATCCGACCGGGACAGAACCAGGAGCCGCAAACAGGCATGGCCCCCGCGAAACCGATGCGGCGTAAGGTTGTCCTGCTGGCGGTTATCATGCTGCTGCTGGTTCTGCTGATCTGCTTTTTCCTGTTCCGGGACCGGCTGAATCTGGGAAGCCTGGAACGAAAGGCGTCTCATTTGGGACAGAGCGGAGAAGAAATACAATTCCAGTTTGTCGACAGCAAAAATAACGCGTACACGGCATTTCAGAATTCTTTGGCCGTGGTAGCGGGGGATGGGCTGACCGCCTTTGACACCATGGGCGCTGCGCTCGGTACGGTAGAGCACATATATTCCGCGCCCCTGCTGCGGTCCGGCGACCGTCTGGTGATGGCCTGCGACGTGGGAGGGAAGCGCCTGACTGCGATGGATGCCGGCGG
>Ga0129308_1003492_pt1 | contig 11197 bp, 11 predicted proteins | sample L827metagenome_FD_94440 | JGI IMG/M metagenome (GOLD analysis project Ga0129308, IMG submission 94440) | Ring-tailed lemur group fecal microbial communities from Wisconsin, USA - L827 metagenome | ecosystem: Host-associated > Mammals > Digestive system > Large intestine > Fecal | place: USA... | reverse complement strand
TTACAAGTTCATGATGAATTGATTTTTGATGTTGTTAAAGAAGAATTAGATGAAATGATGGAAATCATTCAAACAGAAATGGAAAATGCTTTCCAAATGGATGTTCCTTTAAAAGTAGAGGGTGCATATGCAAAAAATTGGTATGATTTAAAGTAGGTGATGATATGCCAGAATTACCAGAAGTTGAAACAGTTCGACAAACATTGAAACAATTTGTTCTTAATCAAAAGATTCAAAGTATTGATGTTTATTATGAAAAAATTATTGATGGAGATACCCAAGAATTTATCAATGCCCTCACTCATCAAACTATACAAGATATAGATAGAATAGGAAAATATTTGATATTTATACTTGATGATGTAGCATTTGTCTCACATTTAAGAATGGAAGGAAAATATCATATTTTACCTGCCCATACACCTTGTGATAAACATACACATGTTGTTTTTCATATGGGTGAGAATGATTTAAGATATATGGATACCAGAAAGTTTGGTCGTATGCAATTGGTTGATAAAATAACATATCGTAATCAATTACCATTAAGTAAACTAGGGAAAGAACCATTTACCATCACAACAGAAGAATTATATCAACGTCTTCATCATACCTCTTTGCCAATTAAAACAGCATTGTTGGATCAATCGATCATGAGTGGTATTGGTAATATTTATGCAAATGAAATATGCTTTTTAATGCATATTGATCCACGTACAAAAGCCAATCGTTTGTCTAAGAAAAGAGTTGATGAATTAAGACAAATATCAATAGATGTTTTAAAGCGTGCTATTGCTCAGGGAGGTACGACCATTCATTCCTTTGATGCAAATGGTATTCATGGTTTGTTTCAAGTGCAATTAAATGCTCATGGACAAAAAGAATGTCCTATATGTCATGGAAATATAAAAAAAATCATGGTCAATCAAAGAGGAACATACTTTTGTCCAAACTGTCAAAAGAGGAGGTATTAAACTATGATACATTGGGGAATTCTCGGTTATGGAAATATTGCTCAACGTTTTATCAAGAGTTTAACATATAGTGAAGAAGGACAACTTTATGCCATTGCGACATATTCACAATGTCAAAAAGCAAAACTTGATCATCCTCAAATTTGTGTTTATCAACAATATCAAGATTTAATCAATGATGAACAAGTTGATGCTATTTATATTGCATTAAGACATGATGATCATTATCATTGGGCAAAAGAAGCTCTGTTACATAATAAAGCAGTTCTATGTGAAAAACCTCTTACTTTATCTTATCAACAAACCAAAGAACTATGTGAATTATCAAAACAAAAACATACATTTTTAATGGAAGCAATGAAAACAAGATTTGTTCCAATGATGAATGAAATCAAAAAAATCATTGATCAAGGAACACTAGGACAAATCCAAAGAATTGAAACATCTTTTTGTAATGATGTTCCTTATCATCAAAACAGTTATTTGTTCGATCAAAAACAAGGTGGTATTCTTTATGATTGTGGTATATATAATATTGAAACAATTCTTGACTTTATCCATGCTCCTATTCAAGATATCAAAGTTCAATACGAAGAAAAATATGGTGTTGATGCCTATGATGTGATTGAATTAACATTTAAGACAGGTCAAATAGCTCTTATAGAATGTGCATTAGATAGACAAAAAGAGAAAACAATGAAGATAATTTGTGAGCAAGGAATAATCACAACAAATCCATTTTATCGTCCACAAGAAGCTGTTGTTCATTTTCATAATGGTGAATCATTTACGGGAATGAAGCCTTATGAACATGATGATTTTTATGGTGAAATTGCTGAAACACATCGCTGTATTGCTTATATTTTAGAAGAAAGTCCACGTATGACACATCAAGATAGTTTAGATGCTATTGAATTGATAGAAAGAATAAAGGAGAAAATGCATGGTTAAAGTTATTGGATTAACAGGTTCTATTGCGGTTGGAAAAAGCACTGTTTCGCAGTATTTAATGACACATGGTTATGCTGTTTTAGATGCTGATGCCATTTCTAAAGAAGCATTGAATTTAGGAACAAGTTGTTATCAGAAGGTCAAAGAATTATTTGGCTGTATACAAGCAGATGGAACAATCAATCGTCAAGAATTAGGAAAAATTGTTTTTCATGATAAAGAGAAGAAAAAAGTATTGGAAGATATTATTCACCCATATGTTATTGAACAAATACAAAAAGGAATTCAAGATTGTCAAGATGATGTTATTTTTTTAGATATTCCTTTATTGTTTGAAGCACATTTAGAATATTTATGTGATCGTATTATTGTTGTTTATGTTGATGAACATACACAAATGAAACGTTTAATGAAACGAAATCATATAACTGATAGTGATGCACGACATTTAATGCAACAACAAATTTCCATTGAAAAGAAAAAAGACATGGGAGATTTTATTCTTGATAATCGTTTAAATTATCAAGAACTTTATAAAGAAATAGAAAGGGTTTTAAAGGTTATTCAAGATGAAGTTATACATGAGTGATTTATATCGTGTTGAAATTCATTATCCATTAGATGAAGTTCAAAATGATATTCTTTATTATTTATATCAACCATTGATAGGAACAAGTGCTTTAAGTACATATATGATGCTTTATACTGAAGGAAAACGCATGGCACGTTTTTTAAAACCTTCAACATTATCAAGATTAATTTCATTTCTTTCATCAAGTTTACTTGATTTAGAAAAACACTTAAAAGCATTAGAAGGCATTGGATTGCTTAAAACATATGTTAAACACGATCATAATGTCACTCAATATGTTTTTGTCATGCAATCACCTTTAACACTCAAAGCATTTTTTAAAAATCAAATTTTAATTTCATTACTCAAAGAATCTTTAACAGAAGATGATTTTCAAAAAACAGTTCAATATTTTCAAACGTCTTTAGAAGATATATCTGGATATGAAGATATAACATCTTCATTTACAGATGTATTTACGATTCAACATAAAAAAAGACATCAATTAAAAATAAAAGATGATTTTAAAACACCAACAACAACAAATATAGATATCCCTTATGATATGGATTTATTCAAAAAAGGTTTACAAGATTATCAAGTTCCACGTTCTTTATTGACACAAGATGATTTGAAATATATTGGACAATTAGGAGCTGTTTATTCTATAGATGCTTTTACTTTAGCAGGAATGGTAAAAGAAACAATGACTTCTCAAGGATTGGATAGAAAGCAATTTAAAAATCATTTGAAGAAATATTGTGAAATGGATTCATTATCTTCATTGAAAGAAGTTTATCATAAACAACCATTACAATATCAAACGCAAACAGGGCAACAAACACCACTTGTATTGCATATGCGATATTTGGATTCTATTACACCATATGAATTATTGAAAGATAAACAAGGTGGAAGTGAACCTGTTTTTCATGATTTAATGATTGTAGAGACATTAATGGTGCAATTAGGATTAAAACCTGCTGTTGTTAATGTATTGATTGAATTTGTGTTGGGAAAAAATCAAAATCGTTTATCAAAGAGATATTGTGAAGCCATTGGCTCATCTTGGGCAAGAAAACATATTGAAACAGCTATGGAGGCTTATCATGAGTTGATGAATAATGAAACAAAACCACAACAAGAAGTTGAACATTCATTGGAAGTAACAGATAATCATATGGAAATGGATGAAATTGAAAAATTATTATCTGAATTAAAGGAGGGACAATTATGAGAAAAATAGGTGAATTGATAGATTCATCACAAATATCAGAAATGAAGAAAGAAAGTATTATGTCATTGAGTCAAGAAAAACATATTCAAGAATTCTTTCAAAAAAATCATTTAGATACATCGATGATGTTGGATTATTGGGTAGAACTTTTAGATTTTAATGATGATTATAAGACTTGTCTTCATTGCCCTTCACTAGAACATTGTCCTAAAGCAAATCAGGGTATGAGAAAGAGACTTGCCTATTATGATAATGAAATCATTTTAGAACTTGAAAGTTGCCAGTATGGTAAACAATGGGAAGAAAAAAGACAGTTATTAGAGAAGTTTGTGATTACGAATGTGAATGATGATATGTTGTTGGTTGATATGAAAGGATTGGATATTCTTAAAAAGACAGAGTTAACACCTAATGAAAAGTTGGCTTTGGCTCAAATCATAAAATATGTTAAGAATCCAACAGATCAAGGTTTTTTCTTACATGGTGAAATGCGAACTGGGAAAACAACTTTGTTGGCAGGATTGATGAATGCTTTAGCAAGACAAGGGAAAGAAATTGGTTTTATTCATTTTCCAACTTATTTAATAGATTTGAAAGCAAGTTTTTCAACAGGTGATAATGAATATGCTATGGATAAGTTAATGAAAGTTGATTATTTGTTATTGGATGGTATTGGTGAAGAAAATGTGACGACGTGGTCAAGAGATGAAATTTTATTGACGATTTTGTCTTATCGATTATTGAACCATTTACCAACCTTCTTTACAAGTATGTATGGTTATAAAGATTTAAATAAAGTGTATACTATAAAAAAAGGCGATGAAATTCGTGCAAACACGATTACTTCAAAAATGAAAGCGCTAAGTATTGAAATAATGCTTGACGGAGGCAAGATTAGGTAATAGAATGATAACAAAAGTGTAGAATACATCGACGTTTTGTGCTAAAATTTAATTATGATTTAACATTGAAAGGAGAATAAAATATGGTTAAATGTATTGGTGTTTTAACATCAGGTGGGGATGCTCCTGGAATGAATGCAGCCATTCGAGCTGTAACAAGAACTTGCTTAAATAGAGGCATTAAAATTTATGGAGTAAGATTAGGTTATAAAGGATTACATGAGGGACAATTTATTGAATTTGATTCTCATAGCACAAGAAATATTATCAATATTGGTGGTACATTCTTAAAATCTGCACGTTTCCCAGAATTTAAGGATCCAGCAGTGAGACAAGAAGCTATTGAACAAATGAAAAAAGTTGGTATGGAAGCATTGGTTGTCATTGGTGGAGATGGAAGTTATAATGGTGCTTTAAAATTAACAGAAATGGGAGTTAACTGTATTGGAATCCCAGGAACAATTGATAATGATATTCCAGATACAGATTTTACAATTGGATTTGATACTGCATTAAATACAATTGTTGATGCATTGGATAAATTAAGAGATACTTCAAGTTCACATCAAAGATGTACAATTCTTGAAGTTATGGGGAGAAGATGTGGTGATTTAGCTGTGCATGCAGGTATTGCTTGTGGAGCTGAAATGATTATTACAAGTGAAGTTGGTTTTAATGAAGATGAGTTAATTGCTACATTGAAAAAATCAAAAGCATCTGATAAAAAACATGCTTTGGTTGTTATTACTGAACATATTACTGATGTGCATTCTTTAGCAAAACGTGTTGAAGAAGCAACTGGATTTGAAACACGTGCTAATGTTTTAGGACATATGCAAAGAGGAGGACGTCCATCAGCAAGAGATCGTGTATTAGCAAGTCGTATGGGAATCAAAGCTGTAGAACTTCTTGAAGAAGGAAAAGGTGGTCTTTGCATTAGTGATGTCAAAGGTGAAATTGTTGGTTTACCTATTGAAGAAGTCTTAGAACATAAGCGTCAGGTTGATGAAGGTATTTACGAAGATGTATTAAAACTTCGTTAATATAAATATGTGGGTATAGGAGAATAAAAAAGGTATGAAAAAAGAAAAAATGAAAAAAACAAAGATTGTTTGTACAATTGGTCCTGCTTCTGAAGATCCAAAAATGTTAAAAAAATTGGTTCTTGCAGGAATGAATGTTATGCGTTGTAACTTTTCACATGGTGATTATGAAGAACATGGTCAAAAAATGCAAACCATGAGAGATGTTAATGCTGAATTAGGAACAAATTGTGCCATTCTTTTGGATACAAAAGGTCCAGAAATTCGTACTGGAGATTTTGTCGGGGGAGTAACAACATTCAAAAAAGGACAAGTTTCTACTATTTGTGTTGAAGATATTGAAGGAACAGCTGAACGTTTTACAATTACTTATAAAGAATTGTATAAAGATGTTAAACCAGGTGGATTTATTTTGGTCAATGATGGTCAAGTTGAATTATTAGTTGATCATGTTGAAGGAACTGATATTGTTTGTGTATGTGCAAATGATGGTCAAGTGAAAAATAAACGTGGAATTAATGTTCCAGGTATTGAATTAGGATTTGATTTCATTTCTGAAAAAGACAGAGCTGATATTGAATTTGGATGTCAACAAGATGTTAACTTTATTGCAGCATCATTTGTTCGTCGTCCTCAAGATGTTTTAGATGTTAAAAAGATTTTGATTGAAAATGGCAAACCAGATATTCAAATCATCGCTAAGATTGAAAACCAAGAAGGTGTTGAAAAGATGGATGATATCATTGAGGTTGCTGATGGTATCATGGTTGCTCGTGGTGACTTAGGTGTAGAAGTTCCAGCTGAAGAAGTGCCATTGATTCAAAAAGAATTAATTAAGAAATGTAAAGCAGCTGGTAAAGTTGTTATTACTGCAACTCAAATGCTTGAATCTATGCAAGAAAATCCTAGACCAACACGTGCTGAAGTGAGCGATGTTGCGAACGCTATTTATGATGGTACAGATGCTATCATGTTATCTGGTGAATCTGCACAAGGTAAATATCCTGAAGAAGCAGTTATGGTTATGAATAAGATTGCTGTGAAGACTGAATCAACTTTAGATTATGCATCTTTACATAGAAAAGCTGTCAGAACTGCTAAGGGTGATACTTCTGAAGCAATCTGTATGTCAGTTGCTGAAATTGCAACAAAATTCAATGTTGCAGCTATTATTGCATTTACTGAATCAGGATTTACAGCAAGAAAGATGTCAAGATATAGACCTGAATGTCCAATCATTGCAGCTACTCCTAGAGGAGAAACTATGAGAAAATTAGCTTTACATTGGGGTGTTACAGCTGTTAAGTGTAAACATATGGATACAACTGAAGGTTTAATTAATTTGGCACAAGTCATTGCTAAAGAAAATGGTGTTGTTGCAGGTGAATCTATTTTAGTAACTGGTGGTACACCGGGTGTTGAAGGTAAAACAAATTATTTACAATTAATTGAAGTTAAATAGTGAGTGATAAAAGCAGGAAATACCTGCTTTTTTTAATAATTTTTTTTCATATTTTGAATATTTTCATATCTTATCCATATTTTTGTGTTATTCTATGCTTAGAAAGTATGAAAAATTTTTATGTTGAATGATTCCCAAACTAAAGGAGGAAACAGTAAAATGTTTAAAAATACTTCAAAGTTGATTAAAATATGTGCTTATATTTTTTTGATAGGTAATATTGCACGTGAAGCAGTTCAAATAACAGTGAATACATCATATTTGAATACTGGAGAATTATTAGGTGTTCAATCAATGCTTTCAATGATTTGGTCATGTTTTGTATCTTTTTTGATTGCTTCAATTATATATGGAATAGGAGTTGTTATTGAATTTTTTGAAAATGGAACAATCAATTATGCTAGAAAAAGAGAGAAAACAATTGATATTGAGGACTTGACAAAATCATCTAATGATGTAAAATAATTTTACAGCGAGGATTTAGGATACGTTTTTATAGAGATTTGTTTAGAGAGAAAACGGTTGGTGAAAGTTTTTCAATATTTATAAAGATACTCCCTAATAGCTACACTCGAAAGAGATTGTCGTATTGTTGCGTTAAGACATAGAGGTTATCGAAAGATAATAAAATAAGGTGGTACCACGAGATTTCGTCCTTTGGATGAAATCTTTTTTTATTAAGGAGGGATATGATGAATCAACCAAAATTGGTTTTTCCAGACTATTGTCATGAATCAGCAATGAAAAAATATGTCAATGATTTAAGACAGGATCATTTGCCTTCTTTAAATGGTATAGGACTTTATGAGAAGTATGATAATCATTATCAAGAGTGGATCCAAAAAGAAAAGAAGATGCATTTGGGTGTTGATCTTGAAAAAGGTTTGGTGCCAGGCACCACATTGCTTTATATGATGGATAAAGAGATTATAGGTTCTATTAATATTCGCCATTGTTTAAATGAATTTTTATATCATCAAGGTGGACATATTGGTTATAGTATTGCTCCACAATATAGACAAAAAGGTTATGCCACACAAATGCTCAAAGAGGTTTTAAAAATATGTCAATATTGGGAAATATGGCCTGTATTAATAACTTGTCATGAAAATAATATCGCATCTAAAAAGACAATTGAAAAATGTGGTGGAAAGTTTGAAAATAAATACAAAAATACATTAAGATATTGGATAGGAGAAGAAAAATGAGAGATTTTAAAAATGAAGAAGCTTTAAATACTTTGAATCATTCTTGTGCTCATGTTATGGCACAAGCAGTAAAGCATTTGTATCCAAATGCAAAATTTTGGGTTGGACCAGTTGTCAGTGAAGGTTTTTATTATGATATTGATTTAGGAGATCAAGTTATTACTGATGAAGATTTACCTAAAATTGAAAAAGAAATGAAAAAGATTTGTAAAGATGGTAAACGTATTGTACGTCATGAGATTTCTAAAGAAGAAGCTTTAGAAATGTTTAAAGATGATCCATATAAAATTGATTTGATTGAAAGAATGGAAGATGGACATATTTCTTGTTATAGTCAGGGAGATTTTACAGATTTATGTAGAGGTCCTCATGTAGAAACAGTGAAATTATGTAGGAATTTCAAATTATTAAAACATTCTGGTGCTTATTGGAAAGGTGATAAAAACAATCAAGTTTTACAAAGAATCTATGGTGTATGTTTCCCAACTCCTGAAGAATTACAAGCCCATTTGAATGAGCTTGAAGAAGCAAAACAAAGAGATCACAGACGTATTGGGAAAGATTTAAACTTATTCATGAACCATCGTTTGGTTGGTGCTGGTATGCCTTTATGGTTACCTGATGGAGCGTTTGTAAGAAGACAACTAGAAAACTACATTTATGAAAAAGAACGTGCTTTGGGTTATGATCATGTGTATACACCATGTGTAGGAACTGTTGATTTATATAAAACATCAGGACATTGGGAACATTATCAAGAAAATATGTTTCCAGTTATGAAAGTAGATGAAGAAGAATTTGTTTTAAGACCAATGAACTGCCCTCATCATATGCTTGTTTATAAAAATCAATTACATTCTTATCGTGATCTTCCAATTCGTATTGGAGAATTTGCGACTGATTTTAGATATGAAGCAAGTGGTGCTGTTAAGGGATTAGAAAGAGTTCGTTGTATGTGTCAAAATGATGCCCATTTATTTGTGACTCCAGAACAAATTGGTGAAGAATTTAAACGTGTTGTGAGTTTAATTTTAGAAACATATAAAGATTTTGGTATTGAAAATTATAAATTTAGATTATCATTAAGAGATAAAAATGATAAAGAAAAGTATTTTGATGATGATGATATGTGGAATGAAGCTGAATCAAGATTGCGAGAGGTTTTAAATGAATTAGGTGTTGATTATTTTGAAGCTGAAGGTGAAGCTGCTTTTTATGGTCCTAAATTAGATGTTGAAGTGAAACCTGCTGTTGGTCCAGAAGTAACATTATCTACATGTCAATTAGATTTCTTGTTACCTAGACGTTTTGAATTATCTTATATTGATAATAATGGTGAAAAACAAACACCTGTTGTTATTCATAGAGCTATTTTTGGAACATTTGATCGTTTCACAGCATTCCTTATTGAGGAAACAAAAGGAGCATTTCCATTATGGTTATCTCCAAAACAAGTTGCAGTGTTTCCTGTTAAAAATGAATATCATTTAGATTATGCAAAAAAAGTCACTCAATTATTACAAGAAAAAGGTATTCGTGCTGATTTAGATAGTCGTGAAGAAAAATTAGGTTATCGTATTAGAGAAGCACAAATGAAAAAGATTCCTTATCAATTGGTTTTAGGAAATAATGAAAGAGATGAAAATACTGTCACTTATCGTCAATATGGACAACAAAAACAAACAACTGTATCAATAGATGAATTTATTTCTATGATTCTTAAACAAATTGATGAAAAGAAATAGATATTTGATAAAGGCACATCATGTGTCTTTTTCTTTTTATATCTTTCTAAAATCAAATAATCTTCTTTTACAAATGATAGGAAGTTGTGTATAATAAGAGGAAATAAAGATTGGGGAGAATTATGGATATTAGAGGTATAAAAAAACAATCAAATCAAATCTATTTGAAATATCGAAAACAAATCATACCTGAATTCTTTTTTGTTGGTTATGTGAGTTTACTGGCACAATATCTTCAAAGTGGTTTATTTTCATTTTTTGTTTCTTTATTTTTGTGTCCAATTGGGCATGGATATGTGAAATGTGCTATGAAATTAACTGATGAAGATCATGCTTTATTGGATTATCATGATTCAATGGTGGGAATTATTGATTTTGTAAGAGTTGCTCCAGCATATTTGATGCGTAAAGCAGTGATCTTATTAGCAATTATGATATGTGGATTACCTTTAATCTTTTTTCTAAAAAATGAATTACCTTCATTTTCCTTAGATTGGTTTGCTTCTTTAGGGAATGCTTTTATTCAGACAGAATTCCTTGTTCCCCATTTTTATGGTGATTTATTATTTGTTAATCATATAATTGTTTTTATTGATATTATATTTTGTACAATTGTTTATTTAGGTTTATCGGCATTATTTATGCCTGTTCCATATATTATGGAACAAGAAGAATTTTCATGGCTTGAATCTTTGTTGTATTCAACACGATTGATGAAAGGAAATATATTGTCTTTATTTTATTTGTATTTTCATTATTTTATAAGAAATATTTTATATTGTATGATTGCAGGATTGATTATTTTGTTTATTGGAGGATTGAATGAAATATTAATGTTATTTTGTATGGTTCTTTCTTTAATTTTATATATTGATGTTTTTAAGGGAAGGTTTGAGATAGCAAAATATTTATTTTATAAAGAAATAAGAGGGGATAAAAATGAGGAATCTATCAACGATTAAGAGGGTGGTTATCAAAGTTGGATCATCTTCTTTATGTAATCAAAATGGGGAAATTGATAAAGAGAAAATATTGTATTTGGTTTTACAAATTTCTAAGTTGATTAAAAGGGGATATAGAATTGTGTTGGTTTCTTCAGGGGCG
>Ga0129308_1003490_pt1 | contig 11199 bp, 9 predicted proteins | sample L827metagenome_FD_94440 | JGI IMG/M metagenome (GOLD analysis project Ga0129308, IMG submission 94440) | Ring-tailed lemur group fecal microbial communities from Wisconsin, USA - L827 metagenome | ecosystem: Host-associated > Mammals > Digestive system > Large intestine > Fecal | place: USA... | reverse complement strand
TTACTGACCAGCAGCTGGATGCTGTTTTGGACTTGATAAACAACAGGCCTAGAAAATGTCTCGGTTATCTTTCTCCAAATGAGGTCATCAACAAAGTGTTGCACTTGGCTTGACAACCTGCCGGGCCTTCCTCAAAAGCCTTCACCTGGTTCCATTCAACGTTCTGTCCAGAAAGCGTCAGTCAGCGGGCGGGTCAAGACCCGCCCCTACAGCAGTCGGGCAAACATCCTGCCAAACATCAATTTGCTGAGATAACCACCGGATCAATTCAGGCTGCATCAATCGGGCCACAATCAGGGAAGGAGCGGCATATGGAGAAAATCGGAATTTTCGGCGGGTGCTTTAACCCGCCGCATCTGGGCCACATCCGGGGGGCGGAGGCGGCGGCCCTGGCTCTGGGACTTGACCGGGTGCTGCTGGTGCCTGCCTTTGAGGTGCCCCACAAGCAGCTGTCCCTTTCTTCGCCCACGCCGCAGCAGCGGCTGGCCATGACATATCTGGCGGCGGCGGGACGGGAAAAGCTGGAGGTGTCGGACATTGAGATTGCCCAGAAGGCCCAGGGCTACACCCGGGATACCCTCTTGGCTCTGCGGGATAAATATCCCCAGGCAGCGTTTACATTGCTGCTGGGTTCGGACCAGTTTGAAATCTTCCCCCAGTGGAAAAATGCGGACGAAATTGTGGCTTTGGCGGATTTGGCCGTCCTCTCCCGGGGACAGAAGGGGGAAGGGGAGGCCGTCGCCCAGACGGCCCGGGAGCTGTCCGCCCTGGGAGCCAGAGTCACCATGCTGGACAATCCGGTGACGGAAATCTCCTCCACCCAGCTGCGCCGGCTGCTGGCCTTTCGCTGTGCCGACGCATTTCTTTCCCCCGCTGTGGCACAATACATCTGTGACAACTGCCTCTATGACGCTGCCGCCAATTGGAAGCACCTTCCCATGGAGGCGCTGGAGCCCATCGTGGTGGGGCTTCTGAATCCCAACCGGGTGGCCCATGTGCTGGGCTGCCGGGATACCTGCGTGGAGCTGGCCCGGCGGTGGGGAGCGGACGAGACGGACGCCGCCCGGGCGGGGCTGCTCCACGACATCACCAAGGCCTTGGACGGCCCGCTGCAATTGACATTGTGCAGCGCTTATGGTAAAATATTAGACGATTTTTCCAGGAAATACCCCAAAACCCTCCATGCCCTCACCGGAAGCCTGGTGGCGGAGCGGATTTTCGGGGAGAACGAGGCGGTGGTCAGCGCCATTTGCAGCCACACCACCGGCAAGGCAAATATGAACACCCTGGAAAAGATTGTGTACGTAGCCGATTATATGGAGCCCAACCGGGACTTCCCCGGGGTGGAGCGGCTGCGATCGCTTGCCTTCTCAGACCTTACCGCCGCACTGAAGCTGGGGCTGGAAATGACCCTGGAGCACCTGAAACACCAGGGCAGCGAGGTATCGGGCCAGTCCCGGGAGGCGCTGGATTACCTGAGAAATCTCTGATTTCATCAGACTTTCCCTAATATGCTTTACTGGTTTCACTCAGCAAAACGATGAATGGGAGAAGGCAATGGCCTCGGGAGCTGCCGCTCCAGTGCAGCTAACGAAAAAATCCCTGAATTACGCCAAATTGGCCGGGTTGTTGCGTTAACCCAATAATCCCATTCCCTAAAATAAAGGAGAACAATTTATGTTAACCCCCAAAGAAATCGCCTATGAAGTCACCAAATGCCTGGATTCCAAAAAGGGCATGGACATTAAGCTTTTGAAGATCGCCAAGGTCAGCAGCCTGGCGGATTATTTCCTCATCTGCACCGGCACCTCCAACACCCATGTCAAAACCCTCTGCGACTACGCCGAGTACACCATGGAGCAGCTGGGGGAGCCTATGCTGGGCCGGGAGGGCCACCGGGGCAACAGCTGGGAGCTGCTGGACTTCGGCTCCATCGTGGTCCACGTGTTCACCCCGGAGGCCCGAAAATTCTATGACCTGGAGCGGCTCTGGGCCGACGCCGAGGAAATCGATCTACAGGAAATTATCACTGCGGAGTAAACGCAGTTTAGAGAGGGATATTCGCCATGAACTATGATTACGCAAGCATCGAATCAAAGTGGCACAAATACTGGCAGGAGCACGACACCTTCCACACCGACGTGTGGGACTTCTCCAAGCCCAAGTATTATGTGCTGGATATGTTCCCCTACCCCTCCGGGGTGGGGCTCCACGCCGGGCATCCCGAGGGCTACACCGCCACGGACATCATGTCCCGGATGAAGCGGATGCAGGGCTACAATGTGCTCCACCCCATGGGCTACGACTCCTTCGGCCTGCCGGCGGAGCAGTACGCCGTGAACACCGGCAACCACCCCAATGGCTTCACCCAGGAGAACATCAAGACCTTCTCCGCCCAGCTGCGGGAGCTGGGCTTTGACTACGACTGGTCCAAAATGGTCGCCACCTCCGACCCGGAGTTCTACAAGTGGACCCAGTGGATTTTTAAGAAGCTCTACGAGGCGGGCTACGCCAAGCGGATTGAGATGCCGGTGAACTGGTGCGAGGAGCTGGGCACGGTGCTCAGCAACGACGAGGTCATCGACGGCAAGTCCGAGCGGGGCGGCTATCCCGTGGTGAAGAAGAATATGATGCAGTGGGTCATCGACCAGCCCGCCTTCGCCGAGAAGCTGCTGGAGGGGCTGAATGAGATCGACTGGCCCGAGTCCACCAAGGAAATCCAGCGCAACTGGATTGGCAAGAGCACCGGCGTGGAGGTGGACTTCCAACTGGTGGGCGGCGGTCAGTTCTCCATCTATACCACCTGCATCGAGACGATTTACGGCATCACCTTCATGGTGCTGGCCCCCGACGGTAAGATCGTCCAGGATTTGATGGACCGCATCCAGAACCAGGACGAGGTCAAAGCCTACATCGACGAGACCGTGAAGAAGAGCGACATGGACCGCACTGAGCTGAACAAGGGCAAGTCCGGCTGCCCCTTGAAGGGCGTGTACGCCATCAACCCCGTCAATGGCAAGCAGGTGCCCGTGTTCATCGGCGATTTCGTCCTGGCAAACTACGGCACCGGCGCCGTCATGGCCGTGCCCAGTCACGACCAGCGGGACTTTGAGTACGCCCAGGTTCACGGCATCCCCATGATTCAGGTCATCGAGGGCCGGGATGTGTCCGAGTGCGCCTTCGAGAAGCAGGACTACCTGGGCAAGGGCTGCCGTCTTGTGAACTCCGAGGAGTTCACCGGATTGACGGTGGAGGAGGCCAAGGAGGCCATCACCTGCAAGCTGGAAAAAATAGGCGTCGCCAGAAGGAAGAACAACTATCACTTCCGGGAGTGGATTTTCGCCCGCCAGCGCTACTGGGGCGAGCCCGTTCCCTGCGTGTATACCGACGACGGCAAGACCGTGTTCCTCCCTGACGAGGAGCTGCCCCTGGTGCTGCCCGAGCTGGAGGATTACAAGGGCCGCAACGGCCAGGCCCCCCTGGAAAACGCCGCCGAATGGAAGAAATATGACAGGGGCGGCATCCACGGCGTCCGGGAGACCTCCACCATGCCCGGCAGCGCCGGTTCCTCCTGGTACTACATGCGCTATATCGACCCCCACAACGACAAGCAGTTCTGCGACCCGGAGCTGCTGAAGCACTGGATGCCGGTGGATTTGTACGTGGGCGGCCCGGAGCACGCGGTGGGCCATCTGATGTATTCCCGGATTTGGAACCGGTTCCTCTATGACCAGGGCCTGTCCCCGGTGAAGGAGCCCTTTCAGAAGCTGGTGCACCAGGGCATGATCCTGGGCGAGAACGGCATCAAGATGGGCAAGCGCTACCCCGAGTTCGTGGTGAATCCCAGCGACGTGGTTCGGGATTACGGCGCCGACACCCTGCGGCTGTATGAGATGTTCATGGGCCCCCTGGAGGTTTCCAAGCCCTGGAGCACCACCGGCGTGGCGGGCGCCAAGAAGTTCATCAACCGGGTGTGGAATTTCTTCACCGAGAGCGGCAACATCACGGCGGAGAACGACGGCAAGCTCACCAAAATCTACCACCAGACCGTGAAAAAGGTGACGAATGATTTTGAGTCCCTGGGCTTCAACACCGCCATTGCCCAGATGATGGTCTTCGTCAACGAGGTCTATAAGAACGGCACCTGCCCCCAGAAGTACGCCGAGGGCTTCATCAAGATGCTCTCCTGCATCACCCCCCACGTGGGCGAGGAAATCTGGCAGCTGCTGGGCCACGAGGACACCATCGCCTACGAGAGCTGGCCCACCTACAGTGAAGAGAAGTGCCGGGACAGCGAGGTGACCATGGCCGTCCAGGTGAACGGCAAGATGCGGGGCACCGTGGAGATGGAGGCCGACCTGGATAACGACCGGGTGGTGGCAAATGTCCTGGCCGATGAAAAAATCGCCCGCTTCCTGGAAAAACAGGGGGGCAATGTGGTCAAAACCATTGTGGTCAAGAACAAGCTGGTGAATCTCATCGTCAAGTAAGGCACAGCGATTGAAATATTTTTGTAAAATATGTAAATTCTGTGGTTTTTTCTTGACATATGGGGAAGAAGGCTATATAATATACCAAGCCGATAAGGCCCTGAAAGCATCCTGGATCGAGCCGGATGCGTCGGAGGGAGGGAAAACCATGTCTGAAATTCGCGTCAAGGAGAATGAGTCTCTGGAGAGTGCTCTGCGTCGGTTCAAGCGCAGCTGTGCCAAGGAGGGCGTCATTGCCGAAGTGAAGAAGCGCGAGCATTACGTCAGCCCCAGCCTGAAGCGTAAGCAGAAGTCCGAGGCCGCCCGAAAGAACAAGAGAAAGTTCTACTAATATCCCTCTTGATTGATGCTCAAATTCCCCTCTGGATTATTCCAGAGGGGTTTTGCGTTGCTTTTTAATGAATCTGGAAGGTCGCAACCTGGTTGTAGCCTACAAAATACAGCGGCTGGGTGTTGCCGATGTCCTGAAGGAAGGCAATTTCCCCGGTGGCGCTTTCCCCCTTGCCCAGGACGTGTCCCCAGATGGGATTCGCAAGATAGCTGGTCACATCCTCCGTATTGCTGTTTTCATTGGGGATGTTAAAGTGGATTCTGGCCGCTACCCATGATGCCGGGTAGTTCTCGGTGAAGTCCAGCGTTTCCAATTCTCCGCCCTCGTAGGTCACTTCCAGGGAAACGACGATATACTCCTTGCCCTCCGCCGGAGGCTCCGCTCCCTGGGGGGCAATTTGCTGATACGCTTCCTCGCCCTCCAAAACCTGCTGCACACGAATGGTCAGCTGGACGGCGGCGTTGCCCCCATCGGGGGTTATGGCAAAGCCGTTTATTTCAGCGGAAATGGGAAAAGAAACGCGGGTGGTGTCTTCGCTGCTTGCTTCGCCGGTGCCGCCAGTTTCCCGGGCGGAACAGGCGGCCAGCAGGAAAAGCAGTGACAGAAATGCGATGACAATTTTTTTCATGGTAACACAATCCTTCCTCATTATCAGATATAAAATATGAGATAGAAGATATAAGATAGCAGAAGAGTTTCCCTCATTTCAGCTATTTTGTATCTTTCCCTCTGAGCACTATTTTTCCAGCCCATAGGCGCTCACCCGGTAGCCTGCCTGGGTTTTCGTGACCTCCATGGTCAGATAGGTGTAGGAGTCGGACTGCTCCGTTTCCAGGAAGACCAGGGATACTGTACCGGAGCCATTTTTCTTGATTTGCTCCTCCAGTCCCTCCAAGCCCCGCAGGTCTGTGATGCGCACCCGGCTGGCATCCTGGGTGTACATGTCCTTCAAATTGCCGCTGTCTCCATAGTAATTGCTCAGCATGAGAAGCTGATTCCCGCTGAAATAGCCCTCGGCGAATTCCATAATCGCCTTCTCCGCCTCCGGGCTGGGGGAATCGGACAGGGGACAGGTGAAGCTGGAGCAGATTTGGGAGAAGGTCATTCCCCAGCCCTCGACGGCTTCTATAAAGTACCGGGCGGTGAGTCGGAAGGAGCCGCAGCTCCCCGCCCCCACAATCCACACATCCTTCACCTCTGCGTCCCAGACGACTTCTTCCGGGGAGATGTGGAGGGTGTAGACTCCGGTCTGCGGGTTCAGCTGTGCGTTCAGCAGTCCGTCCGTCATTTCTGCCCTGGTTTTCTCCATGGCGGCATAGGGGAGCAGCCCGGGCAGAAATTCAATCTGAATATCACTGGGGGGCAGATAGTCCGCATAGTCAATGGGGGTGAGGAACACCCCCTCCTCGCTTTCCGTCATGGCCAGCTCGCCGGCGTCATATTCAAGATGGAACGCAGGCCAGGCCTTTTGCTCCACCTCCTCCGGGGCGACAGCCTGGAGGATGGGGGGCAGGGGAGTATCCAGCCGCTCACCGCCGGTGGCGGCATAGAGGCTCAGCGCCCCAGTGACCATCAGCGCTGCCGCTGCCGCCAGGCCCGCAAAGCCCGGCCATTTTTTCTTTCTGGGCTGAATCAGCACCTCCTTCCGGGGGTCGCCCATGTACCCGGAGACCTCCAAAAGAAAGCTGTCCTTCACATTCCCCAAGGCCCGGAGAATTCGTTCTTCCTGTTTCATAAGCGCACACCCTCCTTTTCCAGAAGCGCTCGCAGCTGCCGGCGGGAGCGCAGCAGCGTCATCTTCACATTGCTTTCCGACAGTCCCAGCTTCTGACCCACCTGCCGGACACTGCATAGGTACCAATAACGCAGCAGAAATACCTCCTTTTCTTTCTGGGGCAGGGAAGTGAGAAACCCATTGAGCAGCTCCGTCAGCGCCCGGTCTTCCAGATATTCCTCTTCACTTTTTCCGATACACTCCGAAAGCTCGTCCAGGGCCAGGGCTACCTGCCCGCTGCCCCGCTTCTCTGCCCGGTTGTATTTGTACCGATCCAGGGCGTGATTCCGGGTGATCTTGGCCAGCAGGGCCGACAGCAGGCTGGGCCGCCGGGGCGGAATGATCTGCCACAGAGACAGATAGGTGTCGTTGACGCACTCGTCGCTGTCCAGATGATCCTGCAGAATGTTGTAGGCGATGGCGTGGCAGTAGCGCCCGTATTTCTGGTCGGTTCGGGCAATGGCCTCCTCCGACCGCTGCCAGTACAGCGTGACAATGGCTTCATCCTCCATAGAGCCGCTCCTCTCTCTTTCTTTCACCTATATAAACGACAGATGGAATCCTTTGGTCACAGAAAATCACGGAATTTTTTCCGGGACGCAAACGGGCCGCCTCACCAGTGTGAGACAGCCCCTGTTATGCGGCATTGCCAGATTATATTACTCCCACTCCACGGTGGCGGGGGGCTTGGAGGTGATGTCGTAGACCACACGGTTGATGTGGCGGACCTCGTTTGTGATGCGGCCGGAGACCTTTGCCAGCAGGTCGTAGGGGATGCGGGCCCAGTCGGCGGTCATGAAGTCGTCAGTGGTGACGGCCCGGATGGCCAGCAGATGGTCGTAGGTTCGGTGGTCGCCCATGACGCCCACGGTGCTGATCCCCGGCAGGACGCAGAAGAACTGGGCCATGTTCTTTTCGTAGCCGTTCTTCGCCATCTCGTCCCGGAGCACCCAGTCGGCCTCCTGGAGAATCTTCACCTTTTCGGCGGTGATTTCTCCAATGATCCGCACGCCCAGGCCGGGGCCGGGGAAGGGCTGGCGCCACACCAGCTCCTTGGGGATGCCCAGCTGCTCGCCCACCCGGCGGACTTCGTCCTTGAACAGGTCTTTTAACGGCTCGATGGTGCCCAAAAACTTCACGTCCTCGGGCTGTCTGACCATATTATGGTGGGTTTTGATTTTGTCCGCCTGGCCCTTGCCGGATTCGATCCGGTCGGGGTAGATGGTGCCCTGGGCGAAGAAAGAGTCGTCGCTGCCCTGGCGGCGGATTTCATCCCAGAAGGCCTTGTAGAATTCGGTGCCGATGATCTTCCGCTTCTCCTCCGGGTCGGTGACTCCCTTGAGGCAGGAGAGGAAATGCTCCTGGCAGTTTAAGCGGACGAATTTCATGTTGAAGAGCCCCGTGAAGGTCTGCTCCACGAAGTCCCCCTCGTCCTTGCGCATCAGGCCCTGATCCACAAACACGCAGGTGAGCTGATCTCCCACGGCCCGGGAGATCAATCCCGCCGCCACAGAGGAATCCACGCCGCCGGACAGGCCCAGAATGACCTTCTTGTCCCCAATCTGCTCTCGCAAAGCGGCCACGGTATCGTCGATGAAGGAGTCCATCCTCCAGGCGCCCTCACAGCAGCATACATTATATAGGAAGTTCCGCAGAATTTGCTTGCCAAATTGGCTGTGGGTGACCTCGGGGTGGAACTGGACGGCATAGAGCTTCTTTTCCGGATTTTCCATGGCGGCCACGGGGCAGACGTCGGTATGGGCGGTGACATGGAACCCGGCGGGAAGACGGTCAATCCGGTCGGTATGGCTCATCCACACCACGCTTTCCCTGGGCACCCCCTCCATCAGCAGGGAATCGGGCCGATCCAGCAGCAGGGGGGTTTTGCCGTATTCGCTGGTCTCCGCCGTGATGACGCTGCCGCCGCCCATCCAGGCGGTGAGCTGAGCGCCGTAGCAGATGCCCAGCACGGGGATGCCCAGCTCCAAAACCCGGGGGTCATAGTGGGGGGAGGTCATGTCATACACGCTGTTGGGGCCGCCGGTGAAGATGATGCCGCAGTAGCCCAGAATCTCCTCCGGGGTGATAGCGTCGTAGGACTTGATCTCGGCGTAGACGTTCAGCTCACGCACCCGGCGGGCAATGAGCTGATTGTACTGCCCGCCAAAGTCCAAAACGAGAATTTTTTCCATATTTTCATTCCTTCCTCGTGAAACTTGTAAGTTGTAAAATAGGGAATGCCGAAGCATTCCCTATCTCTTTACAAATTGATTTCCGCAATGTCGGTGCCAACGCCCTCCAGGGCGGGCTTCACCTGGGCAAGGTAAGATTCCACCTGCTCCGGGCAGCGGCCGATGTAGTCGCTGGGATTCAGGAGGGTGCGCATCTCCTCCAGGGTCATGCCGAATTCCGGGGCCTGGGACAGCCGCTCCAGCAGGTCGCAGTCTTCGCCGTTCTTCATTTTGGCGGTGGCCTCCATGGAGCACTTGCGGATGATCTCGTGGAGCTCCTGCCGGTTGCCCCCCCGCTTCACAGCCTCCATCATCAGATTCTCGGTGGTCATGAAGGGCAGATACTCCCGGACGGTGCGCTCTACGATTTTCTCGTTGACATGGAGCCCGTCGGTGACGTTCTGGGCCAGCCGCAGCACGGCGTCGGCGCAGAGGAAGCCCTCGGGCAGGGAGATGCGGCGGTTGGCAGAGTCGTCCAGAGTGCGCTCCAGCCACTGGGTGGAGGCGGTCATGGGGGCGTTGAGGGCGTCGGCCATCAGATACCGGGACAATGAGCAGATGCGCTCGCAGCGCATGGGGTTGCGCTTGTAGGCCATGGCCGAGGAGCCGATCTGGTTCTTCTCAAAGGGCTCCTCCACCTGACGGTCATGCTGCAGAAGCCGGATGTCGTTGGCCATGCGGTAGCAGCTCTGGCCGATGGAGGACAGCACGTTTAAGATTCGGCTGTCCAGCTTCCGGGGGTAGGTCTGGCCGCAGACACTGAAGCACTTGGCAAAGCCGAAATCAGAGCTGATCATCCGGTTCATCTCGTCAATTTTGGCGGTGTCCCCGTTGAACAAATCCATGAAGCTGGCCTCGGTGCCGGTGGTGCCCCGGCAGCCCAGGAACTTCATGCTGCCGATCACAAAATCCAGCTCTTCCAGGTCGCTCATGAAGTCCTGCATCCACAGCGTGGCCCGCTTGCCCACAGTGACCAGCTGGGCCGGCTGATAGTGGGTGTAGCCCAGGGTGGGCATGGCCTTGTAGGTTTCGGCAAACTGGGCCAGGTTCTTTACAACCTTCAGCAGCTCGCCCCGGAGGTATTTCAGGCCGTCCCGGTAGAGCACAATGTCGGCGTTGTCGGTGACGTAGCAGCTGGTGGCCCCCAGGTGGATGATTCCGGCGGCCTTGGGGGCAGCCAGACCATAGGCGTAGACATGGGCCATCACATCGTGGCGCACTTCCTTTTCCCGGGCGGCGGCGGCTTCAAAGTCGATGTCCGTCAGGTGGGCCTCCAGCTGCTCCACCTGCTCCTGGCTCACGGGCAGGCCCAGGGCATGCTCCGCCCTGGCCAGGGACACCCAGAGCTTCCGCCAGGTGACGATTCTCGTCTTAGCGGAGAACAGGCTCAGCATATAGTTGGAAGCGTAGCGGGAGGACAGGGGGGATTCGTAACGGTCAGTCATAGGGCCCTCCAATCAGTTATCTCAGAATGATGCTGTCCCGCTCGGGGCCGACGGAAACGTAGCCGATGTGACAGCCGATTTTTTCTTCAATATATTCCACATACCGCCTGGCGTTCTCGGGCAGCTGATCCCAGCTGCGGATGCCGGAAATATCGCACTTCCAGCCGTCCAGATACTCGATGACGGGCTTGGCCTCGTCCAGCAGGCAGGGGAAGGGGAACTCGTCGGTCTTCTGCCCGTTCAGCTCGTACTGAACGCACACGGGAATTTTGTCCATGTAGCCCATCACGTCCATCTTGGTCAGGGCGATACAGGTAGCCCCCTGACAGCGGACGCCGTAGCGGGTGGCCACGATGTCAATGGGGCCGACCCGGCGGGGCCGGCCGGTTTTTGCGCCGTATTCAAAGCCCGCCTGGCGGAGCTTGTCCGCTTCCTCGCCGAAGAGCTCGCAGGTGAAGGGGCCCTCGCCCACGCAGCTGGAATAGGCCTTGACCACGCCCACTACTTCGTCGATCTTCACGTTGGGGCTGCCGGAGCCCACGGGGGCGTAGGCGGCAATGGGGTTGGAGGAGGTGGTGTAGGGGTGGATGCCGTAGTCCAAATCCCGCAGGGCGCCCAGCTGGGCCTCGAAGAGAATCTTCTTGCCCTGGGCCTGGGCTTCCCGGAGGAACACGCCGGTGTCGCAGATATAGGGCTTGATCTTCTCGCAGTAGTCGTCAATCCAGGCTTCCAGCTGCTCCATGGTCACGCTCTCGGCCCCGTAGACCCGGGTGAGGGTCAGGTTCTTCCATTCCAGCAGGTCCTGCAGGTGGGCTTTCAGATGCGCAGGATACAGCAGCTCCCCGGCCAGCACGGTCTTCTTGGCAAATTTGTCCGCATAGAAGGGAGCTATGCCCTGCTTGGTGGAGCCGAACTTCTTGTCCGCCAG
>Ga0129308_1003489_pt1 | contig 11200 bp, 10 predicted proteins | sample L827metagenome_FD_94440 | JGI IMG/M metagenome (GOLD analysis project Ga0129308, IMG submission 94440) | Ring-tailed lemur group fecal microbial communities from Wisconsin, USA - L827 metagenome | ecosystem: Host-associated > Mammals > Digestive system > Large intestine > Fecal | place: USA... | reverse complement strand
TCTGGTGGTGAAGGCATGATGGACACACCTGTACCCATCCCGAACACAGAAGTTAAGCATCATAACGGCGACGATAGTGCGCAAGTGCGACAATAGCAAGCTGCCAGGTTAATGGCTTCCCTTGGGGAAGCCTATTTCTTTGCCTAAAAATACTATTTTTTTAATATTTAGATAGATTTATCACTTCATTTCGTATATATTATTATCTGTAAGGAAGGTGTTAAGATGGAAAGATTAAACATAAGTGACAGTGCTTTAGTTCAATCATACGAAGATTTTTTACAAAGCAATGGCGGTGACTTTCTTCAGTCAACGCTTTGGGCAAACGTCAAACCTGGATGGCTTCAGGAAATATATATTTTTCGAGATAGTTCAGGGAAAATTATTGGCTCTTTTGCGGTATTGATCAAGAAGATTTCTGTTCTTTGTTTTAACTTTAGTTTTATTTATTGCCCAAGAGGTCCTCTGATTGACTGGAAAGATAAAGAAATGTCAAAAGCATTTTTGAATCAGGTAAAATCACTTATGCATAAACATCATGGGATTTTCTTCAAGATGGAGCCTGCTTTATTGAAAGATGATACTGTAACGATTGAAGCGATTAAAAGCCTTGGATTTAAGCTGAGTCTTGAAGACATTCAGTGCAAGGATAATTATATCTTAAATATTGAAAACAGAGATAAAGAAGAATTAATTAATTCTTTTAAGAAACAATGGCGTTATAACATTCGTTATGCCCCAAAAAAAGGTGTTACATGTGACTTTTATGGCACCGACAGGCTTGGTGATTTCTATAGTCTGTTAGAAGAGACAGCAGAAAGAGACAATTTTCCAATTAGGGAACAGGCCTATTTTAAACGGATGATGGAAAGTCTTGGCGATGAACATTGTAAACTCTGCCTGACATATTTGGATGATGAACCACTCACTGGGGCGATTATTTGCATTTTTGGCGGCAGAGTTTCATATGTATACGGCGCTTCAAGCAATCGTCATAGAAATCTGATGCCAAATTATTACATGCAGTGGACCATGATGAGCTATGCAATTGATCATCATCAGAAAATTTATGATTTTCAGGGTATTCCTCATTTTGATGATCCAAACAGCCCTAATTATGGTACTTATCATTTCAAAAAAGGATTTAACGGTGAAGTCGTTCAGTATGTTCCTGGTTTTGACATTGTCAGATGGGTACCTCGCAAGCTGATTTACAAATTTAAAAAATATATGTAATATTGCTATACAAATCAAATATTTCTTTACAAGATGTGCTTTTTATTTTATAATTTTCGTTGGATAATGAGTGCTCGTACTTTGACAATTTAATATACGTCTTTGGGGCAGGGTGTAATTCCCTACCGATGGTAAAGTCCATGACCCGCAAGCAGCGGCTGATTTGGTGAAATTCCAAAACCGACGGTTAAAGTCCGGATGAGAAAAGACATTATCTATTCGCATATGTGCCTGAGACTTTTTTGTTTCAGGCCTTTTATTTTGAATGGAGGATATGAAAATGAAAGTAAAGAAAATGGCATTAATTAGTATTTTAGGAGCATTATCTACTGTGCTTCTGGTGATGAATTTCCCGCTTCCGTTTATGCCGCCTTTTATGAGTTTTGACTTATGCGGCGTTCCGGAAATGATTGGCGGATTTGCTTTAGGACCTGTCAGTGCGGTCTTGATCATTTTTATTAAATTAGTCTTAAAGTTATGCTTTATGGGGACAAGTACAGTATTTACCGGCGAAATTCAGAATTTTATTTTAAGCTGTGCTTATGTTTTGCCTGCTGTGTATATCTATCAGCGTAATAAAACAAAGAAATCTGCGATTATAGGCATGCTTGCCGGTACGGTTATCTGTGCTGTAGTCGCTGTATTCTCAAATATTTATTTTATTATTCCTTTCTATGCCAAATTGTATACCGGCATGACATTTGATGCTATTATTGGCATGTGCACAGCTGTTAACCCAATGATCACTAACGCATTTTCATTGGCCATCTTCGGTATTATCCCTTTTAATCTGATTAAAAATGGTGTAATATCATTATTGACAATGATTTTGTATAAGAAAATCAGTCCAATCATTAAAAATTTTGTGAAAGAATAGAAAGGAAGATACGATGGAATTTCAGGAAGCAAAACAGAGAATGTTTGATAAACTTGGCAATAGCAAAATCATGGCTTTGGCGACAACTGCCAATGATTATGTGATGGTCAGAAACGTCAGCTGCTTATTTTACAATGATCGCATTTATTTTAAAACAGATAAAAACTTTCGTAAAACCCAACAATTATTTGCCCATCCTCAGGTAGCAATGTGCGTGGGTGGCGTTCAGGTAGAAGGCATCGCCAAAAACCTAGGCCTTGTTGTCGATGAACCTGACAGAGTTTTTGAGAAAAAATATAAGGAATACTTGTGGGGCAGCTACAATGCCTATAGCCATGAAGATACGGAAATTATTATTGAAGTGACGCCTAAATTTGTTGAAGTATGGGATACCGATGAAGACAACTATGCTTTTCAGATGTTTATCGACTTTGAGAAGGAAACTGTCGAAGTCATTCAATATGATCAAAAGTCTGCTTAGTCGGACTTTTTTTGATTTAAAGAGAAATTCTTAAAAAAAGCATATAAAAATGCTGTTTTTTGATAAAAAGACTGGTATTTTTAGGCTAGAGGCGCTAAAATATTGAATGTATTTGTAATGAATATTTTATGTGAAAGGATGAATGAAATTATGGCTGGAGTAGTCGTTGTCGGAAGTATGTGGGGAGATGAAGGTAAAGGTAAGGTTACCGATTATCTTGCACAAAAATCAGATGTCATTGTTCGTTATTCTGGTGGAAATAACGCCGGACATACGATCGTTTTTGACGGTAAAAAATTTGCATTGCGCTTAATCCCTTCTGGTGTATTTAGCGGACATGAAGTAATCATGGGAAATGGCATGGTTTGCAATCCTAAAGTATTCTTAGAAGAGATGAAATACTTAAATGATGCCGGCATTGATACGAGCAAGATTAGAATCAGTGATCGCTGCCATGTGATTTTGCCTTATCATATGGAAATTGATGAAATTCAGGAAAAAAGAAAAGGCGATAAGAGCATTGGAACAACCAAAAAAGGCATTGGTCCTGCTTATACGGATAAATACAGCCGTATTGGTATCCGTATGGGAGATTTTATCGATGAAGAATTATTCTTAGAAAAATTAAATGAAACTTTCCCAATGAAAGTGATGGAATATCCTGAATTAAAAGAGATGTTTACAGTTGAAAGCATCTTTAATGAATATAAAGAATATGCCAAAATCATGAAACCATTTGTTTGTGATACAGGTATTTTACTGGATGAGTATTTACGTTCAGGCAAAAAGGTATTATTTGAAGGCGCTCAGGGAGCTATGCTGGATATTGATTATGGTACTTATCCATATGTGACAAGCTCACATCCAGGTGCAAACGGTGTCTGTGAAGGCGCTGGTATTGGCCCATTATATATCAAAGAAGCGATTGGTATTATCAAAGCTTATACAACCCGTGTTGGTGAAGGACCATTCCCAACAGAATTATTTGATGAAACAGGGGCTTATATCAGAGAAAAAGGTCATGAATACGGTACAGTGACGAAACGTCCTAGACGGATCGGCTGGTTTGATGCGGTTGTTGTCAATCAGTCAAGAAGAATGTCAAGCTTAACAGGCATCAGCTTAATGTTATTAGATGTTTTAAGCGGCATAGATACATTAAAAATCTGTACTGCATATAAATATCACGGCGAAATCATCCATGGTTTGCCATCAACCATTAAGGGAATTGAAGAGGTTGAACCAGTTTATGAAGAAATGCCAGGCTGGAAGGAAGATATTTCTCATGTGAAATCATTTGAAGAACTTCCTGTAAACTGTCAAAACTATATCAGAAGAATTGAAGAATTAATTCACTGTCCTGTCGTCATGTTCTCTGTCGGACCAGACCGTGAACAGACAGTTGTCTTAAAAGAAATTGAATTTTAAGGAGGAAAATGAGTGAAGCGAGATTTAGTTATCGTTATAGATTTTGGTGGTCAGTACAATCAGCTGATTGCTCGCCGTGTTCGTGAATGTCAGGTATATTGTGAGATTTATTCTTATAAAATTGACATTGAAAAAATCAAAGAAATGAATCCTAAAGGAATTATTCTGACAGGCGGACCTAGCAGCTGTTATGAAGAAAACGCAGCGACTTATTCGAAAGAATTATTTGAATTAGGCATTCCGGTTTTAGGACTTTGTTACGGGGCTCAGCTGATGCAGCATCTTTTAGGCGGTAAAGTTGAACGGGCAACCGTCAGAGAATATGGTAAATCTGAATTAACCGTTGATACAAGCTCCGCAGTCTTTACAGGTGTTAAGGAACATAGTATTTGCTGGATGAGTCACTTTGACTACATTTCCAAAGCAGCTCCTGGATTTAAAATTACTGCACATACAAAAGACTGCCCAATTGCAGCTTGTGAAAATGCTGAAAAGAAATTATATGCGATGCAGTATCACGCAGAAGTATTACATACTGAAGAAGGCAAAAAGATGCTTTCTAATTTCGTTCTGAACGTATGTCAGTGCAGTGGCGACTGGAAGATGGATTCCTTTGTGGAAGAATCAATTAAAGAAATCCGTGCTGAAGTCGGCGATGGTAAAGTCCTTTGTGCCCTTTCTGGCGGGGTTGATTCCTCAGTGGCAGCTGTCCTGCTTTCCAAAGCAATTGGCAACCAGTTAACTTGTGTCTTTGTCGATCATGGACTCTTACGTAAAAATGAAGGTGATGAAGTTGAAGCGGTCTTTGGACCAAATGGCAACTATGAATTAAACTTCATCAGAGTTAATGCTCAGCAGCGCTATTATGAAAAATTAAAAGGCGTTACTGAACCAGAACAGAAACGTAAAATCATTGGCGAGGAATTTATCAGAGTCTTCGAAGAAGAGGCTAAAAAGATTGGTACAGTCGATTTCTTAGTTCAGGGTACCATTTATCCTGATGTTGTAGAAAGCGGCTTAGGCGGCGAATCTGCGGTCATTAAGTCCCATCATAACGTCGGTGGTCTGCCAGATCATGTCGATTTCAGAGAAATCATTGAACCTTTAAGAAATCTGTTTAAGGATGAAGTCAGAAAAGTTGGCTTAGAATTAGGTATTCCTGAGTATTTGGTTTACAGACAGCCATTCCCAGGACCAGGACTTGGTATCCGTATCATTGGTGAAGTCACAGAAGAAAAAGTAAGAATCGTACAGGACGCAGATGCCATCTATCGTGAAGAAATCGTCAATGCTGGTTTAGACAGATCCATTGGTCAATACTTTGCCGCATTAACAAATATGCGCTCTGTAGGAGTCATGGGTGATGAAAGAACTTATGATTATGCCATTGCCTTAAGAGCCGTTAACACAATTGATTTCATGACAGCAGAAGCTGCACAAATTCCTTATGATGTCTTAAACAAAGTAATGTCTCGTATCATCAATGAAGTTCGCGGTGTCAACAGAGTAATGTATGACATTACCTCTAAGCCACCTGGAACAATAGAATTTGAGTAAATCTAGAAAGTGTCATTGAAGTCAATGGCACTTTTGTTTTGTACTTTGAAAAAAGAATGAATTAATGATAATGACTATGTTTGCTTTGATGGGTCATGTTGCAGTCACTCTGCCGACCAGAAAAATCCGGTAAATTAAAAACTTTTGCCATTTTGGAGCAAAAATGAATGTATGTTTCAGTTTCTACAGAATGGTAATGTGGAAACTGAATTATCCCGGGAGATAGGAATTTTGAAACGGATGATATACATTTTTGCAAAAGGGATGCCTTTTCGCAAAAGTTATTTTTCATCAAAAGGATGAGAAAGTGAATAATCATTTTTAAAATTTACAAAAGTACAAGAAAGCGCTTGAGATAGCTAAGAAGCAAGCAGAATTATATACAAATGCTACGAAAGCGAAATCTTCGGTGGCATTACCACAATTTCAAAAATTCAATGATAAACTAAAGGAATCGAAGAATTCGCTTAATAATATGTTGAGGCTTATCAAACTGGCAGAAATCCTTAAAATTTATGAGCAAGAGGTCAGAGAAAATAAGTTTAACTGAATCTGAATTTGAAGAAAAATATAGATCTGAATTAAGTGAGAGAGCGGTTTTGAAAAAAATGGTTGAGTTATTTCTGAATATTCAAATCCTACAGATATTACGAAATGGGAAAAATTATTAGGTGGAGATGAAGCAAAAGTAGCAGAGTTTTTTGACGGTGAAGATATTATAATTCTTGATGTGATTATAGAAGGTTTACAGGAAAAAATATGTTTCGGGTGAAATACAACTATATCTTAAGAATGGTATGCAGGCTTTTGAAAATGAAGAGTATATGATTACAGCTTTGTACTTTCTTGTATTATTTGATAATAGGGGAAATAAATTAGTTGATTTTCCGAACCAGCGCGAGAGTTACAAAATTAAATATTTTGAATATCTGAAAAATCATGGCGTTTGATAAGGCACATCAAAATAAAAGGGGTTGATTAGCTGGGAGATGAGTTGTTCTATACAATTTCGAGAATGGCATCGGACCTCTGTATTTGAATAGAAATTGGTTAATGCATGGTCGAATAAACAGAAGAGTTAAAAGATATGAATGTATACAGATTTAAAATGCTTTGAGCGTTATGAAATTCATGCTCAAGGACAAGGGGCATTACGAATGAACAAAAGGGATGATTTTTTAACATAAGACTATAGATAGATTATGTAAAAGAGTGGGAGGAAAGTGTTTAAATCTAAATTGCAGAAGAGAAACTAAGGCCCACGTAGTGATTCACAAAAGAGGGTATCAATAGATGGGTGACTTATATAACAGTAACTGTGGCGGGTTAAGGTACAAATTCAGCCATTGTGAATATCACTCTCTTGATGAATTAGAGAACTCTTTTGAAACAATCAAAAGATAAATTAATTGTGTTCTTAATCTTGATATAGTACCAAAAAATATGGGTAAAACTTGTAGAAATAGATATGAAGAAAACTGAGCTTTCTAAAGATGTCAGGAATTAGTTTTGTATCCGTATCAAGGCTTGGAAAGGGTACCTAACATCACTACAGATATGCTCGTAAAGATATGTGAGTATCTAAAACTTGATATTGTAGAAATAGTCCCAGATGAATCATCAGAGGAGGAAAACTAAAGTGGCAGATAAAAATACAGCCAATATTGGATTTGAAAAACAAATATGGGATGCAGCCTGCGTGCTTCGTGGCAATATGGATGCATCAGAATATAAGAACGTTGTTCTGGGATTGATTTTCTTGAAATATATCTCAGATAGATTTGATGATAAATACAAGGAACTTGTTGAAGAAGGCGATGGATTCGAGGAAGATATCGATGAATATACTTCTGAAGGTATTTTCTTTGTACCAGCAGGTGCACGTTGGAGTGAGATTGCGGCGAAAGCACATACGCCAGAGATTGGTACAGTTATTGATGAGGCTATGCGTGCAATTGAAAAAGAAAATAAACGATTGAAAGACATTCTCCCTAAGAATTTCGCACGTCCGGAATTGGACAAACGAAGATTGGGAGATGTGGTAGACTTATTTACCAATATCCAGATGATCGAACACGGCAGCGAAAAGGATATCTTGGGTCGTACCTATGAGTATTGTCTTTCTATGTTTGCTGAACAAGAGGGTAAACGTGGCGGCGAATTCTTTACACCATCCTGCGTAGTACGCACCTTGGTAGAAGTATTGAAACCTTTCAAGGGCCGAGTATATGATCCTTGTTGTGGCTCAGGTGGTATGTTTGTTCAGTCTGCAAAATTTGTTGAGAATCACAGTGGTAACATCAGTAACATTTCTATCTACGGCCAGGACTCAAACCCTACTACATGGAAGATGGCACAGATGAACCTTGCCATTCGTGGAATTGAACCAGATCTCGGAGCCTATGCTGCAGATACGTTTCTAGATGATCGCCATCCAACATTGCGAGCAGATTATATTATGGCTAATCCTCCGTTTAACCTTTCCGATTGGGGATTGGATAAACTAAAAGAAGATCAGCGATGGAAATATGGAACACCACCAGCAGGAAACGCCAACTTTGCATGGCTTCAGCACATGATTTTTCATCTTGCACCAGCAGGCCGTATTGGTATGGTATTAGCGAACGGTTCACTTTCTTCTCAGTCAGGTGGAGAGGGTGATATTCGTAAGAACATTATCAATGCCGATTTAGTTGAGTGCATTGTTGCAATGCCTACTCAGCTATTCTATACAACGCAGATTCCTGTTTCGCTCTGGTTTATCAATAAGCAGAAGAAACAACCGGGAAAGACTTTATTTATTGACGCTCGCAAGATGGGAACGATGGTGAGCCGTAAGCTTCGAGAGTTGACAGATGATGATATCAAGAAGATTTCAGATACCTATGAAGCTTTTGTTGATGGAACACTTGAAGATGTTAAAGGCTTCTGTGCCGTTGCCGATTTGCAGGAAATTGAAAAGCAAGACTTTATCCTTACTCCGGGCAGATATGTAGGTATTGAAGAACAAGAAGATGACGATGAGCCATTTGAAGAAAAGATGGATCGGTTAACATCTGAACTTGCGGAAATGTTTGCAAAGTCACATGAGCTGGAGGGAGAGATCAGAAAGAAGCTGGGGGCGATCGGATATGAGCTCAAGCAATGAAATAACGTATTGTTTGATTTTTGATACGAATGCTCTGTTTCAAGCATATGAAAAGAAAGCGGATTTCACAACTTTTAGTTTTAATTCAACATTTGAAAATGTAATTGATATGATTAATCAACTTGATATATATAATCAGGTAACCGTAGCAATTCCATCTGTTGTTTGGAGTGAAATGGAGAAGCAGATTATAGAAAAGCATGATGAATTGCTTTCAACTTATAAAAGTACGATATCAAAGAAACGATTTCCTGAATATTCTATTCAAGAAAATCCGGACATAAACTATCCGGAATACATAAAAAATAAGATTGCGGAATACAAGAAAGAGATTTCAGTAGGACTGAATGAAGTTATTGAGATTCCAATTGCTTCTAGTAATAGGTTTGAAAGTATAATAAATCGAGCATTTGGTAAATTACCTCCTTTTGAGGGAAAAGACAAAAAGTCTGATAAAGGATTTAAGGATGCGCTATTATGGGAAAGTATTTTGGAATTTTCATTAACGCATCGCAACTCGAAAATTATATATTATTCCAAAGACAATGCTTTTGGAGAATTTCTGCTAAATGAGTTTGCAGAAAATGTATCAGATTCATCTCTGTTCATCTGCAAAAATGAAAGTGAAGTTAAGGTACAATTAGAAGCGTGGGCAAAAGAAATTGATAAATATTCGTATCAACCAATTGAAGATTTTGATGAAGACAAGGGAGTTGTTGATTGGCTAAATTCTGAAGATTTCCTTGTGCAGATAATAGATCGAGATTTTGGCCTTATTGAAAAGGGACGGTTGATTGCTTCAACTACAGCTCATTTGTTAAGCATTGATAATATTGAATCCTTGAACTCGGACGAGAATGCAATTGAATATTATATTGAGGTTGCATTACAGTTTGTATACGAATTAAAGGATGGAGGAAAAACACAGGAGACAATTAATGTAGGCATAGATGTTAACATGCTAGATGATATTATCTATTCAGTTGAAGATGCTTATAGAATAGATGAAGATGAAACTGAAGGTGTGGGTTAGCTTATGAATATAGGACAAGAAAAAGTAAATGAATTAGTTGTTTACAAGAAACTGGGGGACGATTTGGTATGAAATCTGAATGGACAAAAAAGAAAATCTCTGATATTGCAGATTTCAATCCGAGAGAAACAATAAAAAAAGGTGTTATAGCTAAGAAAATCCCTATGGATGTGCTCCGCTCATTTTATCGAGATATTCCATATTATGTTGAAGAATGTTTTTCTGGTGGCACGAAGTTCCGTAATGGAGATACGATTATGGCACGAATTACGCCGTGCTTAGAAAACGGAAAAATAGCGCAGGTCTCAATCTTAAATGATGGAGAGGTTGGCTTTGGCTCAACGGAATATATAGTGTTTAGAGCGAAAGAAGGAATTGCTAATAAGGACTACTTGTATTATCTCGTTTGCAGTCCAGAAGTAAGAGAACCAGCAATAAAATCTATGGTCGGTTCATCTGGACGACAGCGTGTGCAGACTGATGTTGTAAAGAATCTTGAAATTGATGTACCTTCATTAGTCGATCAAGAAAAAATCGGCTCATTTTTGAAGTCGTTTGATGATAAAATCGCACTCAATGATAAGATAAACAAGAATTTAGAGCAGCAAGCAGAAGCTCTTTTTCACTCATTATTTGTTGAGAATGCTAATCCAACATGGAAAGATGGTGTGCTTTCTGACCTTGGAACTGTAGTTGCAGGTGGAACTCCATCCAAAACAAAGCCAGAATATTACTCCGAGCAAGGCATAGCATGGATCACTCCAAAGGATTTATCTCTTAATAAGTCAAAATTTATCTCTCACGGTGAAATTGATATTTCAGAATTAGGATTTTCCAAGAGTAGTGCAACCAAAATGCCAACCGGAACAGTTCTGTTTAGTTCCAGAGCACCTATTGGGTACATTGCCATTGCTGCCAATGAGGTAACAACTAATCAGGGATTCAAATCGGTAGTTCCAAATGAAAATGTTGGTACAGCCTTTATGTATTATCTTCTGAAATTTTTATTGCCGACCATCGAGGGAATGGCTTCGGGTTCAACTTTTAAGGAAATATCAGGTGCAGGGATGAAATCTGTCCCTGTTGTAATTCCTGATAACGAGACTATTGAAAAGTTCAATGCCTTTTGTACTCCAATCTTCCAGCAGCAGGAAGTGCTTGAAGCAGAAAACTCACAACTTGCTGATATTCGAAATGCGTTGTTACCTAAGTTTATGTCTGGCGAACTTGATGTATCTGCCATTGACCTCTAAGCTGCTAAATTCTTGTTTATCATAGAAATATAACGAAAAATACAGGAGGTTGAACATGCCAAATTTATTTACAGAGGATACATATGAACAGGGAATCATTGAATTGTTTGAAAACATGGGCTATGACCACCTCTACGCTCCGGATTTTGATAGAGATTATACCAGTCCGCTTCTGGATTCTATTCTG
>Ga0129308_1003488_pt1 | contig 11201 bp, 8 predicted proteins | sample L827metagenome_FD_94440 | JGI IMG/M metagenome (GOLD analysis project Ga0129308, IMG submission 94440) | Ring-tailed lemur group fecal microbial communities from Wisconsin, USA - L827 metagenome | ecosystem: Host-associated > Mammals > Digestive system > Large intestine > Fecal | place: USA... | reverse complement strand
ATATTTCATTTGTGCCTCCTGGACTTTTACTTGGTAGCTGTTCTCTTTGGCTTGTACTTCTATTATATACCTTGCCTTTTTCTTTTTCTACCCCCCTGTGTCCAGTTTTAGTATAGCACTTCAGAAGTGCAAATTCTCTAACCCATCCCCCGGCATCCTTTTCAAAATATGTTGAACGCACCAAAAGGAACAAGGGACAACCGATAATTCGGCAAATAGCTTTATTTCCCTATACCGTAATAAACCCGTTAGCTATGCGGATATAAAAAACTGATATAATCCCATTAGAGCAGACACTCGAAAAGCAAGAATTTCAAGACTGCGCTAAGGAGATTATATCAATTCACCCTTATAATGCGGATATTTGTTTTTGTCCGCTTCGGTTATTTCTCTAAGAACACGACAAGGAACTCCTGCGGCAATTACATTCGGGGGAATATCCTTTGTGACAACGCTTCCTGCGGCAATGACAGTATTATCACCTATAGTCACTCCGCCCAGAACAATTACGCCTGCGCCGAACCACACACTGTTGCCGACCGTGATAGGTAAAGCAACCTCCAAGCCCTCGTTGCGCTGCTGTGCGTCAATTGCGTGTTCGGCGGTTGTGAAAAGACAATTCGGGGCAATAAAAACATTGTTTCCGAATGTCACCTTTCCACCGTCAAGTATCTGACAATTATGATTTGCAAAGAAATAATCACCGACCGTTGTGTTATATCCGAAATCGCACCAAAACGGAGTGTTGACAACAACATTCTTGCCCATTTTAAAGAATATCCGCTTTAAGACAGCACTTTGCGCCTCACGGTCAGAGGGTTTTATCTGATTGAATTCGTGGCATAAATCGTTGCACCTGTTTATTTCGTTCAGGATTTCCTCGTCATAATTTGCGTTATACAGAAAACCCCTGTCACGCTTTTCCTTTTCGGTCATTTCAGCACCTCGGCTTTCTTTTAATTTTGCACAGTATACCGTACATCTGATAATGTTCTCCTCTCATTACAGCAGCTTGTTTGCAAAATCCATAAGCTGCTCAAAGCTGCCACGGGGATAAACGGAAATATCCTTGCGTTCCTTGTTTATAAGGCAGTCGGTGAGCAGGAAAACGCTCATTCCCGCCTTTTGAGCCGCTTCCATATCCTCGGTAACATCGTTACCTACCATTAGGCATTGCTCCTGCTCGACACTCAACCGTTTTGCAATTTCTCGGTAATAGTCGGGGTTGGGCTTGCAGAAGCCGATATTCTCGTAGGTCGTATATAGCTCAAAATCATTGGGCTCAAAGCCCGCCCAGCTTATTCTGCTTTCCGTTGCGGCAGAGGGGAAAATGGGGTTTGTTGCAAGGGCAATCCGATAACCCATTTCCTTAATCGTATGTACTGCAACCGCCGCTTTAGGATTAAATCCGCAAATTGCTTTTGCGCTCTGAAATTCCTTTTCGTAAAACTCGTCGAACAACGGCTTGTCTGCAAGTGCTTTTTCTCCGAACACTTCCGAGAATTTTTCCCAGAAAGCCTGCTCGTTGGATTTTGTTCCGTCGTTCTTCACCATAGCGGCAGTTCCCGACCAAATACCGTCATTCAGCTTCTGCGGCTCATATCCGTAGGGCGCAAGCTTTTTTGCAAGCAGCTTGAAATAGCCCTTTGTGAACTCGTCATTGTCCATAGGAAGCAAAGTTCCGTCCAAATCAAACAGGATTGTTGTTATTTTCATTGATGTCCTCCATTAGTCTTTTCGTACAGGAATGTAATCATTCTGTCAAACGCTTCTTTCGCAATGGGGTCATTGCGTTCATTCGACACAAAACAATGGGGTTTTATCTCTCCGTGCTCTGTGAACGGGTCTACAAGAATATGCTCCACACCCGCTTCTGTCAGTTTTCCGGACATTGAAACCATATCATTCCGATATTCGCTTCCAAGCAGAAACGCCGCAGGATAGTCAGAGGTCATATAAGGAATGCACTCATAACGATTTAACTCGTCTTTATTAAGGTAGATAGAACCCTTTACATAGTTACCTATCAACAGCTTGCAGGTCAGAGTCATATTTCCGTAATCGATAGGAGCATCGTCTACAACCACAGCGGAAACCTGTTCAAGGCTCAATACAGGCTCAATATTCAGCAAGGCTGCGTATTCGGGATTTGATATAACTGTACCAAACTGTGCGGTCATAATTGCTCCTGCAGAGCTTCCCATCAGAATTACATTATCCATATTGATGTGGTACTCGTCCTTATGTTCATCAATAAAGCTAATCGCTTGGTTCATCTGAATAAGCGGTACGGGGAAATGATAATCGGGAACAAGAGCATAATCCACATTGACAATGTTGTAACCCTGAGCGCAGATATCGTCAAGCAGTGCTGTCGCTTCACTTGCAGCCATAGGGTCGCCCATATTCTTGCTTCCTCCGAAGAATCCGCCGCCGTGGAAATAGAACAGAGTTGGACGGTCGATTTCTGTATTGGAATCGGGATAGATAATATCCAGAAAACTGTTGGGATACTCCGTACCGTAGGCTATATCATTGATTTTATACTGTCCTGCCGCCGTTAAGCCCTCGCCCGGCGTATACAGGGGGTCATAGGTGTTGGGGCTGCTGTCGCCGTACATTCCTTTTTGAATCATTCCCACAATGATTTGCGTGTTTGCTGTAAGCAGGAAATACAAGCCTATTGCAAGGATCAGAAGGCTTCCGAGAATAATGGCTATGACTTTGAGTGCTTTAGGTATTTTTTGGATTTTTGTTCTTTCCATAATGTCTCCTTTTTGTATGTAAGCAGCCAATAATATCATTGACTTGCCGCTAAAAATATGGTATACTTGCGACAATGGTTATTTTATGCAACTTTTGTTGCATAAAATAATTATACTATGCTTATGTGACAATTTCAAGATACACTTGTGAAATTGCGACTATTATGGCGATAAGTCGCTTTTGGGAAGGGAAAGCTATGGGAAGAAATGCAAAAACAACCGAATTTTTAATGGAGTGTATGTCCGACTCGCTTTTAAAGCTTATGGGTGAAAAGGCTTTTGAAGATATAACTATAAACGAGATTGCTGCTCTGGCAGGCGTTAACCGTTCTACTTGGTTTCGCAATTTTGCGTCCAAAAAAGAGGCTATTACATACAAGTATATACGCTTGTGGGAGCGTTGGGCAGAAGAACATAATATAGCGGAACGAAGAGGTTTTTCCATAAATAATGCTAAGGAGTTTTTTGATTTTAACTATTCAATACAACATATTCATCGCATAGTCTACTCAGCAAAACTTCAATCAGCTTTATTCGACGCTTTTTATCTGGTAATGTCACCTCAATTCGGCGCAAATGCGGCAGAATGTTATCAAAGCAGATTTTTTTCTTATGGACTGTTCGGATTTCTTGACGAATGGATAAAGCGTGGCTTTTGTGAAACTTCGGAAGAGATTACCCATATGTTTTTGGATATGATTAAAGAGAAAATTGATACCGGCACATACTGAAAAAGCATTATATATTAAAGTAGGCTGAAATGCGTTTACATTTCAGCCTCAGACTGTCGATGAACTCACACACCGCTTGAACACTTTGCGCCGCCCCAAACCCCGTTCAGTTTTTGCAACGAATTTAAAGGCAATCAAAAATTTTCTTTTTCAATAACAATTATCTTTCGATCGGCATATAATATCCATATCCCGAAAACAAACCTGCGAGGTGATATTATGTGTGGAATTGCCGGTTGGATCGATTGTCAGCGGTCGGGCGACTATGAAGCCGTGATGAAGCTGATGGCAAAGACTATGGTACCAAGAGGCCCCGACAGCGGCGGCTTCTACTATGATAAGAACTGCGCCCTTGCACACAGGCGGCTGTCGGTCATCGATCCTGCAGGCGGTGCACAGCCGCTTACCCGTGTCTGCGGTGAGGAGAGCTACACTATAGTATACAACGGCGAGCTGTACAACACCGCCGAACTGCGAAGTGAGCTTTTTGAATCGGGCGTGCATTTTTCTACCGCCTGCGATACGGAGGTACTGCTGTATTCTTACATTTTGTGGGGAGAATCCTGCCTTGACAGGCTGAACGGCATATATGCCTTTGCTATATGGCAGGAGAGGGCGAAACAGTTGTTCATTGCCAGGGACAGAATAGGCGTAAAGCCGCTGTTTTACTACGAATACGGCGGCGGTCTGATATTCGCTTCGGAGATAAAGGCATTGCTTGCTCATCCTATGGTAGATGCTGTGATAGACCGTGATTCTATCGCACAGATAATGCTGCTCGGCCCTGCAAGAAAACCGGGAAGCGCCGTATTCAAAGGAATAAAGGAGCTTTGCCCGTCGGAGTGCGCCGTTTACTGCCGAAGCGGTCTTAAAAAGCGCACCTACTGGTCGCTGAGGGCGTTGCCGCATAAAGAATCTCCCGAAGAAACACGCCAGCACATAGCCTATCTGCTGACCGACTCGATAAAGCGCCAGCTTGTCAGCGACGTACCGCTTTGCACAATGCTGTCGGGAGGACTTGACAGCAGTATAATAAGCGCTGTTGCCGCAAAGGAATTTGCCGACAGCGGAAAACAGCTGACAACCTTCTCGATAGACTACAAGGACAACGATAAGAACTTTAAGAGCAGTGCGTTCCAGCCGGACGCAGACGCTCCGTGGATAAGGAGAATGTCGGCATATATCGACTCGAAGCATATAAACGTTGAGATAGATACGCCTGCGCTGACAGAGGCGCTCGGCTTTTCGGCTTATGCCCGTGACCTGCCGGGAATGGCTGATGTGGACAGCTCGCTTTATCTTTTCTGCAGGGAGATAAGGAAGAATTTCACCGTTGCGCTCAGCGGTGAGTGCGCCGATGAAATTTTCGGCGGATATCCCTGGTATCATAACGAGGAGATACTGTTCCGCCCGGGCTTCCCTTGGGCTTGCTCCACCGAGCAAAGAGCCGCTCTGCTGAGAGAAGGCTTACTGGGCGATATAAACCCTGCGGACTATGTAAACTCCTGCTGTCTTGAAACGCTTAGCAAGACGGAATATCTCGACACCGACAGCCGCAAGGACAGACGGATGAGGGAAATGTTCATGCTGAATTTCCACTGGTTTATGCAATGCCTGCTTGACCGCAAGGACAGAATGAGCATGGCTCACGGACTTGAAGTCAGAGTGCCGTTCTGCGACCACAGGATAGCACGGTATGCATTCAATATCCCCTGGGAGATAAAAGCGGCAGGCGGCAGGGAAAAAGGCATAGTGCGGCAGGCGATGTCAGGCATTCTCCCCGACGATGTTCTTTGGCGCAAGAAATCGCCTTATCCCAAAACACATAATCCCACCTACCTTGCCGCCGTTACGGCGAGAATGCGTGATATCCTTGCCGATAAGGACTGCCGCATAACCGAGATAGTCGATAAGAGCAAATTGCTTGCTCTGTGCGATAATCCCGATATATTTGAGGGCAACTGGTACGGTCAGCTGATGACCTCACCGCAGATCTTCGCTTATTTTATCCAGATGGAAGCATGGCTGAGAAGGTATGATGTGAAGATTGATAGGCAATAAATACGCAAAAACGGCATCGGTAAAATGCCGATGCCCTCAGGCTGTGTCGATTTCCCGATACCGCCGATTCAGACTGTCGATAAACCCACGCACCGCAAAAACACAGTTTTTTTGCAAGTAGTTGGATTTATCTACGAGGTAATTATTATTAAATTTTCGGAGAGCCTCAAATCAGCTCTCCGAAAGTGTTTTTGCTTACTTTGTCAAGAGTCACCTACCGTACCTTTGTACGCCGACGGTGACTCTTTCCTCGTCTGCGTGTGTTTCTCGCAGTCTAACAGCTTGTCGAAAAATATTTTTTCGACAAGCTGCGGCGGTATCGGATTCCCGATACCGCCGATAATTATTCTGTTTTAGCTTATGCCGTTGTCTTGCCGGATATTGTGGTATATCCGCTGTAGAGAGCAGTCGAGCCGCTCATCTTGTAAGCCTTGATTCTTATCTTATAAGTTGTGTTCTTTGCAAGTCCGCTTATTCTGTAGGTTACGGTAGTGTTCTTGGTTATCTTAGCCGCTCTTACCCACTTTCTGCCCTTGTATATCTCTACAATGTAGCCGTCGGCAGAAGTGTTCTTCGTCCAGTTAAGTCTTAATGCAGTAGAAGCCTTGCCGCCTATCTTTACTCCGGTTACGTTTGACGGATTTGTTCTTGCCGCAAAAGTGCTTGTGTATGCGCTGTAGAGAGCAGTTGAGCCGCTCATCTTATAGGCTTTCATGCGGAACTTATATGCAGTTCCTGCGCTGAGTCCGCTTACACGGTAGGTAGTTGTAGCGTTGCTTGTTATCTTTGCAATGCGCACCCACTTGCCGCTCTTGTACTGCTCGATTATGTAGCCGTTTGCAGAGGTGTTCTTGTTCCAGTTAAGGCGTAAAGCGTTGGAAGCACGACCTCCGAGCTTTAAGCCGGTTACGGCTGACGGATTTGTGCATGCCGATAATGTGGTTGTGTAATCGCCGTAAAGTGCGGTTGAGCCGTCCATTTTGTACGCTTTCATGCGGAACTTGTACGCCGTACCTGCTGAAAGTCCGCTTACACGGTAGGTCACGGTTGCGTTGCTTGTTATTTTGGCAATTCGCACCCACTTTGTGCCGTTGTACTTTTCGATTATATAGCCGTCTGCAGAGGTGTTCTTGTTCCACTGCAATGTTACATTGGTGCTGGTTAATGGCTTAACCTTGAAGCCTGTAACATTGGCAGGTTTTTCGGCTGTAATAAGCTCATAGTCAAAACCGTTGTCCTTTGCGTACTGTTCACCGGCAGTGCCACTGTAACAGTAGATTTTGAAATTGTCTATCCTTTGGTAAACATTAAAATCAGGTGATTCAGAACGGTATCCGAAGGCATAGATCATTATTTCTGTTACATTGAAAGGAATTGTTACATTATTTAGAGAACTGCAATTTAAAAACGCAGAAACCCCGACTTTTGTAACACTTGCCGGTATGTTTATATTTGTCAATGAGGTACAATTTCTAAAAGCCCAGGATTCGATTTTTTTCAGGTTACTTGGCAACACAACTTTACTAAGTGATGTGCAGTCCTTAAATGCAGAGCCGTTGATTTCTGTAACATTATCCGGTATTATAACAGTCGACAAATTAGTATTGCCCTCGAAAGCACTCACTTCTATAGATTTTACAGTTGTAGGAACTTCGTACTTTGAGTCTTTTTTATTTTGAGGATAACTTATAAGACTCGGATTATCAAGACCATCAAAATCACGTTTTCTAAACAAAACTCCGTCAACCGTATAATAATCATTATTGGATTCAGGAACACTTATACTTTCTAAATTTCGACAGCCCAAGAAAAATTGCGCGCCATATACTCTAGTCTCGAGTTTTTGAGAAAGTTGTATTTCTTTTAAATTTTTTGCACCATAAAACGCATTTACAGACATCGCACTAACATTATCCGGCATCATATATCTTGTTTGACTGCAATTAGCCGGATAACTGACTAATATTGTTTTGTCTTTGGAATATAAAATTCCGTTATCGGAAGTAAGGTAAGGATTTTTGCTGTCAACATAAATTGCTTCCAATTTACTTGCATAAGCAAACGAAGAACGTGGAAAATTCCAATAAGATAAGTTTATATTTGCATTTAATGTTACAGATTTTAGATTTTGATTATAATTAAAAGCACCATTGTCAACGCATGGCGAAAATTCTTTTACTTCATCAGGTACTTTGTAACTATCACCCGCTTTATTTGACGGGTAGTATATCAACTGACTCATGTCTTTTGAAAATAAAACGCCATCAACAGAGCGATAATAGTTATTTTTTTCTGAAACATTTATTTTTTCAACTGACGGGCATTCTGTAACCGGAACACCGCCGATTTCTGACACACTTTCAGGAATATTGATTTCTCGCAGATTACCGCATCTAAAAAAGCATTCATATCTCAGCACTGTAACTGTATTTGGAATATTGACAATCTCTATACTATCGTTAGAAAACGCATATTCTGCAATTCCAGTAACCTTTTTACCATCAATCTGTTCGGGTATATTTACAACTTGTTCTTTTCCTGTATATGCCATAATATATACTGTTTGATCTTTGTCACGTACTCTGTACTCATAGTCCCCATAAGTATAAGTCTCCGCCCCTGCACACACCGCACAGATTACAACCATCGCCGCAAAGGTCACAAGCCCCAGTAGCCACTTTTTCACTTTCATAAATACTTACCTCTTTCCTTTTAAAATACAAAAAGGCACAGTCCACCCTTTATAGACTATGCCCTAATAACCATATTAAATTTTACGCAGAGATATTGTGCACTACTTACAGAGGTGCTTTTATAGAGCCCCCGTTTACATAAATTGTAATTTATTGTCTTGCACATATCTCTCACCATTTCATAATATCAACTTAATATTTAATTTCAGTTTATTTTTTTCTTTAGTATATCACTATTGTTAATTGCTGTCAAGTATCAATCCGGTAATTGCCACAGTATACACATAAATATTCAAGCGGTCACAGCTTGCCACCGTGACCGCTTTATATTTATCGCTTTGTTTAACCCCGCCCCATCCGATTTCTCCTAACATATTGAAAGGATACGATAACCGCAAAAAGTTGGTAGCGAGAGCGAAGCGTTGTGAGCGCATTTATAAGCGAACATCTAAACGGAGTGATACTTTTTGCGGTATAGTGATACTGCTTCCGCAAATATTTCACCGGAATATTTGCGGAGGTACAATAGCACTATGAATACAGTTAAGGGGAACTTTTCTTCGTGAGAAAAGTTCCCCTTTAACCCTTCAAAAGATCGTTTTGTCTGAGAGTGTTCCGCTGTCTGCGAACAGCGGTTCGGGACTCTGTCCCGAAGCCCTGCCGCCTTTTGAAAAAGGCGGGCGAAAACTTTTGTTTCGCCCCCCTTAATCAATCGTTAATATCCGCCCATCCGATTTCTCCTAACATATTGAAAGGATACGATAACCGCAAAAAGTTGGTAGCGACAGCTCAGCGTCGTGAGTGCGCTTGCAAACGAACAGCTGAGCCGAGCGTGACTTTTTGCGGAGAGGAAGAACAGCGGAACGGTCGACTGATTTTTTGCGAAGCAAAATAATCGGAGAGAGTGGAGCTCGTTCTGACGAGGCGGAACTTGAAGCGGCTCACAGCCGCCGCTTAGGAGTCGAGAGTGGTGTTAGACTCTGCCTTCTCCCCTAAGAACTTAGGCAGCTCCATACCTGCCTGGTTGAACATTTCACCCATAGGCGGTACGGACTTCATAAGGCCGCTGATAAAATCTGCGGTTGAAGTCTTGCCGTTCTCGCCCTTTGAGCCGCTGTCCTAGACGGTAACCTTGTCTATCTTTATATTCTTGATAGCTTCTACCTGAATCTTCATCAGCTCTTCCATGTTGTTTGCAAGTATCAGCTTGATTGCGCTGTCGGCATTTCCGCCTGCGGCACTTACAAGCTCTCTCATACCTTCTGCCTGCTTAACGAGTATCTCCTGAGCACCTCTTGCCTGAGCTTCCATCTTAGCATAAAGAGCGTCAGCCTCACCCTTTGCGGTACGGCGTGCAACCTCTGCCTTTGCCTCTGCCTCAATTTCTGCCTGCTCTTTTGCAATCTTAGCCTTAACGATTATATCAGCCTGCTGAGTTGCCGTTTCAAGTGCGGCACGGGTCTGCTCTGCCTGTTGCTGAGCTATGTAGGCCTCTTCCTTAGCCTTAGCTGCCTGTACGGCTTCTGCCGCAGTAGCCACACGCATGGATTCGGCTTCCTTCTCACGCCTTAACGCTTCTGACTGAGCAACCTCGATCTTGGATTCGTTCTCACCCTTTATAGCAAGAGCGTTTGCGGCTGCAACCTGGATACGCTGGTCACGCTGTGCGTTAGCCTGACCGATCTCACCGTCACGATCCTTTTCTGCAACGGATTTCTTCGCATCGTTGATAGCCTTAGCGGCAGCCTCTTTACCGAGCGCCTCGATATATCCCGACTCGTCGTTGATATCGGTTACGTTAACGTTGATAAGTCTGAGACCTATCTTCTTGAGCTCTATCTCAACATTGTTGGATACTGCTACAAGGAACTTGTCACGGTCGTTGTTGATTTCCTCGATCTCCATTGTTGCAACAACAAGTCTTAACTGACCGAAGATGATATCCTTTGCAAGCTCCTGTATCTCGTTCATACGAAGTCCGAGCAGACGCTCAGCCGCATTCTGCATGATACCCGGCTCTGTAGAGATACCTACGGTAAATCTTGAGGGTACGTCTACACGGATGTTCTGCTTTGACAGCGCATTCTTAAGGTCAACATTTATGGATATGGGCGTCAGATCCATAAACTGATAGGACTGGATGATGGGCATAATGAACGCCGCACCTCCGTGAACGCACTTTGCGCTTCTTGCCTGGCCGTCCTTGTCGCTTCCTACCTTACCGTAGATAACCAGTATCTTATCCGAAGGGCACTTGCGGTATCTCGAAAGGATACCCATGATAAGTGCAAAAACGATAGCTACTGCCGCACATATGGCGATTAAAACTTCAATCGGCATGATATTTCCTCCTACATAAATTAATTATCTTTTTCAACCACCACAACATCGCCTCGCACATCTATGATGCGTACCTGCGTTCCTGTGGGGATGATTCCGTCTTCATCGGTCACAGCGTCAAGCTCCGTAAATCTCTCGCCCGAACTCACCGTAACCTTACCGTGTCCGCTGTTATTTGCCGGTATCGGTATGTATACCCCTGCCGTTTTACCCAGCAGTTTCCTCATATCGATATTGCCGTTTTGCGTAAGCTTTCTTGACAGCTGAAGCACCTTCGCAACACCGAGCATCGCCAGAAATCCGAGTACCAGTCCAATAGCCGTAGCGATTGCCGGATGAAGTCCCAGCACCGAGCAGATAACTCCCGTCCAGCCCAGCACGCAAAGGAAGGTCATTATTCCCTGCAATGTGAACAGCTGCATAATTCCGAAGTCGGCTGGCGCCGAGCCGTCGCCAAGTTCGGTATGAGTGCATCCGTCATGCGCAGGTATGTCGGAAATATCGCCCGATATATCGGACATATCCGCACCGCCGTCAAGGTCAAGTCCGCCCGTGTCGCTTATCTCCACGCCTTCTCCGCCGTGTCCCATGCCCAGCATAAGAAGAATAGT
>Ga0129308_1003487_pt1 | contig 11204 bp, 8 predicted proteins | sample L827metagenome_FD_94440 | JGI IMG/M metagenome (GOLD analysis project Ga0129308, IMG submission 94440) | Ring-tailed lemur group fecal microbial communities from Wisconsin, USA - L827 metagenome | ecosystem: Host-associated > Mammals > Digestive system > Large intestine > Fecal | place: USA... | reverse complement strand
TAAAATGAGGTATTTTAATGGGAGCCGCCGCGCTTTGCGCGTCGGCACGTCTCATAAGAATCCAACGCGCCGGTGGCGCTATAAAAATAAGACAATTGTCTTATTTTTAATGGATTCTAGTATCAAAAATTGTTACAAAAAACTGGACTCCACATTTCTGTGAAGTCCAGTTTTTAACGAAATGACATTGGCCTGATGGCGGGTCCTTTTTGACGCGCTTTCTTCGGCCGGTACAGCTCAGGCCCCGGCGGGGATCTGGGCCTTCTTGTTCTTCTTCCGGGAGAACATATGGCTGATATTGTCGATCACGGAATAGAACACCGGAGTGAACACAAGGGTGACCAGGGTGGAGATGATCATGCCGGAGATCATGGTGATACCCATGTCGGACATCATCTCGTTGGTACCGCCGATGCCCAGAGCCATGGGGACCATGGCCAGGACGGTGGTCAGGGTGGTCATCATGATGGGGCGGACACGGAGGGGGCAGGCGTGGAGGATGGCTTCCTCCCGGCTCTCGCCCATGCCGCGGCGGATCTTGATGTACTCCACCAGGATGATGGAGGAGTTGACCACGGTACCGGCCAGCATGATGATGGACACCAGCGCGATCATGGACATATCCCGTCCGGTGAGCGGCAGGGCGAACAGGGCGCCGGTAAAGGCCACAGGCAGGATCAGCATGACGATGACGGGCATGGCAAAGGACTCGAACTGGACTGCCAGCACGAAGTACACCAACAGCAGAGCCACCACTAGGGCAAAGCCCAGGTCGGCAAAGCTCTCCATCATGTCCTCAAAGGAACCGGCGGTCTCCGCCGTGTAACCCTCGGGCATGGGGTAGCTATCCAGAATCTGGTTGATCTGCTGGGTGATGGCGGTGGTGTCACCGCTGATGGTGCTGCCGGTCACCGTCACCTGGCGGTCCTGATTGTACCGCTCAATGCTCTGGGGCGCCTGCTCCACCACCACATCGGCCACGGCGGACAGGGGCACAGTGCCTCCGTAGCCGGAAGTGATGGGCATGGACTTCAAGGCGTCCAGGCTGGCGGAGGCAGTACCGTCGCCCTTGACCATGACGGTGTAGTCCTGGTTGTCGATGGTGACGGTGGTGGCCTCGGTACCGGTGAGCTCGGCACGGACGGCGGCGCCCACGGCGGCGGCGGTGAGTCCGTACTGGGAGGCGGCCTCACGGTTCAGATAAACCTTGACCTGGGGCACCTTCTCCGACAGGGAATTGTCCACGTCCACGGCGTCGGGCAGCTTGGCGATCTGTTCCGTCAGGTCGTCGGCGATCATGGCCAGGGTATCGAAGTCATCGCCGGTGATCTCCACGTTGATGTCATCACCGCTGCCCACCGAGACGGTGCTGGAGGCGCTCACTGTGATCTCGCAGCCGGCGATGTCCCGCACCGCCTCACGCAGGGCGTCCTCAATGTCAAAGGAACTGCGTTCCCGCTCCTCCTTGTCCACCAGCATCACGCCCATGGTCACGCTGTCGTCGGAGACAATGTAATACATCTCGTCCAGCTCCGGGACCTCCCGGTCCACAATGGCGGAGACCCGGTCGGCAATGGCGGCCGTTTCTTTCAGGCCGGAACCGGTGGGCATACTGATGCTGACAGAGACGCTGCCCTGGTCCATGTCGGGGATCATCACCATCTCGGTGTTGGCCAGGGTCAAGCCGAAGACCACCACCAGGGCCAAAGAGGTCAGCATACCGATCTTCAGGTGGTGGATGAAGAAGTTCAGCAGGGCCAGATAGCCGTTTTTCAGCTTCGTGCCCAGAGCGCCGGCCTTGGCGGCCCAGGCGCTGGGCTTGCGGGCGGCCTTCTTGGCCTCCCGCTTCATCTGCTGTCTGCGTACCTTCTCCTCATCCAGGGTAAAGTAGCACAGCAGCGGCACCAGAGTCAGGGAAATGACCAGCGAAGCGCCGATCAGAGAGGCGATGGTCAGGCAGAAATCCCGGAACATGTCGCCGGCCATGCCTTCCACCAGGCCCAGGGGGACAAACACGCACTCGGTGGTCAGGGTGGAGGCGATAACGGAGGAGGTGACCTCCTTAGTGCCGTCCACACAGGCGCTCATCCGGTCGTGGCCCTCGGCGGCAAAGCGGTTGATGTTCTCCAACACCACGATGGAGTTATCCACGATCATGCCGACGCCCATTGCGATGCCGCCCAGGGACATCATGTTCAGCGTCAGATCCAGCACGTTCATCATGATGAAGACCGTCAAGATACACAGGGGCATGGAGATACAGATGGTCATGGTGGCGCTGCCCCGGCGCAGGAACAGGAACACCACGATAGCGGCCAGGAACACGCCCTGGATAATGTTCTGCATGGCGTTGTTCACCGACTCGCTGATGTAGTCGCTGGCGATATAGGGGATGGAGTAGTTGATGCCGGGGTTGTCTTCCTTCAGCTCCGCCATTCTCTTCTCCACCTGAGTGGCCACCTCCATCTCGTTGGCGCCGGACTGCTTGGAGACCTGAAGCATGACGCAGGTGGTGCCGTTGGATTTGGCGACGGCCGCCTGGTCCTTGTTCTCCATGGTGACGTTGGCCACCTCGGACAGGCGAATGGTGCCGCCGGTGGGCAGGGTGATGAGCATGTTGGCCACGTCATCCACCGACCGGAACTTGGCGTCGGTGGACACGGAGAGGGTCTTGTTGCCGCTGTCCATATCGCCGCCGGGGTACAGCAGGTTCTGTCCCGCCAGGTACTGGGAGATGTAGGAGTTGGACAGGCCGAAGCCGGCCGCCTTGGCCGGGTCGATCTCCACGGCGATCTGCTGCTCCAGACCGCCGTTGACCTCCACCTGGGCCACGCCGTCAATGCGCTCCAGGCCCGGCGCGATGATGTCATCCGCGATATTCTGGAGCTGAGCCAGATCGTCGCCCACCAGGGTGATCATGGCGGTGGGCATCATCTCGCTCATATTCATGTTGATAATGATGGGGTCGGAGGCGTCGTCGGGGAGGTCCACCATGTCGAACTTCTCCCGCAGCTTGGTGGCCGCGATGTCGGTATCGGTGTCATCCACGTAAGTGATCATGATAACGCTTACGCTCTCGGAGGAGGTGGACTTGATCTCATCCACACCGGAGACGGACATAATGGCCGCCTCCAGGGGATCGGTGACCAGTTCCTCAATGTCGCTGGGGTTGGCGCCCACATAGGTGGTCATGACCACGGCCATGGGCATCTCCATGTTGGGCATCAGGGCCATCTGAAGCTGGGTGCCGAACAGGATGCCGAAAATGACGATCATGATGGCAGCCAGAATGGTGGCTACTTTATGTTTGATACACGCCTTTGCAATATTCATGGGGCTTAATCCTCCCCAGAGACCACACGCACAGCGTCGCCGTCGCTCAGGTAGCTCTGGCCCACGGTGACCAGCTGCTCCCCGGCGGTCAGGCCGGAGGTGATCTCAGTGACGCCGTTGCCGGTCAGGCCGGTGGTCACTTCCACATACCGGGCGGTATCGCCGTTCTCCACCACAAAGACATACTGGACGTTGCCGTTGGTGAGGATGGCCTCGGTGGGGACCACGACGGTATTGGCGGAGGTGTCGGTGTGGAAGGTCACGTCGGCGAACATGCCGGACAGCAGGCCGCTGGCCTCCGCGGGCACGGTGATGGTGACGGTGTACAGCTTGGTCTGGGCGTTGGCCGCCTGCTCCACGGAGCGGATGATGCCGGTGAAGTTCTGGTTGGCCGCGCTCACAGCCACATCCACCTGGTCCCCGATGGACAGCTTGGGCACCAGGGCCTCGGACACGGAGACCTGGACCTTCATCTGTTCAGCGCCGTCAATGACGGCCACGGGCGTGGAGGGGGAGATATAGCCGTTCTCCACCGCGCTGAGGGAGACCAGGGTGCCGCTGGCCGGAGCGATCACGTTGCCCTGGCTGTCCACGTCCTGGAGGACGGTGGTCAGCTGCTCCACGTTGGACTTATAGCTCTGCATCCCGGCCTCCAGCTGGGACAGGGTGGAGGTGCGTCCGGCGATGGCCTGCTGGAGGGACAGCTGCGCCTGGTCGATCTCCAGCTGGGAGGCGGCGCCGATCTCAAACAGGGCCTTCAGGTTGTTCACGTTGTCCTGGGCCAGCCGGATCTGCTCGTCGAAAATGGCCGCCTGGTCCTGATAGCTCTGGACCGCGGAGGAGTAGGTGATATTGGCGGCGTTGTAGCTGGCCAGGGTGCTGGCCAGGTCCAGGGTACAGATCTTCTCTCCCGCCTGGACCAGGTCGCCCGCGTCCACGTAGACGGCGGTGCACTTGGCGCTGACGCCCACCATGATGGTGTGCTCGCTGTCGGCCACCACCTTGCCGGACACCTTGTTCTCGGTGGAGATGTCGTTCAGAGTCACTTCAGCCGCCTGGACGGCCACGCCGGCGGTACTCCCCTGGCTGCCGGAGCTGGAAATATCGGTATTCTTGGAACCGCAGGCGCTGAGGGACAGCGCCAGAACCGCCGCCAGGGCGAGAGATAAAACACGTTTCTGCATGATAGGTCGATCCTCCATTTTAGTTCAGAATACCGCGGTCCACGGCCCAGCGGTAGTTGTTATAAGCGGCAAAGAGGTCAATGGCGGCGCTGGTCACCTTGTCCTCAGCGGTGCTCAGGTCGTCCTCCGCGGTGAGCAGAGCGTTCTTGGAGATGGTGCCCTGCTCATACTTCAGCTGGTCCACCGCATAGTTGCTCTTCTCCACTTCCAGGGCGGTCTTGGCGGCGGCCAGCACCTGCTGGTAATCCTTCACCTGGTTGTACAGGGTCCGGAAGCTGTTTTCAAAGCTCTGCAGGGTGGCGTTATAGGTGTGCTGGGCGGCTTCCCAGGTGTGCTGGGCGGAGATGTACTGATACTGCTTGTCGTTGAAGGCGTACTCCTTGCCGGTGTCGTTAAAGTCTTCTTTGGCGTCATCCAGGGTGCGCTTGGCGGCAAACAGGTCGTAGCTGTTCGCCTTGGCGGCGGCCAGGTCCTTTTCCAGGTCCATGGCGGCCAGCTCCTGTGCGCTGACCTGAGGCAGGGCCTGCAGCTTGATCTTGCCGGTCTGCTCAGCCCCAATGAGCATCTCCAGCTGGGCCTTGTAGTTGTCGATGTTCATACCCAGGGTCTGGCGGCCGCTGACCAGAGAGGTGCGTCCCGCCTTGGTCTGCTGGAGGGTCAGGGAGGAGACCTGGCCCAACTGATAGCGCAGGTCCAGCTCCTGGAGGGTGCGGTCCAGGGCGTTGAGCTGGCGGCCCAGGGACTGGTCGTTCTGCTCCAGCTCCACCAGGGCGATATACAGGGATTCGGAGGCCATGACGATCTGGTCCTGGGCGTTCTCCAGCTGGCGCACCGCCGCGTCGTAGTCCTCCTGGATCTTGCCGTCTTTCAGGTCATCCCAGGTGTCCTTGAGGGAGTCGTACTGCTGCTGCACGGAGTTGGCGGCAAAGGAATTCCCCGTGACGCTCAGGTAATAGGACGTATTGGCCAGGAGCTTCAAGCTGTCCTTCAAATCGTCCTTCATCTGGTCGTAGTCCACCACCTGAATGGAGGCGATGGTCTCTGTCAGGGCCAGCATATTGAAGTTGTTTTCCCGCACCCGGCTGTCCAGATTGGCAAAGGACACGCTGCCCACCGGATCGGGCGCGACCTCTGCCGGGGCCTCCTGGGGCGCTTCCGCCGTGGGCCCGGCCACGTATGTATCCTCCGCCGGAGCGGCAGCCGGTTCTTCCTCCGGTGCTTCGGCTGGAACCGTGACGGCAGTTTCGGCCTGCTCAGGCGTTTCCCCCTGTACCGGGTCCGCCGCGAACACGGACACTCCACACAGGGCGATGGCCACCGCCAAAAGGGCGGCAATGATCTTGCGATTCAACATTACTCTCCTCCTTGATGCTGTTGTTCATAGGCCGCGTTTCCCTCGGGCGTCAGGCTCCCGGTCCGCACGACCTCGATCCGTTCCTGCAATATGGCCCGCTGGTGTTCCCACTGGCTCGGGTTCCGCAGGGTCTCCATGATGGCGAAAGCCAGAGGAGCCAGCGCAAGAAAAAACACATGACTGATAAAATCCCGGTCCTTCCTGCGGTAATGCTTCAGGTCAATACATGACATGAATTCCTCGGGCAGCATCCCGGGCTCTACGGCGCAGAAACGCTGGAAATCCAGCCCCTGGTTCAACCGCATCACCTGGATAAACCGGGTCAAAATGGGGTCCGGATCTCCTTTTTGTCCCATAAAGCGGTCAAAAGTCCGGAGTGGAATGGCAAGCAGATCCCCATTCGTATCCCGCAAAAGCCCCCGAAAAATACCAAAAAAGTAGTCTTGCATCCCGTCGAGCAGGTACCAAAACAGGTCTTCCTTGTCCTCAAAATACTGGTAAAAGCTGCCCCGTGGGATACGCGCCTGATGAATGATCCGGTTAATGGAAACTTCGCCGTAGCTGCTGCTTGTAAATTCCTCCCACGCCGCATCCATCAGCCGCTCCCGCTTTTCCGCAGACAATCGGAAAAAGGTACTGGTCGGCATGTGATCCCTCCAAATATGACAATCTGTCATCATGACAAGCTGTCACAAATTATACTGTTCTGTTTCTCTCCTGTCAATTGGAAATGTGTTAATGTTTTGTGAATATTTTCCCACTCTTTTTTCACAAACAAAAGGACGGCGTCTCCGCCGTCCTTTCTTATGGAATATGACGAACACCTATGGGGTTCAGGCGTTTCTCTTTCTCCGGCTCCTGGCGTAAAACAGCTCGGCCAGCGCCCCGGCGGTCATCTTCTTCCGCTCCTCACCGGACAGGTCCAGCACCACCCGGCCCGCGTCCAGCATGATGGTGCGGCTGCCCACGCTGAGGGCGTAATCCATGTCGTGGGTGATCATCAGGGTGGTGATCTTGTCCCGGGTCACGATCTCCTCGGTGACTTCCATCACCTTCTCCGCCGCGCCGGGGTCCAGGGCGGCGGTATGCTCGTCCAGCAGCAGGAGTTTGGGCTGGGCCACCGTGGCCATCAGAAGGGATGCCGCCTGGCGCTGGCCGCCGGACAGCAGGCCCATCTTAGTCTTCATCCGGTCCTCCAGTCCCATGTTCAGGGTGGCCAGCAGGTCCCGGAAATAGGCGTTGTCCCGCCGGTTGACGGCAAAAAAGCTCTTGGAGGCCTTCCGGGTATAGGCCAGAGCCAGGTTTTCCTCCAGGGTCATGGTGGGCGCGGTGCCCCGGAGAGGGTTCTGATACAGGCAGCTCATGTTCAGGGCCCGCTGGTAGTCCTTCTGCCGGGTGATATCCTCCTCTCCCAGGAGGATGCTGCCGCTGTCGGGGCTGAGGCGGCCCAGGATGGTGTTGAACAGGGTGGATTTGCCCGAGCCGTTGGAGCCCAGGACGGTGACAAACTGGCCTGCGGGGACCTCCAGGTCCAGGTGGTCCAGGGCCAGCTTCTCATTGACGGTGCCCGCCTCAAACCGCTTGGTCAGGCCCCGCACAGACAAGGTGCTTCCGCTCATTGCGCCTTTCCTCCTCTCTGGCCCCGGGCCAGCTTCCGCCGGACCAGGGGGACCGCCAGGGCCGCCACCACGATGAGGGTGGACAGCAGCTTGACGGCGTAGCTGGGCATATCCACCTGATAGGCCGCCTGAATAATAATCCGGTACAGGAGGGAGCCCCCCACGGCGGAGATCAGGCCGCCCACCATGCCCCGGTCCCCAAAGAGGACCTGGCCGATGATGACCGAGGCCAGCCCCATGACCAGCATGCTGCTGCCGCAGTTCAGGTCGGCGTAGCGCTGCTGCTGGCACAGCAGAGCCCCGGACAGGGCCACCAGGGCATTGGCCAGCATGACCCCGGCGGTACGGGTCAGGTCGGCGTTGATGGAGGAGGACCGGACCATCTCCTCGTTGTCTCCGGTGGCCCGGATGGCCATGCCTGGCCGGGTGAAGAAGAAGACGCCCAAGCCGGCGGTGAGGGCCGCCACAATGATCAGCGTCAGGAGCAGGACCTGGGCGTTGCTGTCGGCAAGCACTCCCTCCGTCCCGGCAAAGAGGGCGGAAAAGTTCTTATAGATGGTGGGGCTGGCGGCCTTCACCGCCGCTCCGGCGGAATTTACCGTGTCGTACTGGAGGTACAGGTTGGACTGGCCGCCCAGCACGGCGTAGTTCACGGTGTACAGCCCCGCCGCCACCAGGATGCCGGACAGGATGGGCTCGATGCGCAGCTTGGTCTGGAGCAGGGCGGTGAAGAAGCCGGCCAGGGCTCCCGCCGCCGTCCCGGCCAGCAGCGCCAGCACCGGGTGCCCGGCGATGGTGACGGCGGCGCACACCGTCATGCCGAAGACGAAGCTGCCGTCCACCGTCAGGTCCGGCGTCTTCAAAATGCGGAAGGTGACGAACACCCCAAGGGCCATGGGGGCGTACAGCATCCCCTGGCTCAGGGCGGAGATGAGCATACTCAAATAGACCATAGGCGCCTCCTTGATAAAAAGCGGTGGGTCCGGCGGGAAGTTCCCGCAGGACCTCTATATTTATAATGTATCCTGCTCAGGCGCCGAAGTGGCTGGTGCCGTCTTCCTCCACCAGAACGTCGTAGCCCTCATAGGCGCTGTCAGGGAAGTCAGCGCCGAAGCGGCCGGCGGCCTGGAGGTTGACGAACTTGGCGTAGTCGCTGAGGGTCTCATAGGGCAGGTCGGCGGGGTCGGCGCCGTCCATCACCTTCAGCACCAGGTCGGCCACCTGCTCGCCCAGCTGGACATAGTTGACGCCGATGGTGGCGAAGCCGCCGTCCGCCACCATGGAGTCGGCGCCGCAGTAGACGGGGATGCCGGCGGCGTAGGCCACGTCGGTGTAGGTGGCCATGGCGGAGGCGATGGAGTTGTCGTTTCCGGTGTACAGGGCGTCCACGCCCCGGGAGATCAGGGTCTCGGCGGCAGTCTGGAGCTCGGACAGGTTGGCGATGGAGACCTCCTCGTAGGCGATGCCCTCCTGGTCGCAGTAGGCCTTGGCGGCGTTGATGGTGGAGACGGAATTGGCCTCGCTGGAGGTGTAGAGGAAGCCGATCTTCTGGCAGTCGGGCTGGAAGTTGAAGATCAGCTTGACGATCTCGGCGGCGGGGATGTTGTTGGACACGCCGGTGATGTACTGGCAGTCATCCCCGGTGAGGCCGGCGGCGGTGGGGTCGGAGACGGCGGCGAAGACGATGGGGGTGCTGTCCCCGTCAAAGACGGTCTTGGCGGACTGGGCGGTGGAGGTGGCGATGGGGACCACCAGGTCCACGCCCTCAGCCTTGCAGTTGCTCAGAATGGTGGACAGGGCGGTGGAGTCGCCGTTGGCGTTCTCGGTGGCGATCTCGATGCTCTTGCCCGAGGCCTCCAGCTTGGAGACGATGGTGTCCCGGATCTGGTCCAGGGAGGTGTGGCTCATGGGCTGGACAATGGCAACCTTGTAGGTCTCCTGGGCGGAGGCGGCGGAACCGGAGGAAGCCGTGCCGGAGGGGGCGGAATTGCTGCTGGAGGAGCCGCAGCCGGCCAGGATGCCGGCAATCACCAGGGCGGAAGCCATAACAGAAATCAATTTTTTCATTTTATATTACTCCTTTTGATCATCAAATCATGGGCGGTCACAGTGCCGCCGCCCGCTCAATGTGGGTTCGGATGACCTGGCAGGAGGCGTCCAGCATCCGCTGTTCCTCCCCGCTCAGGTCCAGTTGAATGATCTTCTCAATGCCGTTTTTCCCGATGCGGCAGGGCACGCCGCAGTGGACGCCCCGCTGGCCGTATTCCCCATCCAGCAGGACGGAGACGGGGAGGACCCGCTTCTCGTCCCGGAGGATGCACCCGGCCAGCTCAGCCAGGGCCCGGCCGATGCCGAACTCCGTGGAACCTTTGCCCTCGATAATGTCCATCCCCGCCCGGCGGGTCTGTTCCAGGACCTTCTCCTTGTCCAGACCCAGCTTTTCAAAGGGGACGCCTCCCACGGTGATGGCGGAGAAGGGGACCATGGAGGAGTCGCCGTGCTCTCCCATGGAGAAGGCGCACACGCTCCGCCGGTCCGTTCCTGTCTCCTGGCTGATGACCCGGACCAGCCGGGCGGTGTCCAGGAGGGTCCCGGTCCCGAAGCACCGCCATCGCTCCAGCTCCAGGCTCTTGCGCAGGTAGTCGGCCACGATGTCGGCGGGATTGGTGATGGTCACCACCGGACAGGTGAGCTTCAGGGGCTTCAGCTCCGCGGCCAGGCCCTTCAGCAGCTCCACCGACCGGTCCAGCAGGTCCAGCCGGGTCTGGCCGGGGAGGCGGGGCTCCCCGATGGCCACCACGGTCAGGTCGGCGTCTTTACATTCCCCGTATCCTCCGGACCGGACCGTGACGTTCCGATCCATGAAGCTGACGCTGTCGGCCACGTCCAGGGCCTGGGCGGCGGCCTTCTCCGCCGCCTTGTCCACCAGCACGATCTCTCCGCACACACCGGAGGCGGCCAGGGCGTAAGCACAGTGGCTGCCCACATGGCCCGCGCCGATGATCACAACTTTCCCCTGCTCCATATCGGTATCCTCCCGTTTGGAAAATAAAAAACGCCCTTGACCGAATTTCACTTCGGTCAAGGGCGAAACTAAAACAATTTCGCGGTGCCACCTTGATTCAGCCCCATGACAGGGCCCTCCAGCGGGATACCAACATATCCCCGACGGGTAACGTCCGTCCCAACGTCGGCCCATTTAGAGCCGCCCTCCGCAGACCATATTTCTCAGAGTCCTGTGGGGAGCTTTCACCGCCCTCCCCTCGCTGCGACGGGACCGACCTGACTTTTTCCTGCGTCATCAGTTTAGATGGCTGAATTATAAAACCAGTTTTTCGCTTTGTCAAGAATTTTTTTGCAGAAAATTTTTACGCCTCCAGGGCCCGGATCAGATTCACCATCTCGATGGCCCCCTGGGCGCATTCAGAGCCCTTGTTACCCGCCTTGGAACCGGCCCGCTCGATGGCCTGCTCAATGGTGTCGGTGGTCAGGACGCCGAACAGGACGGGGATGTCGCTGTTCAGAGACACGTTGGCCACCCCCTTGGACACCTCGCTGCACACGTAATCGTAGTGGCTGGTGCTGCCCCGGATGACGGCGCCCAGGGCGATGACGGCGTCGTACTTGCCGCTTTTGGCCATCTTGGACGCGATCAGCGGGATCTCAAAGGCGCCGGGGACCCAGGCCAGGTCGATGTCCTCCGGCCGGACGCCG